>OLGF01000547.1_pt1 | contig 43864 bp, 38 predicted proteins | sample 1604971 | NCBI WGS metagenome assembly OLGF01 (sample SAMEA3888902, study PRJEB22519) | human gut metagenome | biome: human gut; feature: human-associated habitat; material: faeces | place: Denmark | collected 2011 | reverse complement strand
GGCGTAAGCCAGCAGATTTACAGTCTGCCCCATTTGGCCACTCTGGTATTTGCCCGTCCGCAATCAAGATTTAGTGCTTTTCTCAATTGCGATGCAAAGGTACGATTATTTTTTTAACTTGCAAATAAAATCGATCATTTTTATTGCTGTAATTGCACATTCGTCACCTTTATTTCCTAATTTTCCTCCGGCACGGTCTTCTGCCTGCTGCATGTTGTTAGTTGTGATGAGGCCGTAAATGACTGGTGTATCGGTAGTTGCATTCAGTTCTGTAATACCTTGGGTAGCTCCGGCACACACATAGTCAAAATGAGGCGTATCACCACGTACTACACAGCCTAATGCGATGACTGCATCTACTTTTCCGCTTTTTACGAGCTGTGATGAGCCGAAAGTCAGTTCGAAGCTGCCCGGAACGTAATATACCAGAATGTTTTCATCCTTTGCCCCGTGTTTTTTCAATGTGTTGACTGCTCCTTCAAGCAAAGCTCCTGTAATGTTATGATTCCATTCAGACACTACGATACCGAAGCGCATCTGTGAGGCATCGGGTACGGAGTTAAAGTCGTAATCTGAAAGATTGTGATAAGCTGTAGCCATATTGTTTGTCTTTTTAAGTTTGTATGTTAAAGAAAAAAGCCGGACCGAAAAACCTCGGTCCGGCCTGAATGATACTTATACTAATAGAAGTATGTTTCTTGTGGTTTATTTCAAAGAAGCACGTTCGATGTATTTATCGATGTCCATTGCCTGATATGAGTTACCGTATTTGTTTTTAACCTGCTTGTAAGCTTCTACGGCTTCTGCATTTTTTCCTTGCTTTTCCAGGATTTGTCCAGCCTGAATCAGGAAAATCGGGCTAATAGACAAGCTGTTGGCACGGTCGGCTGCTTTCAGCAAAGTAGCGGCAGCCTTGTCAAGCTGTCCAGTCTGTGCATAGCAGTTTCCCAGAGCTCCCATTACTGAAGGAGCAACCAGTAAATCATCACCGCTGAATTTATCCAGATATTTGATAGCATCTTCGTATTTACCCAACTGTGCATAGCAAAGTCCTGCGTATGCGTTTGCCAGGTTTCCTGCATCTGTACCGCTGAATTCGTCTGCCAGTTTCACAAAACCTGCATATCCCAGACTGTCACCCTTCAAGGCAACTTCAAAGTTATCAGCTCCGAAGTACTGTTCACCTTTGAAGATAGCTTCTGAAGCTTTCAGCTCATTCGGTTTAGAAATGAAATGTTTGTATCCGAGGAAACCTCCGACGATAACTACCAGAGCAACTACTGCTCCCAAAAGTACATTCTTGTTTTTAATCAGGAATGCTTCTGAAGTGCTGAGCGCTTCGTCTACATTCAACGGGTCATTAGTGTGTTTTTGTTCAGTCATTTGATATTTGTTTTTTATTATTTTTCCAATCCACGTATTTGGACAGCAAAAGTAGTTGATTTATGTGTATAAATGAAATTTGCGGGCAGTTTTTTTAATCAATCTTGCTTTTATTGTTAATTTTGTATCCCAAATAGTGATTGTTTTTATGTGGCTTAAACGCATTTCGATATTAAACTATAAGAATCTGGAACAGGCCGAGCTGGCTTTTTCCCGCAAGATGAACTGTATCATCGGAAAAAACGGGATGGGAAAGACCAACCTGATGGATGCCGTGTATTATCTGTCTTTCTGTAAGAGTGCAACCAATCCCATTGATTCTCAGAATATACGGCACGAGCAGGACTTTTTTGTGCTGCAAGGTTTTTATGAAACCGAAGGAGGCGATCCGGAAGAAGTGTATTGCGGGTTGAAGCGTCGGCAGAAGAAGCAGTTCAAGCGGAATAAGAAAGAATATACTCGTTTGTCCGATCACATCGGATTGATTCCTTTAGTAATGGTTTCTCCGGCTGATACGTTGCTTATTGCCGGGGGCAGTGAGGAAAGAAGACGCTTCATGGACGTGGTGATTTCGCAGTTCGACCGGGAATATCTGGATGCGCTGATTCGCTACAACAAGGCTTTGGTGCAGCGTAATACGTTGCTGAAAGCGGAACTGGAGCCTGATGAAGAACTGATGAACGTATGGGAAGAGATGATGGCTTCTACGGGTGAGGTGGTATTCCGTAAACGTCAGCAGTTTATCGACGAGTTTATTCCGATTTTCCAGTCATACTATTCTTATATATCCCAAAACCAGGAGGAGGTAAAGCTTTCTTACCAGTCGCATGCAGCAGAGGGGGATTTGCTTGCCCTGCTGCGTGCCAACCGTCAGCGTGACCGGGTGATGGGATATTCCTTGAAAGGCATTCATAAGGATGATTTGATTATGCAGCTGGGAGAATTTCCCATGAAGCGGGAAGGCTCTCAGGGCCAGAACAAAACGTATCTGATTGCTCTCAAGTTGGCACAGTTTGAATTTTTGAAGCGTACCGGAAGCGGTACGACTCCTTTGATTCTGCTGGATGATATTTTCGACAAGCTGGATGCGCTCCGTGTAGAGCAGATTGTCAAGTTAGTGGCAGGAGATAATTTCGGACAGATTTTTATTACCGATACCAACCGTGATCATCTGGACCGTATCTTGAAAAAGATAGAGGGCGATTATAAGCTGTTTGAGGTGGAAAATGGAGAAGTGTCCGAACGGAAGGAGTCTTATGAAGCGGAATAACACAGAACAGATCGGCGATGTGCTCCGGCAGTTTCTCCGCCAGCAAGGACTGGAGACTCCCTTGAACGAATATCGTTTGGTAGATGCCTGGAAAGATGTGGTAGGACCAGTCATTGCCCGTTACACCACGAATCTTTTTATTAAAAACCAGGTACTTTATGTCAGCCTTTCTTCTTCCGTGATTCGTCAGGAACTGATGATGGGACGTGAAATGTTGATTCGTAACCTGAATGCCCAGGTCGGCTCCCAGGTTATTGTGAACATTGTGTTCCGCTGAATAGGCAGCCTTGTTCCGTCCATACTTCGTCCATGGGCAGGTCTGTGGCTTCTACGGGAATATGTGGAAGCAGTTGGAATTGAAAGCACACTCCTATGCGATAGGATTGCAGCCTGGTCAAAGCGCGGTCGTAATATCCTTTTCCCCGTCCTAATCGGTTGCCTGAGCGGTCGAAGGCCACACCAGGAATAATACTCAACTCTATTTCATGCAGATTTTCTACCAGACTACCGGTGGGCTCTTCAATACCGAAAGCACCAGCTTGTAATGAATTCTCCCCTTCATAATACCGGAATTCCAGTTCCTCTCCTTTGACAAGGGGAAGTACGATGCGCTTGTATGGATGCCAGCGCTTGATGAACTCGTGTGTCTGTACCTCATCGGGTAGCGAGTGATAGAGCAGGAGAGTGTGTGCCTGTAAAAACAATGGATGGCCCTCCAGCTTTTGAAATAAGCTGGAAGACCATTCAGTTTTTTGAGCAACGGAATAATTCCGTTTTTGTTGTGCGATGTACCGTCGCAATTCCTTTTTATCCATGAAGTATCATTTCTTGTTGTCGGTTGTTGCCTGAGGAGTCGGAGCCTGAGGGAAAGATTCACCTTTTTCCAGAATTTCTACGGCTTTCAGTACGGTCTTGTCCGATTCATTCAGGTATTCCACGTATGCTTCCATACCCAGCATGTTATAGATAATGTTTCCGTACAAGCTCATTTCGAACAAGCGGCGTGACTTCATCATCAGGTTGTTACGGCGTTTCAAGCCTTTTTTCTCCGCCCATGCGGCAAACTTGTTCAGCAGGTTTTGTCCTTTCAGATAAGCTTCCATCTTTTCTGGAGTATCATATTTCTGCAAGGTGCTGCGGTTCTGGTCGGTATAGTCGAACGTGTAGCGGATAATCAGTCCGCGGTTGGCAGCCATGCGGAAGTATGAGGTCATACCGGTTGTATCCTGTGGTACGAAAATGTCGGGCATGATACCTCCTCCTCCATATACCGGACGGCCCAGGCGGGTGTGATATACTTCAGTTTCATCCTGCTTGATGCTGTCGGCAGAGAAGAATTCACCGTGTTCATAACGGGTGAGCAAATCCAGTTCATATTCTGACTCTTTCCCTTTTTCGTAAGGTTTCTGTATGCAGCGTCCGGATGGGGTATAGTAGCGTGCAATGGTCAGTCGGATGGCCGAACCGTCGCTGAACTCAATGGGCTGCTGTACCAAACCTTTTCCGAAAGAACGGCGTCCTACGATGGTACCGCGGTCATTGTCCTGGATGGCTCCGGCAAAGATTTCGCTGGCAGAAGCCGAACCTTCGTCCACTAGTACTACAAGCGGCATCTTCTGGTTGCTTCCTGTTCCGTTGGAGTTGTAGTCTTCGCGCGGTGACTTGCGTCCCTGGGTGTAGACAATCAGACGGTTGTTAGGCAAGAACTCGTTGACCATCTGGATGGCAGCTGCCATGTAACCTCCCGTATTTCCACGCAGGTCGACAATCAGACCTTCACAGCTCTTCTGATTCAGTTTAGCCAGTGCGATGAGCAGTTCCGGATAAGTGGTTTCACCAAACTTGTTGACTTTTATGTAGCCTACCTTCTCATTAATCATATAGGCGGCATCGATACTCTTCACCGGAATGTTTCCACGGATAACGGTGAAATGAAGCAAATCTTTTTCGCCCGGACGATAAACACCCAGTTTCACCTTGCTGCCTTTTTCACCTTTCAGGCGTTTCATGGCTTCACTGTTTGTCACAATCTTGCCGACAAAAGCAGAATCATCTACTTCCACAATACGGTCACCTGCCATCAAACCCACTTTTTCCGAGGGACCGCCCTGAATGACGCTGTTTACATGGATGGTATCGTTCTGAATGGTAAACTGGATACCGATACCGCTGAAACTACCTTTCAAATCGGCGTTTACAGCTTCCAAGTCCTTGGCCGGAATATAAGAAGAGTGCGGGTCGAGTTCCGAAAGAATCTGCGGCATGGCTTCTTCCACCAGTTCGCCCATGTTTACCGTATCTACATACTGGTCGTCGATGATGCGCAACAACGCATTCAGCTTGTTGGATGAAGTGTTGATGATGCCCAGCTTGTTTCCTGAGAAATGGTTGGCATAGAATGTGCCGATGGCGATGCCCGCAATCAGGCAGATGGCCAACAGGAACGGGATAAAGCGTGTGTTATTGTTTTTCATGTTATTTATTCATTGGGGTTAAGATATACAACTTCAATATTGGCTCTTTTCAGCAAGTCCAGTCCGTCTTCCAACCGATACTTTTCTGCATATACCACTCGTTTGATGCCAGCCTGAATAATCAGTTTGGCACATTCGATGCAAGGAGAAGCGGTGACATACATGGTAGCTCCTTCACTGCTGTTGCTGGAGCGGGCTATCTTGGTGATGGCGTTGGCTTCGGCATGAAGCACATAGGGGCGGGTTACTCCGTTCTCGTCTTCGCACACATTTTCAAAGCCGGCAGGAGTACCGTTGTAACCATCTGAAATAATCATCTTGTCTTTGACAATCAATGCGCCTACCTGCCGCCGTTGGCAATAGGAGTTCTCTGCCCAGATTAAGGCCATGCGCATGTAGCGTTTGTCCAGTATTTCTTGCTTATGTTCTGTTGGTTTCATAGGAGTGTATTATTTGTGGGTAAATTGCATATAGGTTGTACGGGCATCAGGGGCAAGCTGAAGAAGTCTTTTGCTATCTCCTTTATAATAACTTGCCAGTTCCAGTTTTTTGATAAATTCTGCATTTTTTCCTGATAATTTGATAGAGGCTTTTATTTCACCAATCACAGCAAAACTTCTGTCACTTGGATCTGCCTGCCATTTTCCTTCAAAAGTACCTCCATCAAGTGTCCCTGTAAAAGTACCGTCATTTTTGAAAGTTATTGTAATTTTGCTTAGTGATTCCAAGTCTTGTGCTTCGGTATATGCAGGGCGTGCATATCGGTCATTGTTGGATTCCCAATCTCCTCCTGTATAATAGTTTACCAGTTGCCATACTCCACTATCAAAGATTTCATAAATGTCATCCTCTTGGTTACAGCCATAAAGAAATGATGAAAGTGTAATAAACAAAGTGTAAAAGAAATATTTAAAAGTTTTCATATCCGTTTGGTTATAGAGTTATTTTATACCATTTCTTTTCAACAATGCTTCAATGGTCGGTTCCTGACCACGGAAGCGTTTGTATAATGTCATCGGGTGCTCTGTACCTCCCTTTGACAGGATATTCTCACGGAACGAACGGGCAGTGTCCTGATTGAAAATACCTGTTTCCTTGAATACGGAGAAAGCATCGGCATCCAGTACCTCAGCCCATTTGTAGCTGTAATATCCGGCAGAATATCCTCCCGACATGATGTGACCAAACTGTACGCTCATGCAGGTATCTTCCGGTTGCGGAAGCAATTGTGTACGTTGCCATGCCTCTTTTTCGTAGGCTTTTACATCGCCTTCAAACTTGCTCTGGCGAGTGTACCAGGCCATATCAAGGAATCCGAAACTGAGCTGGCGCAGGCAGGCGTATGCCACGTTGAAGTTGGAAGCATCTACGATGCGCTGAATCAGTTCTTGCGGAATGGGTTCGCCTGTCTGGTAATGACATGCGAATGTATTCAAAAATTCTTTTTCTATGGCAAAGTTTTCCATGATTTGTGAAGGAAGTTCCACAAAATCCCAGTACACATTGGTTCCGCTCATGCTTTGGAAACGGGTATTGGCAAACATGCCGTGCAATGCGTGTCCGAATTCATGCAGGAAAGTATTCACTTCCGAGAATGTCAGCAGGGCAGGCTTGTCCTTGGTCGGTTTGGTGAAATTCATGGTGACGGACACATGCGGACGGCTGTTGCATCCGTTGTCGTCTATCCATTGTTCCTTGTAGCTGGTCATCCAGGCACCCGAACGCTTGCCCTCGCGGGGATGGAAGTCGGTATAGAGTACAGCCAGAAAACTTCCGTCGCGGTCGAACACCTCATACGCCTGTACGTCCGGATGATATACCGGAATTTCTTTGTTTTCCTTGAAAGTGATGCCATACAAGCGGGTAGCCAGTCCGAATACACCGGCTTTTACACGGCTCAGTTCGAAGTAAGGGCGGAGCGCTTCTTCATCCAGACTGAATTTCCGGTTTTTCAGCTTTTCCGCATAGTAAGAGAAGTCCCACGGCATCAGCTCGAAGTCCTCGCCTTCCAGTTCGCGAGCCAGGGCACGGATTTCTTCTACTTCCTGACGGGCAGTCGGTGTATAAGCCTCCAGCAGGTCGTTCAACAGCTTGTACACATTCTCGCTATTTTCGGCCATGCGTTTTTTCAGTACATATTCGGCATAATTCTTGAAGCCCAACAGCTGAGCCAGTTCCATGCGGAGGTTGACCAGCTGTTCCACAATCTTCAGGTTGTTGAATTCATTGTCGTGACAGCACTGGGTGTTATAAGCCATGTAGAGCGTTTTTCTCAGTTCCCTCTTGTCACTGTATTTCATGAAAGGTACGTAGCTTGGAGCCTGCAGAGTAATTACCCAGCAGCCTTCTTTCCCTTTTTCGTGTGCCGTATGTGCGGCTGCTTCTATGGCACTTTCCGGAAGTCCGGCCAGTTCGTCTTCGGTGTGCAGCACCAGTTCGTATCCATTGGTCTCTTTCAGGTGATTCTGCGAGAATTTCAATGTCAGGCTGCTCAGTTCCATGCTCAGCTTTCGGAAGGTAGCCTTGTCTTCTTCAGACAGATTGGCTCCGTTGCGAACAAAGCCGTCGTATGATTTTTCCAGCAGACGACGTTCTTCAGGAGTCAGCTGCAGGGATTCCCTTTTATCGTACACCGCTTTTACGCGGGCAAAGAGCTGCTCGTTGAGGCTGATGTTGTTGGCATGTTCAGACAGTGCCGGAGTCAGCTTTTCTGCTATTTCTTCCAGCGCGTCACAGGTTTCCGCACTCAGCAAGTTAAAAAGCACGGTAGTAACCCGGTCAAGGGTCTTCCCGGCATGCTCCAGAGCTAAAATGGTGTTCTGGAAAGTCGGTTCTTCTGGATTGCTGGTGATTTGCTGAATTTCTTCGTCCTCCAGTCGCATGCCTTCCCGAACGGCCGGTTCGTAGTCTTCAATCCGTATCTGCTGGAAAGGAGTAGTATCGTGGAGTGTATGATAGGGCTGTAAAAATGGATTGTTCATATTGCTTCAAATAAATAAAGGTTGTAATTATGCTCAGTCTTTCTTGTCTAACAGCTGTATCACTTCCCTCAGTTCAGGAATGCTGAAGGTGCGCCGTCCCAACTGAATCAGTCCCCGGTTCTGCAGGTCGTTCAGCACGTTTGATACGTTGATACGGGTATCGTCAATCAGGCGTGCCAGATCTTCCATTCGGATGGACAGTTTTTTCGCTCCGTAGGGAGTCATGCAGCGCAGCAGAAGGAAGTTGATAATCTTGTCGCGCGTCTTTCCGATATGCGAATTCCACAATTTGTTGTAAATCACCTGACTCCGGTTGCTCAACATGTTCATGTAGTTCAGGTTGAACACCTCATACCGGCATAGCTCATTGAGAATGTATGATTTGTCAATGTTCAGTGTGTTGACCTCCGTAACCGCCGTGTAAGAAGCCGTGAAGTAAGGGCGCATGCCAAACAAAGAATAAGGCTCAATCACGTTCGGGCTTTTGAAATTTTCCCAAAGTGTATATTTGTGAGTCTTGTCATTGGATTCTATCTGTACTTCTCCATCCAGCACGAAAATAAGTTGATTGCATGGAGTGTCTTGTCTTACCAGGCAGCTTCCAGGTTCATATTTATTGAAGTGAATTTTTACTTTTTCCAGAATGTCAGTGAAGTCAAATTTCGACATACCCTGAAATAGAGGCAGCTGTAAAAGCTTGTCGTACATTGTCAATTCCATTTCTCGTTAACTTTATTAAGTTATCTTTTAACATACAAAGTTAAGTATATTTCCCTACTGAAAGTATCGTCCGATAATACCTTTTATCTTTTTTATTCTTTCTTACAGTCTGATAATGTTTGTTCTTTCCTTGCAAGTGTGTAGAAAAATCATAACTTTGCAGTAATAATTTTGGATATAGCTATGAGTGGATTAGATTTTCAGCAGTTTCTGAGTGCCTTTATCGTTCTTTTCGCCGTGATTGACATCATTGGTTCCATTCCCATTATTCTGGACCTGAAACAAAAAGGGCGGTCCGTGAATGCCCTTAAAGCCACTCTCATTGCTTTTGCGCTTCTGATAGGATTCTTTTATGCAGGCGACATGATGTTGCGTCTGTTTCAAGTGGACATCGCTTCGTTTGCGGTGGCCGGTGCGTTTGTCATTTTCCTGATGTCGCTGGAAATGATTCTGGATATTGAGATTTTCAAGAATACAGGTCCTATCAAAGAAGCTACGCTGGTGCCTCTGGTTTTTCCTTTGCTGGCAGGCGCCGGTGCGTTTACCACCCTGCTTTCGTTGCGGGCGGAGTATGCGCCGATTAACATTGTACTGGCCTTGATACTTAATATGGTATGGGTGTTCATCGTATTGAAACTGACCGACCGCATTGAGCGTATGTTGGGAAAAGGAGGTATTTATGTAATCCGTAAGTTTTTCGGTATCATCTTGTTGGCTATCTCAGCCCGCTTGTTTACGGCAAACATTACTTCACTTATCGAGCAGTTCCAGGCCCTGAAATGAGATATACCCTGAAAAGGGTATTGGGCATTTGGGATGCCGGTGGTATATTTGCCGTTAAAAAAAGAAAGATATGAATATAGCAGCGTTGATTTCGGGAGGAGTGGACAGTGCGGTAGCCGTGCACCTGTTGTGTGAACAAGGATACAAGCCCGATTTGTTTTACATAAAAATCGGTATGGATACAGATGACGGACTGACCTGTACGGCGGAGGAAGACATTGAACTGGCTTCTGCCACTGCACGTAAGTATGGCCTTTCTTTTCATATTGTCGATTTGCAGCAGGCTTATTGGGACAATGTGGTGGCTTATACGGTGGACAGAGTGCGCCGTGGACTGACTCCCAATCCGGACGTGATGTGCAACAAGCTGATAAAATTCGGCTGTTTTGACCAGGAAGCCGGACAGGGTTACGATAAGATTGCCACGGGGCATTATGCTTCTACACTGGATATAGACGGATATACATGGCTGGCTACAGCCAAAGACCCGGTGAAAGATCAGACCGATTTTCTGGCTCAGATTGATTACCTGCAGGTGTCACGCCTGATGTTTCCCTTGGGAGGTTTTCTCAAGGAAGAAGTGCGGGATATGGCATTGAAAGCTTCTTTGCCCAGTGCCCGACGAAAAGACAGCCAGGGCATCTGTTTCCTGGGAAAGATAAATTACAATGATTTTATCCGCCGTTTCTTGGGAGAACGTCCGGGGCCGGTCGTAGAACTGGAAACCGGAAAGGTTATCGGACAGCACCGCGGATACTGGTTTCATACCATTGGCCAGCGTAAAGGACTGGGACTGGGCGGTGGCCCGTGGTTTGTGGTAGACAAGAATGTGGAAGATAACATTATCTATGTGTCGCATGGATATGATACAGAAAAGCAGTTCGGACATTCCTTCTGTGTAAAGGATTTTCATTTTATCACCTTGAATCCATGGAAAGAACAGGAAACTGAAATTTGTTTCAAGATACGTCACACGGATACCTTTCAGACTGGAAAAGTGCGCTTTGCCGAAGACGGAACGCTGCAGGTTTCCAGTGAGGAACCGATACAGGGCATTGCGCCCGGACAATTCGGGGTGATTTATGACAAAGACGCTCGTTTGTGCATAGGTAGTGGTGAGATTCGAGCAAAGATTTATTAAAAGCAGAAAGGGTAACTATGCGAATTTCTTTTCAACTGAATGCGGCATCTCCTTTGCAAATAAAGGATTTTTTTCGCAAGCTGGAGGTTCCTGTGGAACTGACCGTACAGGGTACTTACCGTGGGGAAACTCATTATTATTTTCATCGTCCGGAGCATTCCACCACTTCGTTTGTCATTTCCGACGACATGCATGGCAAAATTGTGATAGGCATGGACGGACTGTCTTCATACGATGACTATAAATTCTTTCCTTACCTGATTGATACGCTGGGCTTGCATCTGAACGGGCATAGTCCGAAACTGATGTCGCGGGAGGATGGGAAGACTTACAGCGTATATGAAAGGCTGGGCGCGCAATGGATAGAAGACTGTATCGGAGAGGAGATAGCCTCGCTGAAGGTGATACTGTCTGTCATCCCCCGCTGTTACCTGGAGCTTCCGAAAAACGGAATCCATTATGTTTCTCTGGAGCAGTTGAAAAGATATGGGGTGAATCTTCATTCTTCCACTTCACGCATTTACGGTTACATACAATACCTGCTTCGGAAAGGCTGGCTGTTAGAAGCGACTAAGGAAGAGTTTCTGGCCGACCGGATGGCCTATGCGATGGACGTGGAGGTTGATGTGCCGCAACATGTGTCTATCGGACGGGTCAAGTCATGGCAGACCGACGGCACGGAAACCTGGGAAAGTTTTTCGCGGGAAGACGTAGACATGCTGCTGGAGTTAGGAAAGGAGTATCGTGAAGGAACGCCCGTAGACGGGGTGGTATTGAATGACATTGGTACCTTGTATCAGGAAGGGGTAGGGGTATTCCCCGACGGCTATCAGGCAGAGTTCTGGTTTAAGGAAGCTGTCCGTCAGGGGGATTTGACCTATGCTTCGGCCAACCTGGGCGATTTGTACCGGAAAGGATGCGGTACGTTGCCCGTGTCGCTTCCACAAGCCTTTGAGGCTTATCGTCATTCGTCCGACCCTTATGCTTTTTATCGCATCGGGCAGGGGTACGAGGAAGGATGGACGGGAGTACCTGATTTACACCTGGCCATGTTCTGGTATAAGAAGGCAGCTCAAGCCGGGCATCATCTGGCTCTCAAACGGCTTGCCCGCGAGTGATTTTCTGGCCTTGGAAAAACGCCCTTGCGTTTGAAGTAAAATGTACTTGCGTTTTAATTGAAACGCACTTACGTTTTATCTTAAATGTACTTGCGTTTTGAGTCAAACGTCCTTGCGTTTTGGAGGAAGCACAAGGACGCCTGAGAATGTTTGCTTTCTGGGGGTTAAGTGAGTTGCAGAAAGTCTGCGATTTCTTCTGGATTTTCCACCAAAAGGTCAGGCTGAAATGCCTCTAATTCGCTTTTCGGGCGGAATCCCCAGCATACGCCTATGGTAGTCACTCCTGCATTAAGTCCTGTTTGCATGTCTACTCCTGAATCACCGATGTAGACCACTTCCTCTTTCTGTACGCCACTTATTCCTATGATTTCATGAATGACTTGCGGGTCGGGTTTGGTGGGGACGTTTTCCCGCTGTCCGAATACGGCTGTAAAATGGATGGAGGGAAAGTATTGGCGGATAAGTTTCTCTGTCGCTTCCTGATACTTGTTGGAAGCAACGGCTATCTGAATGTGTTGTTCCTGAAGTTGTGTGAGCAGTTGCTCGATACCGGGGTAGGGGCGACTTAAATCTGCATTGTGCAGGTTGTAGTAGGGTACAAATTGGGAACGTATGCGCAGCACGTTCTCCGGTGTCCTTTCAGATTCAGGAAGAGCTCTTTCGAACAGCTTGTTGATGCCGTTTCCTACGAAAAAACGATAGGCGTCCGTGTCATGTGTGGGATAACCGAACTGAGTCAGTGCGTAGTTGGTAGCCGCTGCCAGGTCGGCAATGGTGTTTAGTAAAGTTCCGTCCAGGTCAAAAATTACAAGTCTTTTCATATCGCGTTAGTCTTTGGTGTAAATGGATTCCACTCCCGTTTCCTGGCATTCAGCCCCCATGGGAGGATTCTGTTTGAACAAGGCTATTTTGATTTCCGTGATTTGCGGGAAATCGTGAAACAGTCGTCCGGCAATGCGCTGGATGACATGCTCCAGCAGCTGGGAAGGTATTTTCATTTCTTCTTTCACGGCCTCGAACACTTCAGCATAGTTGATGGTATAGTTCAGGTCGTCGGTTTGTGAAGCCCGGCTGAAGTCGGTTTTCAACCGCAGGTTGAGGGTGTATTCGGCACCTACCTTGTTTTCCTGTGGAAGTACCCCGTGGAAGGCGAAAAGCTTCAGCCCCTTCAAATGAATATACATGTCACTTTGTTTCATCTTTTTTATGAATAAGAGAGGCATGAATCGTATGATTACTGAATTTCAGGAACCCGTACGATTCATGCCTGCGCATTTATAAAATATGTATTTTGTCAGCGATTATCCGCAACGTGAAGAACCGCATGTCTTACAAATCAGACAGCCTTCCTGATATACCAGTGTTTCATGTCCGCAGTTCGGGCATTTTACGCCTTTGGCTTCTGTACCATCCTGTACATATTTCTTCAGTGCTCTTTCTACACCGTTTTTCCAGGTGTTGATGTTTTCACTGTCGAGTTGCAGAGAACCTACCAGCTTGATAACCTGTTCGATAGGCATTCTCCAGCGGAGTACTCCTGAAATCAGCTTGGCATAGTTCCAGTATTCCTTGTTGAACTTTTCAGAAAGTCCTTCAATGGTCATCTTATAGCCACGCTTGTTTTCGAACTGGAAGTCATAATGCTTGGTTCCGTCCTCATCGTAGCTCTTGATGATACGTCCGCTGGTGACAGATTTCGGTAATACGATACCTTCTTCATCATCCTGCAGACCGGTAAAGATTTCGTAAGGTCTTCCGTCGAGCAAGCCTACGAATGCCACCCATTTTTCCTTGTTGTTCTGGAATCGTACTACATCAGCTTCCAGCACTTTCGGACGTACTTCTACTACCTGAGGCGGTTTGCAACGGCATTCTTCTTCTTCTTTCTTGTCTTTTTTCTTGGTAGAAATCAGCACTCCGGCACGTGAACCGTCACGGTATACCGTACATCCCTTGCATCCTGAACGCCATGCTTCCACATACAACTGGTTGACGAGGTCTTCGCTTACGTTGTTGGGCAGGTTGATGGTCACGCTGATAGAGTGGTCTACCCATTTCTGGATACGTCCCTGCATCTTCACCTTCATCAGCCAGTCTACATCGTTTGAAGTAGCCTTGTAGTAAGGTGATTTTTCTACCAGTTCGTCAATTTCTTCCTGCGTATAGCGTTTGTCCGGATCGTATCCGTTGATTTTCATCCAGGTGAGGAATTTGTGGTGGAATACCACGTATTCTTCGAATGTATCTCCTGTTTCGTCCACAAAGTCTACGTGTACATTCGCATCGTTCGGGTTTACTTTGCGGCGGCGTTTGTATACAGGCATAAATACCGGTTCGATACCGGAAGTAGTCTGTGTCATCAAGCTGGTAGTTCCTGTCGGAGCAATGGTCAAGCAGGCAATGTTTCTTCTACCGTACTTTTTCATTTCTTCGTACAGTTCAGGGTCAGCTTCTTTCAAACGGTTGATGAACGGGTTGTTCTTTTCACGTTCTGCATCATAGATTTCGAAAGCACCACGTTCTTTGGCCATGTTTACAGATGAACGGTAAGCCTCCAATGCAATTGTTTTGTGAACTTTTTCAGAGAATTCAGTAGCTTCTTCCGTACCATAACGCAATCCCATAGCAGCCAGCATGTCACCTTCTGCAGTGATACCTACACCCGTACGGCGTCCCAGTCCTGATTTGTGGTAAATCTTTTCCCACAAGTGACGTTCGCTTCCTTTTACTTCCATGCTCTCAGGGTCAGAGTCAATCTTTTCAAGGATGCGTTCAATCTTTTCCAGTTCCAGATCGATGATATCATCCATGATGCGCTGGGCCAGTGCCACGTGTTTCTTGAACAGCTCAAAATCAAAGTAAGCATCCGGAGTAAACGGATTTACCACGTATGAATACAAGTTGATAGCCAGCAAGCGGCATGAGTCGTACGGACACAATGGAATTTCTCCACAAGGGTTGGTCGATACCGTACGGAATCCCAAGTCAGCATAACAATCGGGCACAGATTCGCGGATAATCGTATCCCAGAACAATACACCCGGTTCAGCCGATTTCCATGCGTTGTGTACAATCTTCTTCCATAAAGCCGAAGCATCAATTTCTTTAGACACCATCGGGTTAGGAGAATCTATCGGATATTGCTGTGTGTAAGGTTTCCCTTCTACAGCAGCTTGCATGAATTCATCATCCAGCTTTACAGATACATTGGCACCTGTAACCTTTCCTTCCGTCATCTTGGCATCGATGAAAGATTCAGAGTCCGGATGCTTGATGGATACGCTCAGCATCAGGGCACCACGGCGTCCGTCTTGTGCTACTTCACGGGTAGAATTAGAATAACGCTCCATGAATGGAACAAGACCGGTTGAAGTCAGGGCCGAGTTTTTTACCGGAGAACCTTTCGGGCGGATGTGTGACAAGTCATGCCCTACACCACCACGTCGCTTCATTAGCTGTACTTGCTCTTCGTCGATGCGGATAATAGCTCCGTATGAGTCGGCACTTCCGTCGAGTCCGATTACAAAGCAGTTTGATAATGAGGCAATCTGGTAGTCGTTTCCAATTCCAGTCATCGGGCTTCCCTGAGGAACGATGTACTTGAAATGGTCAAGCAAATCAAAAAGTTCTTGAGAACTGAGAGCATTAGGATATTTAGCTTCTACGCGGGCTACTTCATTGGCAATTCGCCAATGCATATCCTCTGGCGATTTTTCATAGATGTTTCCAAATGAGTCTTTCACCGCGTATTTGTTTACCCAAACACGTGCGGCCAACTCGTCTCCTTTGAAATACTCCAATGAAGCGTTGTAGGCTTCATCGTAGCTGTACGTTTTTTTTTCCACGGTTGTTATATGAATAAGTTTGTTATCAATAAAAATAAGTAAAATTGTAGAAGTCTTGCTCTTATTTCTAACAAACGTCTGCAAATCTAAAGATGTTTTTTTAATTGGCAAAATAAAAAAGAAATAAGTTATTAACAATGTGGATGGTTTTCTGTTTTTATTTTTTATTGTATTGATAATTAGTTATTTGCGAAATTTACAAATCTGAAAAGTTTTCCAAAACGGGAAACCTGCTTGAAATATACGTGTTTCTTGCTTAAGAATGAAGTAGGGATATTCAAGGATTCTTGTTACCTTTGTGTAGTATCATATAAAGCCTATATATTATGGAATCAATAAAGAACAGACGGACCATTCGTAAATACAAGCAGGATGATGTGCCTGCCGCTTTACTGAATGAATTACTGGAGGAGTCTTTCCGTGCTTCTACGATGGGAAATATGCAGCTGTATAGTGTGGTGGTAACCCGGGATGCAGAAATGAAATCGCGTTTGGCGCCGGCTCATTTTAACCAACCAATGGTTACTTCAGCCCCTGTAGTGCTCACTTTCTGTGCCGATTTTAACCGCTTCAGTAAATGGTGTGAACAGCGCAAGGCGGTGCCGGGATATAATAACTTTATTTCTTTCTTGAATGCAGCTACGGATGCGCTGTTGGTGACACAGAACTTCTGTACGTTGGCAGAGGAGGCCGGATTGGGAATTTGTTATTTGGGAACTACCATTTATAATCCGGACCAGATTATTGATTTGCTGGAACTCCCCGAGCTGGTTGTTCCTGTAGCAACGATTACTGTTGGTTATCCGGATGAGTGCCCTGAACAGCCGGACCGCTTACCTGTGCAGGGGATTATTCATGAAGAAAAGTATCAGGATTACACACCTTCCATGATTGACCAGATTTATGCTTATAAAGAAGCGTTGCCGGAGAACAAGCATTTTGTCGAAATCAATCATACCGAGACATTGGCTCAAATCTTTACGGACATCCGCTATAAGAAGGCCGATAATGAATTTATGTCTGAAGGTTTGAAGAAGGTACTGAAGCGTCAGGGATTTGATAAGTGATTATAGTTGATAGTTGAAAGATAATAAAAATGGCGGCTGGAATTCCAGTCGCCATTTTTATTATCTTGTGCGAAGACTCATTTCAATTTCTTCGATTTCTGCCTTAAATGATTTGTCTACGTCTACCTGATCTTTCACAATCTTGCATGCGTGCAATACGGTAGCATGGTCTTTGTTTCCGATGAGCTGACCAATTTTGGAGGAAGACGTATCGGTGTGCTTCTTGGCCAGATACATGGCCACTTGTCTCACCTGCACCACTTCCCGTTTACGGGTCTTGGTATGGATGGCTGTTTCATCTATCTTGTAATGCTCGCATACTTTGGCAATGATGTCGCTTACCGTCATCGGTTTGCTTTCTGCGCACTTCACAGCCTTTCTGACGATGCGTTGAGCCAAATCCAAGTCGATTTCCCGTTTGAACAAAATAGACTGTGCCAATAATGAGTTGACGATACCTTCCAGTTCACGCACGCTTTCGTTCACACTTTCTGCGATGTAGCTGATGACAGATTCCGGAATGGTCAGTCCGTCGCGTTTTATCTTATTACGCAGGATATTTTTCCGCAATTCAATATCCGGTTTTTCCAATTCCGCTACCAGTCCCCATTTGAAACGGGTCAGCAATCGTTCTTCCATTCCTTGAAGCATCACAGGAGCACGGTCTGAAGTCAGAATCAGCTGTTTTCCGTTCTGATGAAGATGGTTGAAAATATGGAAGAATGTATTCTGCGTTTTGGTTACTCCGGCAAACTCCTGAATATCATCAATGATGAGCACGTCGATAGTTTGGTAGAAGCTGATGAAATCATTGAAGTGGTTTGTACGTACTGAGTCTGTATACTGCACCTGGAAAAGGTGAGCCGATACATACAATACGCGTTTTTCCGGATACAATTCCTTGATACGGGTTCCGATGGCATTGATAAGATGAGTCTTACCCACACCTGATGGACCGTAAATGAATAACGGGTTGAAGGTACGTGCCGGATTCTGTGCTACAGTTTCCGCTACCGTTCTTGAAAATTCATTGCTGTTTCCTTTGATGAAGTTCTCAAAGTTATAGTTCGGGTTCAAATGCGGGTCCAAATCCTGTGGAGCCGGAGCTTGCAGAGGATTGGGTGCTTTATTCCCATTGTAAACAGGAGCCTGTTCTGGCAATGCAGAAGAACGTTTGGTTCCTTCTATATTAACAGTGATATGGTTTGTCTTATCTGTCAGGATAGAATACATCAACTCCGTGCCTTCACCTATTTCTTTATAGATGGCGGCGCGCAGCAGTCCCACATATTTTTCTTCCAGATATTCATAGAAGAAAGGGCTGGGGACGCCGATTGTCAATGCCTTTTCCGTAGCTTCATATTTTAAAGGTACGATAGGCTCAAACCATGTTTTAAAAGCCGTAGCATTTACATTGTCCTTTATGAAAGAGAGGCAACGATTCCACAATGCAACGGCTTGGTTATGTTCAATCATACGTGCGTTGTTATTAATAAAGCGAAACTTCTACGCTTGCAAATTTCGTAATCAAATTTCAGAAAAACAAATGGCTTTTTCCTTGCTTTTTATTTTAATAAATTAAGGGGTTGATAAATAGGAGGTTACAAAGTTGTTAAATTATTGATAAAATGAATTTGACTTGCTTTTTAGTAATCTCTTATTTGTCAGTTATTTAACTTTGCCTATATGTAAGGCTACATACTGCTCTATTTTGTCGTTTCCCTTTGAAAATCATAAGGTTGCACTCTTATAAGAAAATGTATCTTTAGAGCTTTACTATTTAGAATATTTCTATATAGTAACCTATTCGTAATATTTTATGCTTAGAAATGGCGCTCTGTTTAAGGAGACAAAAAAGAAGGCATAAACTGGATATGCCTTCTTTTATCTGTTTGATTTATATGTGTTTATTTATCTTTCTTTCCGAAGAGTGAGAAGTGTACATAACGTTTTGGATGCTCTTGCAGATCTTTCAGAAGTGAGGCTGCATTGGCAGATGTAGCGTTAAGGTTCTTATACAGCGCATCATCATTCAACAGCAATCCGATAGAGTTATCCTTGCTGCCTAGCTTTTCGGTTAGCAGGTGTACATTCTGAAGGGTGGAATCTACTTTTTGGAAAGTAGCTGCATAGTCAATTCCTTTCAAGTTTTCACTGATGCCTTTCAGATTTTCAGTGATAGCGGTTACGTTGCTTGTCAGTTGAGGAATGTCCTTGCTCATCAGCCCATGGAGTTGTACGCTGGTTGCATTCAGTGACGCTGTCAACTTTTCTGCGTTGTGTAGCGTTTGTTTTAATGACGGGTCAGCTAACAACTGGTTTAGTGAACTCAGGATAGAGTCCAGCTTCGGCATCATCTGTTCTACCTTCGGGAGTAGGTCTTTTTCCGCTTTTCCTAGGATACCGGTATTGGCAGTTCCTTCAATGGTATCTCCCGGATTCAGGAAGGTAGTTGATTCATATTGCAGCATCATGTTCATCTTCACTGTTCCCAGCATTTCTGTCACCAATTCAGCTTTACTTCCTGTGGGGATACGCAAGTCCTGATCTACTTCAATGCCCACAATGACATGTCCGGGATGTTGATGGTCGTATTGCAAGTCGCGTACGATACCTATTTTATAACCATTGGCAAATACAGGGCTTGACTGAGCCAGTCCATTCACATCGGTAAAGTCTACGTAATAGTAACTTTCCGGTTTGAACATGCTGATTCCTTTCAGGTAGTTGATGCCGAAAAAAAGAATCAGTAATGCTCCGATTCCTGCTAATCCGATTTTTACTTCTTTCTTCATATATATTCTTTCTCTTTTGTTATCTGTTTTGTTTGAATTCTCGTATTGCTTGGTTGATGTTCATTTTTACCCCGTCTTTAAAGGCAATAATAAACGCATCCTTAAATTTACTGTCTACTTTACTTCTTTTCAAGCGGAGTATCTTGTTGTAGTTCGTATCTGAACCGTATGTGTATTTTATGATACCTTTTTCTTTATAACTGTCTACAGGAGAAAGCCCTTTGAACTGTTTGCTCTTGGGTGAAAGCTTACGGTCGGAAGTTAATATTTGTATTTTGAATACAGGCTTTCCCGCAGGGTTCACTTCATTGCTTCGCGAAGCAGCTTGTTTTGCGGGTGTGGTAGTCACTTCTGATGCTTCTACTTCTGGCGTATCTGAAGTTTCCATTGGAGGAGCGGCATTTTCAACAGCCATCAGTCGGGGGCTTCCCGCAACTTTTTCTCCTTTATAATTCAGAAATGCCCGATAGATACTTTGTGCCAATGTAGAACTACCTTGCTCAGACAATAGGAATGATTCCTCTGTGGGATTAGTGATATATCCAAGTTCTATCAGCACACTGGGCATCGATGTGGCGCGTAGTACCAGAAATCCGGCCTGATGTACTCCTTTGTCGGTACGGTTGGCATTCCGGAAACACCGTTGCACTGCTGTTGCGAAATTGACACTTTGTGCCATGTTCTTGTCTTGCAGAAATTCGAATATGATGTAGCTTTCTGCTGAGTTCGGGTTGAATCCGGCATAACGCTGTTTATAGTCATCTTCGATGAGAATTACCGCATTTTCTTTCTTGGCTACTTCCAGATTCTCTTCTGTTCGGTGAAGACCAAGGGTATAGGTTTCAGTACCGCTAACCTTGCTGCTTCTTGAAGCTATTGAATTGGTGTGGATAGAAATAAAGAGGTCAGCTTTGGCGTCATTCGCAATTTCAGCCCTTCTATGCAGCGGAATAAACACATCTTTTTCGCGTGTGTATACAACCTTTGTGTCTGGACAGTTTTGTTTGATGAGCCGTCCCAGTTTTAGAGCTACACTCAAGTTGATGTTTTTTTCCTTTCCTCTTCTGCCTACTGCTCCAGGGTCATGCCCCCCGTGTCCGGCGTCAATCACGACGGTGAATTTTGTTTCCGCAGCGTATGCCTGTGGAAACAAGCTGAAGGTCAGTAACAAGCTTGTTGTAAAAAACAGTATGTGGAATATTCTCTTCTGCATAATTAAAATAACGGGGCAAAGTTAATATTTTTTTGTCGACTTGTTTTCTGTTACTTCAAGAATTCTTCTATAGCTGTAATAATTGCTATAAAAACCGAAAAATAAGCAGGTCTTTGTTTTAAAATTTCTACATTTGTGTAATTCGTAAAACAGAAAGGAGTAATTTATGACATTAATTGACGGAAAAGCTGTTTCAGAACAGGTGAAACAGGAAATTGCTGCCGAAGTAGCTGAGATTGTAGCCAAGGGAGGGAAGCGTCCTCATTTAGCTGCCATTTTAGTCGGACATGACGGAGGTAGTGAAACTTACGTAGCCGCAAAGGTCAAGGCTTGTGAAGTATGCGGATTCAAATCTACTTTGATTCGCTACGAGTCAGATGTGACAGAAGAAGAACTTTTGGCAAAGGTACAGGAACTGAATGCTGATCCCGATGTGGATGGTTTTATTGTACAGCTTCCGTTGCCTGCTCATATCTCCGAGCAAAAAGTCATTGAAACGATAGACTATCGTAAAGACGTCGATGGTTTCCATCCCATTAATGTAGGACGTTTGTCGATTGGTCTTCCTTGTTATATCTCTGCAACGCCCAACGGTATCATGGAGCTGCTGCGTCGTTATCAGATTGAGACAAAAGGTAAGAAGTGCGTTATTTTAGGACGAAGCAACATTGTCGGAAAACCAATGGCTATGCTGATGATGCAGAAAGCTTGTCCGGGTGATGCCACAGTAACCGTATGTCACAGCCGGAGCAAGGATTTGGTGAAGGAATGTCAGGAAGCCGATATTTTGATAGCTGCCATGGGACAGCCTAATTTTGTGACAGCCGACATGGTGAAGGAAGGAGCTGTTGTGATTGATGTAGGTACCACACGTGTGCCCGATGCCACTAAAAAATCCGGTTTTAAATTGACGGGTGATGTGAAGTTTGACGAAGTAGCTCCGAAATGTTCTTACATTACGCCGGTACCGGGTGGGGTAGGTCCTATGACCATTGTTTCATTGATGAAAAATACGCTGTTGGCTGGGAAAAAAGCAATATATTGAGAAAATAGACGATTTTTTTGAAGAAAAGTTTGCAGATTCAGAAAAATCCTCTACCTTTGCATCGCTTTTGAGAAGGAAGCCAACATGGTGACTATAGTTCAGTTGGTTAGAGCGTCAGATTGTGGTTCTGAATGTCGTGGGTTCGAGTCCCACTAGTCACCCCGCTTAAAGATTGAAAGTCCTGCAGTTTTGCGGGACTTTTTTTGTTTTTCTATGATTTTGTTTGTATACAAAAAATGCGCTATCAGACCTTCACAGGCGGATAGCGCAAGCTACAATACAAAATACAAATACAACTAAACGAGATTTTGTGCTAAAAATTAAAGCATTCAAAGATATGAATAAAAATTATCTTTTGTTCATGTTTGCTTTAAATTTTAATTATCCTTAATATTCAGACTATTCCCTGAGCCATCATGGCGTGAGCCACTTTCATAAATCCGGCAATGTTTGCACCCTTCACATAATTGATGTATCCATCGCTTTCCTTGCCGTATTTCACGCATTGTTCATGGATGTTGTGCATAATCAGATGAAGCTTTTCATCTACTTCCTGAGCAGTCCAGCTCAAATGCATGGCGTTCTGACTCATTTCAAGACCGGAAGTAGCTACACCACCTGCATTGACAGCCTTTCCAGGAGCATACATCATCTTATGTTCGATAAATGCGTCAATAGCTTCCGGTGTACATCCCATGTTGGAAATTTCTCCTACGCAGAGCACCTGGTTCTTGATTAGGTTCTGTGCATCCTCGCCGTTCAATTCGTTCTGGGTAGCACATGGCAGTGCAATGTCTACTTTCACTTCCCACGGACGACGTCCCGGAACGAAAGTAGCTCCAGGGAATTTTTCAGCGTATGGAGCCACGATGTCGTTACCCGATGCACGCAGTTCGAGCATATAGTCAATCTTTTCTCCGCTGATACCTTCCGGGTCATAAATATAACCGTCCGGTCCGGAGATGGTAACTACCTTTGCTCCCAATTGAGTAGCTTTGGTAGCAGCTCCCCATGCTACATTACCGAATCCAGAGATGGCTACCGTCTTTCCTTTAATTTCGATACCCTTTTCGTCGAGCATGTGTTTTACGAAATACAAGCCGCCGAAGCCCGTAGCTTCCGGACGAATCAGTGAACCTCCGAATTCAAGTCCCTTGCCGGTAAATGTACCTGTAAATTCGCGGGTCAGTTTCTTGTACATGCCGAACATGTAACCTACTTCACGTCCGCCTACACCGATATCACCAGCCGGAACATCCATATCCGGTCCTAAATGACGCCACAATTCCAGCATGAAAGCCTGGCAGAAGCGCATGATTTCTGCATTGCTCTTGCCGCGTGGAGAGAAATCAGAACCACCTTTACCGCCACCCATCGGGAGGGTGGTCAAGGCATTCTTGAATGTCTGTTCAAATCCTAAGAATTTCAAGATAGACAAGTTCACGGAAGCGTGGAAGCGGATACCTCCCTTGTACGGGCCAATGGCATTGTTAAACTGTACGCGATAGCCTAAGTTTGTCTGCACTTCACCTTTGTCGTCTACCCATGTCACACGGAATGTGAAGATACGGTCCGGTTCTACCAGTCGTTCAATGATTTTTGCCTTTTCAAATTCGGGGTGTTGATTGTAAATATCTTCGATAGAAAGCAATACTTCCCTGACTGCCTGAAGGTACTCAGATTCACCTGGATGCTTGGCTTCCAGTGATGACATGATTTTGTTAATGTCCATAATCAAATAATTTAAGGTCTGACAAAATGAAATATTTTGTATATGCAAAGATAGAAAATTACCTGTATCGTCAAAGAGTTTTACCCGAAAATTTGAACTCTAGGTTGAATTTTGTTAGTTTTTTATCAACTCTCAAGAAAGATTTGCAAAAATCGTGTGAAATTCCGAATTTTGTTTCTGTAATATAAGCTTTAAAAGAAGATACCATGCTCACCAAACTAAGAATTAAACTCCGTCAGCTGTATTTCAAGGATACGCAGTTTGCCAACCTGATGACAAAGCGTATATTCAACGTATTGTTGGTGGCCAATCCCTACGATGCGTTCATGCTGGAAGATGACGGCCGCATTGACGAAAAGATTTTCAATGAATATATGAACCTGAGTTTGCGCTATCCTCCTCGTTTCACGCAGGTCTCTACGGCAGAAGAAACCTGGGAGCAGTTGCGCAACACCATGTTCGACCTGGTAATCTGTATGCCGGGCTCTGACAATAGCGATACTTTCGACATTGCCCGTGATATTAAAAAGGAATATCCGCATCTTCCGCTGGTGGTATTGACACCTTTCTCGCATGGCATCAAGGAACGAATGGAACATGAAGATTTGAGCATTTTTGAGTATGTGTTCTGCTGGTTGGGAAATACTGACCTGCTGGTGTCCATCATCAAGCTGATAGAAGACAAGATGAACCTGGAGCATGACATCAAGGAAGTCGGCGTACAGATGATCATGTTGGTGGAAGATTCCATCCGCTTCTATTCCTCCGTATTGCCTAACCTCTATAAGTTCGTTCTCCGCCAGAGCCAGGAGTTTGCTACGGAAGCTTTGAACGAGCACCAGCGTACCCTTCGTATGCGCGGACGTCCTAAAATCGTATTGGCCCGTTCCTATGAGGAAGCCACGGAACTATATAATAAGTACCAGAATAACGTGCTCGGTATTATTTCCGATGCCCGTTTCCCTCACGGGGGTGTCAATGACCCGCAGGCTGGTGTAACCTTGCTGCGTGAAGTCCGCAAACGCGATCCGTTTATACCTCTTATTCTTCAGTCGGCTGAGGAAAGCAATCGCTGCTATGCACCTGAGTTGGATGCCGTATTCATTGATAAGAACTCCAAGAAGATGAATATCGACCTTCGTGAGGCGGTGTCAGACAACTTTGGTTTTGGTGACTTTATTTTCCGCGACCCTCATACCATGAAGGAAGTGGCCCGTATCCATAACCTGAAGGAGCTGCAGAATGTGATATTTGCCATTCCTGCCGAGTCTTTCCTTTATCATATCAGCCGCAATCATATTTCGCGCTGGCTGTATTCGCGTGCCATCTTCCCGGTCGCTGAATTCTTGAAGCAGATTACGTGGGAATCTCTGCAGGATATTGATGCACACCGACAGATTATTTTCGAAGCCATCGTAAAATACCGCAAGATGAAGAATCAGGGAGTGGTAGCTGTGTTCCAGCGCGACCGCTTCGACCGTTATTCCAATTTTGCCCGTATCGGTGATGGTTCGTTGGGAGGAAAGGGACGCGGTCTGGCTTTCATTGACAACATGGTAAAACGCCATACAGAGTTCGATGAGTTTGATAATGCCTCCGTCATGATTCCGAAAACCGTAGTCCTCTGTACCGATATATTCGACGAGTTTATGGACTCCAATCAGTTGTACCAGATAGCCCTGAGCGATGCGGCCGACGACGTGATTCTTCGTGCCTTCCTTCGTGCCAAGTTGCCCGACCGGCTGGTAGAGGATTTCTTTGCTTTCTTCGATGCGGTGAAGGCACCGATTGCCATCCGTTCCTCCAGTCTGTTGGAAGACTCCCATTACCAACCCTTTGCCGGAATCTATTCCACTTACATGATTCCCTATCTGGACGATAAGTACGAAATGCTCCGTATGTTAGGCGATGCCATTAAGGGAGTATATGCATCCGTATATTATAAGGATAGTAAAGCCTATATGCAGGCTACCAGCAACGTGATTGACCAGGAGAAAATGGCCGTCATCCTGCAGGAAGTAGTCGGCACTCAGTATGGCGACCGCTATTATCCGGTCATTTCCGGTGTGGCCCGTTCCATCAACTATTACCCCATCAATGACGAACTGGCCGAAGAAGGAACTGTCAGTCTGGCTTTGGGATTAGGAAAATACATTGTAGACGGTGGATTGACCTTGCGCGTATGTCCGTACCATCCTACACAAGTACTTCAGACCAGCGAAATGGAAATTGCCTTGCGTGAAACACAGACCCGTTTCTATGCCCTCGACTTGAAGAACTTGGGACAGAACTTCTCGCTTGACGATGGATTTAACCTGCTGAAACTTCATGTGAAAGACGCTGAAGCCGACGGAGCTTTGAACTTCATCGCTTCTACCTACGATCCGTATGACATGGTGATACGAGACGGCATTTATCCCGGCGGCCGCAAGCTGATAACCTTTGCCAACATCCTTCAGCACGATGTCTTCCCGCTGGCCCGCATCTTGCAGTTGGCTCAGAAATACGGTCAGGGCGAAATGCGCCGTCCGGTAGAAATCGAGTTTGCCGTCAATTTTGATGCCCGTACGAAGAGCGGCATCTTCTATCTGTTGCAGATACGTCCGATGGTCGATGTAAAAGCCGGACTGGATGAAGACCTGAGTGTGATTCCCGATGAACGCTTGTTGCTCAAGAGCGAAAACTCACTGGGACACGGAGTAATGGACGATATGCAGGATGTGATTTATGTCAAGACTGATGGTTATTCTGCATCCAATAACCAGTTGATAGCTTACGACATTGAGAAACTCAATCGTCGTTTCCTCGATGAAGGGAAGCATTACATACTGGTTGGCCCCGGACGCTGGGGAAGCAGCGATACCTGGTTGGGCATTCCGGTGAAATGGCCCAACATTTCGGCTGCCCGCATCATCGTGGAAGCCGGACTGACCAATTATCGGGTAGACCCCAGTCAGGGAACCCACTTCTTCCAGAATCTGACTTCTTTCGGAGTGGGATACTTTACCATCAATGCCTATATGAACGATGGTATCTACAACCAGGCATTGCTCGACAGCATGCCGGCGGTAGAAGAAACCAAGTACCTGCGCTGGGTACGGTTTGAGAAACCTTTATCCGTCAAGATGGACGGAAAGAAAAAGCTTGGTGTAGTAGAGCTGCCGGAAGACTGACCGGTTTTAATCGAGAACTTATTTATTCACAGGGGCAAGCCTTGACTTGGAAAAGTCGGGACTTGCCCTAATTATTTTTTCAGGTCAGGAATGGACATTTTCTGATTTGACATCACATTTTAATTCGTTTATTGATAAGGATTCCAGTGTGTTTCATTTTATTCAGATGCAGATACAGCGTAAAAAACAGTTGGGGAAAGTCCGTTCCAGTGAAACCTATCAGGCTACCCTCAATAGTTTCATGTCTTTCCGTTGCGGAGTTGATTTGACTTTCGACATGATTGACTCCGAATTGATGGAACTCTATGAAGCTGAATTGCAGAACCGTGGACTGACCCGTAATACCAGTTCGTTCTATTTGCGTATACTGCGCACCAACTACAAACTGGCTGTAGAAAAAGGGTTGACCCAGGATTGTCATCCTTTTAAGCGAGTGTATTGTGGTATAGATAAGACGGTAAAGAGAAGTTTGTCTTTTGCGAAAATCAAGCAGATCAAAGAACTGGATTTATCTTTGACCCCATCCTTGGATTTTGCCCGCGACATGTTTCTTTTCAGTTTCTGTACCCGAGGCATGTCATTTGTAGACATGGCTTATCTCAAAAAGAAAGATTTAAAGAATGGTTATCTTACTTATAGGCGGAAAAAAACCGGTCAGTTGCTAACCGTTGAATGGACTCGGCAGATGCAGGATATTATAGATAAGTACCCGATAAATCCTACCCAATACCTGCTTCCTTTAATTCTGCGTGAAGATGGTAGTGAACGGCGCCAGTATCAGAATCAGATGATGATGTTGATGGTGAGGTTTCCGTGGGGGTATCGGAAGTCCTTGTTGGCCGATTGACTAAGATTCTTGCTCCAATTGGTCAAGGAAACCCGTGAAGAAGCATTGGCGCATTTGAGCGGAAGCTGACCGTTTTATCTGCCATTGCTTTTCAAATGCTGCTCATAGTCATACTCGTCCAGCGAAGGCTTATATTGCTTGCCGCCGAAAAACATCTTGGCTATCAGGAATGGCCAGAAAATGGGTATCAGCCACATGATGCCCTCATTGCTGACTGTTCCGCCACTTCTTCTTTTCCGGCATTGCTGCCTCTCGTAATAGTTGCCTATCGGCATAAAAAGGTACTTCCATGCGAGAATCAACAGGCCGAGCCACGACAGGTTCACAAAGCACAGTCCCAAGGCTACCAGCCACAAGACGGTGGTTCCCGGAGAAAACAGTTTCCTCAATATCTTTCCGCTAATCTTTAGGAAGACATAGCCGACTGCCAATAAAAGAATCCAATCACTATTTCCTGACGCACATCGTCAAACAGGCTGTATGCCCTATCCCAATGGACGGGTACGGGACCATATTTAATGGCTCTGTACGACAATCCGGATATGGCTTGCCCATGTTGCCGGTAATGGTAGAAATCGGCATAAAACAGCAATTTGTTCATCTTTGTATTGAACACGTCCTCGCATTCATGGATGAAGTACAGCAACAGGTTGCGCAGGCGTTCCAGTGACAATGGGGCAAAGCCGTTTGCTCCCGTCCGTTTGCCTTCTCCGAAAATGAGAGAACGGCGTACATCCGTCTGCTGTTTCTTGACTGCTTCCAGTTGCCCTGTTATTCTCGTATATGCCTTTTCGCCAAGCTGGGCACGGGAGTTCTGCACAAAGGTCTCAAATATTATCGGGTTCTGGCAAGCTTTTAATATTTTCCCGTTGGTTTCCGATGGCATATAGCCCTCTTCGTATTGCCGGTATTGGTTGACGCCAAACCCCAAAATAGCCGACATCTTTAATGCCGACAGGCCGTATCTTTCCCGCAAGGCAACAATTTCGTCCACAAAGGGTATGGAATGGGTGGCCCGGTACTGGTTGTAAACCTGTGCAAGGTTCGCTTATGGTTTTGCATCAGATGCAACTTCACATACATAAGAGTCTAATATCGCATTTATAACAGAACTTTTACCGACTCCGTTTTTTCCAGCCATTACAAATTTAAAGCTGATGGTATTTTTGTCTACCATTTTTAATATTTTCTCAATTCTTTTCTCTCTTTTCATATTGATAAGTTGCAATAAGTGACAATTCTTCCATCCTCACCACTTCCGAACAAAGCCCTGCAATCTTCTCCCGATGCGTAATCATCACTACCGTCTTGTCTTTTACTTCCGCCGCCAGCCGTTTCAGCAATTCATGTTCTGTCCCCCCGTCCAGTGCCGAACTCGGTTCATCCAACAGCAGGATATTCCCCGGTCGCAGCAACCCTCGTGCAATTGCTATACGCTGCGCTTGTCCTTCGCTCAGCCCCATGCCTTGCTCCCCACATACCGTATCAAGCCCGTCCGGCAAGGAAAACACGAAATCAGCGACAGCCGTATGGAGTGCCGAGCGCATATCTGCTTCCGTGGCATTCGGGTTGCCTATTAGCAGGTTATCTCGGATGGTGCCGCTGAATAACGTATTGCCTTGCGGCACATAGGACAGGTTGCATCGTGTCTGTGGAGATGCCGTAACCTCTTCTTGTTCATTGTAAATAACGATGTTCCCTTCTTTCGGTTGAACCAACGCCAGTATCAGCTTTATCAAGGTGCTTTTGCCTACGCCTGTTTCCCCGACGATGGCTGTCAGGCTACCCGGACGGAAATCGTGCGAAAAGCCGGCCAATACTTCCCGTCCGCTGTCGGGGTAAGAAAAACGCACATGGGAGATACGGATGCCCAAGTTCCCAGTCAGTCGTACTGATTTTCCCTGCCGTTCCAAAGGCAAAGAGGTCAGTTCTGCCAACCGTTCCGTAGCCGTAAATACCCGGATAAAGGCTGGTATCTGGCGGCTCATATCCACCATCGGGCGTTGGATTTGCGACACCAATTGCAGGAACGCCGCCATCATGCCGAAAGTCACCGTCCCGTCGCTCAGTCCGAATACGCCCCATAGGAAAGCCACGGCATAGCCCGTCATGAATCCGATTTGCACCATCGAGCGGGAAAACGCCGAGAAGTCCGTGCGCCGGTACACTTGCCCCTGCAAAGAAGTTTGAAGTGTACCCAATTTTTCCACGGCCTGCCGGGTATATTCTAACGTGCGGACAATGATACAGTGCTGCAAGTTCTCTTGCATGTGGCTTTGTATGCGGCTGTCCGTCTCACGAATCTCCCTCGACATCCTGCGCATCTTGCGCACATAGCTTTTGCTGAACAGAATGGCCAGGGGCATAATGAATATCAAAATGCCCGTCAGTCGCATATCCAGCCGGGAAAGGAAATACAACGCACCGCCCAATTGGACGATAGTCACGAGTACGGTGGGGACAGTCCGGCAAACGGTATCGGTCACGGATGCCGTGTCTGCCTCTATCCGGTTGAGCAGGTCGCCGGTGTGGAATCTTTCCCGCCCATTCCATTGGCTTTCCATCAGGTGCGCGAACAGTTTGCCGTGCAGACCGTTCCGCATCCTGATTTCTGCCCGGCTTGACTGGCGGCTTCTGATTACTGACAACAGGAGCTGGGCGCACATACAGCCTGCCATCCATCCGATGTATGTGCCCAGGCTGTCGTCCGATACTCCTGTGGCTATGTCTATCAGGTGTTTGCAGACAAACACGAAAAACAGCGACACGCTGACGTTGAACACTCCTGCCAGCGTGCAGTATACAACAGACAGCCGGAAGCCTCGGGATGCCGCCCACAGCCAATGAATACACTCGTTGATCCGCAAAGATGACATACTTATTTCTTATGTATGGGTTGAAAATACCCGGCAGACAAACAACAGGAATCGTCTTACCGGTAACAGCCGCCTCCAACAGTCAGCCTTGAATCTTTCCCGGAAGGTGTCACATTCCACATACCGCCCGTTACGCAAAATCCTGATTACCTTGCCCGACACCTCTGTTTTTTCACATTGTTCCCTCGCATGAAGATTGCCGTCTCCCATCAAGGTAAGCCGCTCTCCCTGCATCCGGTAAATCCGGTGCAGCACATAACCCTTCTCCGGAATATGTGCCAGCACGATGTCTCCGGTATCCACCTCTTTGGTTTTCTGCAATACTACGCTGTCTCTTCCTCCTTTTATGAAAGGTATCATGCTGTCCCCTTGGGGACGCATGGTTACGCGGCAGCCTTTGGATAGCATACGGTTGACTTCAATAAAGAACAAGTCATTGTTCAACAATAATTCATCAGGCAACATATTTATGAATGGATTATAGGAGAATTCATACGAATGGCATTATTCAAAAAATCCCCTTTCCTGCTACGCAAAGCCAGGAAAGGGGATGCAAACAAAACAAACGGTGGGGATCACTGCGTACAAACGTATAGTCACTACCCGTCTGTGGTACAATCCCCGGAATGTCTTTGCCGTTTTATTGCACCTTTTCCAGGAAGAAGCGTCCGGAACCGGTAGAAACATCGTTTAAAGTGATTCTTCCCTTGATAGGATAGCTTCTGCCAGTTTGCTGGTCTTTTAGCCTCCAGCTGTTCCAAATGTCGTCTGAAGCGTCAAAGGTCAGGCTGACATTACCGGCCTGCTTCAGATAGAAACCTACAGGGATGCGGGTGGCGGATTTCATCCGCTGGATGGAAAGGGCTTTCCCGTCAGCTATGGTATATACGGCTACGCCCGATCCTTCTTCGCTGCCGACCAGAAGAGTCACATCTTCGCGACTATTGAATTTGTCATTGCCCGATGAAGAAGATACGACGACACAAGATGCCGAATGCCTATTGGAAGTGGCTGTCAGCCGTACCTGGTTCGCCATTCTTCGTGTAAGCCGGGTGGACGGCTTCCCTTGTTCGAGCATATCTTCCGATAGCGTGATGTGAAGTTTTGTCCCAGCGGTCGCCGTTAAAAAGACGGCTTGCATCGGTGCAATCTGTGCGCCGGCCACATTGCTGCTGGTAATGTCAACATATTGTCCGTCTTTGTAAACCTTTACAGAGGAAACAGATGAATTTGCATTCAAGAACTTCTCGATGTTAATGTGCGCCATGAATGGATTTCCGAAAATGTAAAGAGTTCCGCTTGTTTCACGTTTGAGCGTTAACCCGTTAATCTGCTCCGCAGTCCAGAGACGGCCGGTTTGTCCCGTTCTGGCAATTGAACTTCCCTTCAATGAATTACCGTTTATTCCATAATAATTATAGATGCTGAATGACTTCGGGAAGTGGAAATGATAAGAAGCATTTGTCCCATCTCCGGCTTTCAATGCGAAGCCTTGTCCCACTTTATAATTGGTTTCAACTGCATTAAAGCTTCTCGACCAATCAGTAAATTCTGTGATGGCTTTATCTTTTGTGTTATAGGCTCTTGTAAGTGTTTCATTCCTTACCGCACTATTCCAGAACCTTTGGTAAATGTAAGGATTTATGCGCTGTTCTATGTAAGCGGAATTATCGCCATTTCCCTGTTTTTCCCCGTTAATCGGCATAAAGTAATTCGGAAGCTGACCATCAGATGACGTTTCTCTCCACTTTTCCCAGTCATTTACGTTTTGAGCTACAAACATATCTCCCGTCACCATGTCTTGCAGCGGTGCCGATATCAGATGATAAGCTCCAGAACTGAGATTCATATCTACAAAAGCTTGCTTATAATGCAGGTGAGATTGGCCAATTAATTCAGCACCGGGAGCAAAATGGATGTTATTGCACCAATATTCCTCCGTACCGGATGCGCTCAACACCGGATATTTTTCGACATTAGCAGGAATGAACACATTGCTGCAGTCCCAAGGCACTCCGTTTGTCCAGTTTTCCCAAGTGTTCCAGTCCGTGGAGTTGTCCTGCGGTTCCCATGTGGTCTCCTTCGGGTGGACGTACACTTCGGCGTACAGGTGTTCTTCTCCCTGAAGTATGTCCACATAATATCTTCCTTCTTCCCACGATTCAGCACCGTCTACCTGTAAGAACTTCCCGTCCTCGCTGAGGGTGCAGTTCGTGGTTCCGGTCTTTTCGTTATCTCGGTTGGTCCATGCCAGTGAAAGTGCGTAGCCGCCTGGCAGGGTGGTACTTTCTACTGGAATCGAGGCTGGGTCGCCTTCGCACAGATGGGTGATGCCGCCTGTCAGAGTCAGACTATAGACGGGGTCAAGCTTGACCGGTTCACGGACATAAGCGTAATATACATTCATACCGCCCAAATTGAGTAGTTCACTGGGATGTGTGAATCTTACTTGTGTGCATGGTTTCGTAGTCTGTATGCTGATATATGCATTTTGGGTATTTCGTATGAGTCCTATTCCCAAAAGGTCTTTGTTTGGAGTTGAACTTTCCATTTCTTTACCCTTGTCATCATAGGTACTGATTGTCGGGGCATATTCTCCCAAGAGGCTAATACTTGCAACGTTTACGCTTGAATAGCGGAAGCCGATTTCCGTGCCGGCAGGAATGGTCTTATGGAAATTTACGGTTGCAAATGAAGTAAACACCAAGATCTCACTCGTAAATGGTGCGCTATTGCCTATATCGCTATCGACGATGTTTCCTACATCTTCTATGATGTTGTTTTTACCGATAGTAGGTGCCCCCGAACTCCAATAATCTTTAAACTCGTCTTCTGACGTTGCGCGGATTTCCCGATTTTCGCCTACAAATGCATATTTGACGCTAATGTCCATCGAAGAAGAGATGACATCTGCATCTATGCCGTGCAAGCAGAGCCTTACTTCGTCAAAGTTTTTGGTGGCTTCAAAGGAAATCTCGCGGTCGGATATGACTCCACCGTTTGAGGTTATGGACAACAGGTTCAAATTGAGCAAGGAATTCCCACCCCCTTTAGCTACGATTGTTTCTTGCGGGTCATCGCTGCCATGAAGGAAAGTCTGTATTGTCATACCGTCCAACACATCCGCTGTCAGTAGGCCCTCTCTCGTTTCTTTGAATATGAACCCCACTTTCTGTCCTGCGGAATAGGTATGATGCGTGTCTCGTATGGAGATGATGGGGGTATATGCATTCACATCTACATTTACTATCTTCGTGCTTGTCGTTGTGTAGTTGCTTAAATCCGTGTCCACTGCGTTTTCTATCTTGTTGTTGTCCGCGACACCCACATCGACCGACTCGCCGTCGATATAGGTCACTATTCGTCCTGGCCCGACGATAGGCACCCTGCACTTCTGCGACATCCATGTCCCATCGGGTTGTTGGACCAGTCCTCTGGGATTGGTGGCTCTCAGGTCACTTATGGTTTGCATGGCGTTCATCCCCGCTTCCGGAAATTCGTCGTCCGTGCAGGATGATAGGATTCCGGCAAGCAACAATGTGCATAATAAGCCGAAACCGGCTATTCTCTTTTTTGCATGGTCGGTCAAGGTCTGACGGCACCATGCTGAAATATTACATTTCATATTTACGTTTTTTATTTATAGATTATTTTTCCTCATCCATGATGCGGGTGATCACCGCACGGCTCAGGCGCGGGTCATTGTAGAACATATTGTCCACGCCTCCCTTGTGGTCCACACGCAGTTGTTTCTTGGGCACACCGAATTCGTTGACTAGGCATTCATAAACCACACGGGCGCGGTTCTTGCTCAAGATGACGTTGCGCTCTACGCTGCCTGTGCCCTTGTCGGCGTAGCCCGTGATGACGTACACCATGTTCGGGTCAGCCTTCTTGATGGTCTCGGCAAACAAGCCAAGTTGCACACGAGCTTCGTTGGTCAGGTCCCAAGTGTCTATCTTGAAGATGACAAAGTTGGCAGCCGCCAAAGTCCGTACCACGGTGATGGAATCGCGCTCGCGTTTTGCCAGCTGTGCCTGCATGTCGTTCAGCTTGTCCTGCATGGCTTTCAGCTCGCGTTGGCGATCACGGGTGCGGATGATGGTCTTGCTGCGTCCCCATCCGCGCGGTTTGAACTTGTAAGTCAATCCCACCGTGGCGCTCCACACACCTTCCCCCCAGCGTCCGCCTAACTCGCCATCGAAGCGGTCGCTCATGTAAGCTCCCCGTATGTCAAGGTTCAGGTCAAGTGCGTCGTTCAGGCGGAACGAATTGAGCACGCCCACATTTGCACTCACCTCCATGCTTTGCGGCGACTCCCATACACGCGCCCAGCCAAGTCCTATATAGGGAGTACAGTTGTACACGCGTTTTTCATTGTAGCCGCACAGGATGTTCGACATGTTGAACAGGGCATCGAGGTGGAGATTGTAGAACTTGAATTTCTGTTTCATCAGCCAATAGCCGTCACCTCCTTTGCCGGGTACATCTACCCCTGTACTATGAGTGGGGAATTCTCCATGTCCTTCTTTTTGGGTGGCTCCCTTTACAGACAGACCGCTGTACATCAGGCGTACACCGATGCCGGGAGTGAACCATTTCCCTACGGCAATGTCAAGTGCCGGTGCCACACGGTCTAAGAATTTTACCTGTTTGTCATGGTTGCCAAAGATGATTTGCCCGCCAAATCCACCACTGACAAACCAATTGTCGAAGAAGTGGTTGGTTTCCACTTTGTATTTGTCGTTGTCATACATCACCTCTTCGGTGATGTCATATACCACCTGCGTGGTATCGGCAGGGGTTTGTGCGGCTACACCGGTGAGGGCGGTCGCGCACAAGATTGAGATAAATAGTCGTTTCATTTTTTGTTGTCTTTTTGTGAAATCTCGATAGCCAGTTTATATCCTTACCCATTCCAAGCACTTGTGATTCTCTCTGCGATGTATGAGGGAATCACGCCGAAGAATCGGTGGACAAGATTAATGGAGCTTGAAATTACAATCGATAATAGATTGGATGAGGAGGTCGCTGTATGTATATGTTGCATCGTCAGCATAAATATCTCCGGCATAGGGAGCCATCACAATCCCTATGTATCCTTCTTGTATCGCTGTTTTGATAATGGCTTCGTAATTTGTTTTATTCAATTTGATTATCTCTGCTGCATCTTCTTCGTCTATATATTGTACATTCCATTTGGAATTTGGTATTAATAAATCTTTATCTTTATTTATATCTGTGCGGCCGAAAGGCAATTCATTATCATCGCTAAAAATATCTCCAACCCCTTCTTGCTCATAATGACCTTCTCCGTGTCCTTCCTTTTTCAGTGAAATAATCCCACCCTGGACGTTAGAAACAGTTGCGTTATTCCAATTATCTTTTGTCAACTCAAACTTCGGATTATCTATGCCAAGCTCTCCAGTATTATCATACAATAGAATAATGAATTCTTTCGGATGTTGTAGAAGGAAGTTCTTAAATATGTCTCTAATATCTTGTGGCAAATTTTGTATATGAGCGATTCCACCTCTCAGTATATCCACATCGAATGCGCGCACCCCCATATTCAATAAATCATTGAGTTTACTTTCATCGCCTTCTTTACATTCATACCCGGGTATAGATAGGGTTCTCAATAACTTGCTGTCATTCAGTTGCGAAATCCAGTCGTTAGCTTTCGTTGTTACCGGAGACACATCAGGCAGCTGCACATCAATTCTTTTTTGTGCTTCAAAATAATTCTGCCCTTTCTTCAGTGTAAACTCAAAGCTCAATCCTCCTACGGCATGAATCTTTATTTGGGTGCCATCGCTTACATTTTCAAAGGGTGGCAGAAAAGCCATCAGATGCAGGCTTTCACCTTCAAATAAGTCGACATAGCCGATGCTCTTTTCATTGCTACTTTTCAAGGCATTGTCAATGCCGACAAAAACACATTCTTTAGACTGAGACGAAGAATTAAAATTGCTCAGAAGCTTGGTTCCATCCCCATCAAAAGCTTGAGTGTTGCATTGCAATTCCTTGCCTGTAAGTTCTCCGGGCGTGATTATGGAAACTCCGGTAATCGTGACGGGCTGGATAATGCCCGTGGCCACTTCATAATTTCCAGCCGTGATGTGGATATCAAGCGTGGTCATTATGGGCTTAAAATCTAACAAAATATGGTCTGCTGTAGGTGAAGGCAAAGTCTTTTTAGCAAGCATATAGGCATTCATCATGTCCGGTTCTGATTCATACTGACCGTTTTCTACAGATGTAATTTTGCAAACCTGGTTAGTATAGTATTGCATGGTAAGCGTTCCGCTTGTCATGTCGTCCATACTGTTTGAATATCCTTTCACTCTTTGGGCAGGATATGCGCCGTAGAATGTATATTGTTTGTCAAAATTATCTCCCATCCCCCAATGTAGGCCGTATGCTTCGTCCTTAGAACCGCTTGATGGGTCAATAGCTGTTATGCTTCCATGATAGGATGCATCGTCTGCGGGTGCCACACTATAGATGGCGTGTTTGCCGGAAATGGGATTGCCTGGATAAGCATCTGCCGAAGAGATGAATATTAGATCTCCCGCATCCCAGTCTATCGGGTAATAGACGTTACCATTTTCCTCGTATTTATCTTCATAATGTGTGCGAGTTGTAATTCGTTCCACACTAAATTGTATGGCATTTCCCGGATGAGCCGTGGTATAGCTATCGTCTTCATCTGTACATCCGAGCAATGACAGCCCTGCAAACAATAGAAAAAATCCTTGAAAAGGATAGTGTTTCTTTGTATAATACATAGCTTTCTATTAATTTAAAATTAGACATAATTCAAAATGAACTCTCTTCCCAGGCATTTTCTCCAAATGCGGTTCCGCCTTCTTGTGGTGAGATAGTCACGTGTCTGTTCTTGCCGACATCATCGCCTTCATTAACATCCACATTCGATGCCACGCAAATCCCGCTCTCCATCTCTACCCTTGTCCGCTTGGTAGTGGGAGCCTCATACTTTTCTTTTATCAAATTTTCCATTGTCGTAAAAATATAGTTTGTTATTTCTTTTTCTTTCCATATCCATATTTGTATGAATATCCATAATATCCGTAATACCCGTAGCGTCGGTGCAGGTCTGCGCCGTTCAGCACGAGAGCCATGTTGTGCAACTTGTTTTCTTTATACAACTGTTCTATTTCGGGTAGCTGGCGGCGGTCCAGACGGCCTGCGCGTGCCACAAAGATGGTCAGGTCGGCAATGCGGTTGGAAATGGTCGCATCCGCAATAATGCCTACAGGCACGCTGTCCACAACAATATAGTCGTATCGTCTGCGCAGCTCAGTTACCAGATTGTCCAGCCGTTCATCCATCAGCAGTTCCGCCGGATTGGGGGCTATGGCACCGGCGGCAATGATGTCAAAGCCGTCTTGGTGCTGGATAATGTCTTCCGCCGAAAGGGTGGCATCAGCCAAATAATTGCTCAGACCGGTCTTATGAAGATGGAGCTGCCGGCTCAGGGTACCCCTGCGGATATCCATGTCTATCAGTATCACTTTTTTCTTAGCCAGCACAAGGCTCATTCCCAGGTTTTTCGAGATGAATGTCTTGCCGGCTCCTTCATTGAGGGAGGTGAAGATAATCACCTGTTGGGGAAGGTCTTTTCTTGCCATGAAGGCCATGTTGGTACGCAGAATGCGGAAGGCTTCCGATACGGTGCTGTCCCTTTGCTCTTTTGCCAGCAGGAAAGGACTTTCTTGTTCGTTCAGTTTTCCCGCTTCCTTGTCTTGAGGTATTTCTCCTAAATAAGGCACACTTACAATATCCTCAAAGTCCTTGCGGCTGTGTACCCGGGTATCCAAGAACAGGATGCCCAGACAGGCCAGGCTGGGAATAGCCAGCCCCACGAGCAATCCAAGTAACAGAATACGGTTGCGGTTGGGAGAAATGGGGGAGTTGCCACCTTCTGCTCCGTCGATGACACGGGCGTTATTGTCAGCCATCGCCTGCGACAGGGCATTTTCCTCGCGCTTGTTCAACAGAAACAGGTATAGGGCTTCCTTCACTTTCTGCTGCCGTTCGATGGAGAGCATTTTCCGCTCTTTGGTAGGGATGGACGTTATTCGGTTCTGTGCCCGCATTTCGCGGCTCTGTGCATCGCTGCGTTGCACGTTCAGGCTTACTATCATGTTGTCCACCGCACGGATGATGTTCTGTTTCATGGCACGAAGAGAATTGTTCAGTTCCAGTACCACAGGGTTGTTCACGCTACTGTCGTCTATCAGGTGATCCCGCTTCAACTTGGCGGTATTGTACAGGCTTATCTGGCTTTCTATATTCATGTCCCCAATGCCCGTATTCGAGGGAATCAGGTCAGTTTCCTTGGCCGGATCTGTCAGGTAGTCCTTGATGAAATTGGCCAGGCGCAGCTGAGTTTCCAGTTCCAGTGCGTCCGTATTGTACTTCTGCGATTCGCTCATGTACATCCCGGCCGAAGAGGCGATGTCCACAATCTGGTTACGCTGCTTGAATGTCTCCAGTTCCGATTCCACGCCGCCAAGCTCGTTCTCAATGATAATCAAGCGGTCGTTGATGAAGTCGGCCGTGTTTACGGCAACCTGGTTCTTATCTTTGATGGCTTCCTCGTTGTACACGTTTATCAGCGTGTTCAGGATGTCTTCCGCTCGTGCCGCCGAGCCGTCTTTCAGAGCGAGGGTCAGGATGGAGGATTCCTCCTCTTCCTGCTGGATACCCAGCGCGCTTTTATAGTAATTTACCATGGATTCCATCGGCAGTTTCGCCACACGGATAGGGGTTCCTGTCCATGAATCGCTATAATAATTGGTAGGGGTGGCCACTACGCGCATCCCCCGGCTGAGGGTTACAGTGTCATACATCTCAACGGTAAAGTCAGACTTGACATCGATTCCAGTGAAGTCAGACAGCACCAGGGACTTCTTGTCCTTTAACGTCACTGTGAAGGCGAAATGTTGTTCCGGCAATGCATCCGGGAAACTGAGAAGAACGGGGGATTGGTTGTAAAGCTCGTTGCTGCGCAGTCCGTCTTCCAGTTTGTAGCTAATGTCGGCATGGAGGCGTTGCAGCACCTCGCGCATCAGTTTTTTTGAACGGAATTGCAGAATCTCGTTGGCCACGTTCACCTTGTTAATAATGTTATCAAAACGGTCCAGTCCGGTAGTGGAGGTCTTGTTGGACGGGTCTTTGATGATTACCGTGGCTGAACGGAAATACACAAGTGGCGAACGGGCGTAGTGATACCATGCGATACCTCCGCACACCAATACGGAAAGCAGAAACCATTTCCATTTGGAGGCAAAGTACGCAAGCAGGTCCACCAGATTGATCCCCGTGTCGTTTTTACGGGATGAAGGGTTAGTCTGCATAATTATTGGGTTTATTCAGGTTATTTGAGTACCCACAGCAAAGAACAGATGACAGACGCAATGGATAGCAGAGTTGTACTAATCTGCCAGCCGCGGTCTTCCCGGTCTCTCTTGCCGTATTTGGGCTCTACATATACTACATCGTTCTGCTGGAGATAGAAACAGGGGGACTCAAAAATATCCTTGCTCTTCAGGTCGTGCATGAACATCTGCCGTTCCCCGTCCACTTCGCGGATGACGGCCACACGGTCTGTCCGTGCCTTGTCTGTCAAGTCTCCGGCATTGGCGATGGCTTCCAGCAGCGTGATGCGGTCGCCGTCCACCGTGAAGGTTCCGTTGTTGTTCACGGCACCCAACACGGTATATTTGAAGTTGAGGAACTCGATGGAAACGAGAGGGTCCTTCATATAGCTGCCTTTCTCTATCTTTTCCTTGATCAGGTCTTTCACTTCGCTTACAGTCAACCCCTCCACATGCAGGATGCCGAGGATGGGGAAGTCGATGTCCCCGTCCACATCTACCCGGTATCCTTTTTCATTCACTCTGGTCGAGGCATCTGAGGTCACGTCGCCGTCTGTTCCGACTTTGAACGTGCCCCCATAAATGTTGAAGGGAATGGCCAGTTCCGGGTTTTTGTTGCTTACGGTAATGCTCAGCCGGTCATCACGGCGGATAACGGCTTCATAACGGGTGTCGTATGGGTATTTTGTGCCTGGCTGCATGTCTTGCAGGTACACGATATTCTTGCGTGAAGCGCAGGAAGTCAGCAGCAATATGCCCAACAGGCTTGCCCAAAGGATTTTTTTGCTCATATGATTAATTTACGTTATTTTATTGTTTCAGTCGTTCTGTTCTTGTAAGTGCCTGCCTGCACAACAAGGCGGCCTTCTCGTCTGGCAAGCACTCCAGGATGCCTACCGGTACCGCTTGTACGATGCGTACCAAAGTATCACACACTCGGTTCTGCATGACGGAATCCTTGTGCAGAAACGAGCAACCTGGATAAAGGGCAACAAACGCATCTATGCATTCCCTGCGGTGAAATCGGTTGTAGGGGGCCTGTTGCAGGCGGACAATGCCTCCAACGGGGAATGACAGAGGCTTGTAACAGGGGGTCTTTCCACTCCACGGTGTACCGTAGGCACGGATGCCGTTTTCCGTAAGGCGCAGGGTCGGATTGTCATCATTCAGCAATGCGCTGCCGCTGATATGTTTCATCCACAGGGAGGCATGGGTACTTTTCCCGGTACCGCTCTTTCCCATGAACAGATAGGCATGCCCGTCATAATATACGGCTGATGCATGTACGGCCACGGCATCGTGGTATAGGATGGCTTGTGAGTAGGCGATACGGAGCAACGATGACAGTGCTTGTCCGGCTTTGCCGGGATGGTCTGTGCCAATGTAGGCTCTGAGACGGTTGAATGCTTTGTCCGCTTGCAGGAGGTGGCACTCGTGCCCGGTTTTGTCATCCAACGTCAGCAGGTATCCTCCAGGTCTGCTGTACAAGCGGAGCCTGCCCATTTCATTTTCTGCTTCTTCCAGCAGGCTTCCGTGGGCTACGGTTGAGTCCACACCGTCAAGGGGCAGCACGTCACAAGTGAACAGTGCCTGCTGTTCCTTGGGAATCCCGCACCGGAATGTCTGGAAGTTTGGCAGCAGGGCATCTGCATCCATCTTGTCCGCCATCCGGACGAGGAGAAGGAAATCCGCAATGCGGAAACAGTGTTCTTGAGTCATCTGGCTTGTCCTTTCAAAAGGTTGGTAAAAAGCCCGAAGGCTTCTTTCGGCGCATAATGAAGTGCAAAACAGAGGTTGCGTCGGAATGCATCAGCCGTCTGTACCTTACGGAGCATGGCCGGCTGTACCGATGGGCTGCCCTTCTGTTGCCCGAAATTCCCTCCCCTCCAGATGATGTCGAGCAGCGGTCGTGCATCAGGAGCCGCTTCAGGGTAAGGCAACCGGTCAGGGGCAAGTCCGAGGCAATCGGTCAGGAATGTATGCAACAGTGGCACCCATTTACCCAAACCGGACTGCAGACAGGCTTCTCTCAGGATGGCAGGATGTACTTCTGTATGCCATTTGTCACATGAAAGGGCCAGGTCGCACAGTTGACGCAGCCCGATGCCCCGTCCGAGGGCATGTTTCAGGATATGCGCGTATTGCAGCAACAGGTTCAACGAAGGAGCCGGCACTGTCACTCTCAAGCCGGAAGCAGCCGGCAATACCATGTCCCGGAATCCCCAGGCAGATCCTGTTTTTGGGTGGCGATGATGCGGATGGTAAAGGTCAACCAAGCGGATATGATGTTCCACAGGCACACCATGCCAGGAGTACATAAGACTGCCGTCCGCTTTTCGCACAAGGCGGATACCTTGTGCCTGAATGCTATCGGATGCAGACTCAAACTCCTTTTCGTCCACAAAATAAAGGTCTATGTCACCACATTCCCGTAGGAGAGGATATGTGTACAGGGAGGCCAAGCCCTGCCCTTTTTGCAGGATAGGATGTAAGCCATGACGGGCAAACAGGGTCAAGAGGCTGTCCAAAGCTAAATTCATCTCCTTGTTTTTACGCTCTATGCCGTCTGCGGCGGCCATCCAGCGCAACAGCAGAGATTCCGGAGGCAACATCCCATCTGGCAAGTGGTGTAGTCCGCGAAAGGCAACCCCTGTCACGGTTTGCTGCTTGGATAGCAGAAACACTTCTTCCCAGCTGTCATGGGAAAGCGGGAAGCAGGAATGCGGTTTCACATCTTGTTCCCACAGGCCGCCTCGCAGCAAGGCCAGCAAGGCAGCGCGTACAGGTTCGGAAGTCTTTTTTCTATCCATTCGGTATCAGTGTGATTAGCCCCTCGGTTTCCCATTGGACCAGCAGCCGTTCCAAATCACGGGTCAATGTTTCTTTTTCTACGGCGTATGTGTCACATAGCCAGCCTGCCAGCTCGTCAAAAGTGGAGGCGTTTTCCCCGATGTACTCCCAAATTCTGGCAGCAGTCCGGTTCAGGCTGTACACATCGCACAGGTTTGTGGCTCCGTCAACGGAATCCACTATCATATACCGGTCGCCTATTTTCCGGAGCTGTAGTCCGTTCTTGGGGCGTATCTTGTCATTTTTCATGGATGGATTAGAATTTTTTACCGGAAATAATGGAAGATACGGTCAGGAAAATAATTTTGAAATCCAGCCATAAGGAGCGGTTGCGTAGATACTCCAGATCCATACGGAGGCGTTCCAACATCTTTTCCATCGTGTCGGTGTAACCGTTATACAAGGTGGCGGGGGAAAACAATCCCGGACGCAACTGGTACAGCAGTTCATAATCGGGGTTGATAGACTTGATTCGTTCTGCGAAGAACTTGCGTTCCGGGCGCGGGCCAACAAAACTCATCTCGCCTTTGAATACGTTCCAGAATTGCGGAAGCTCATCCAGATGGTGTTCACGCAGGAAACGCCCTGTCCGTGTCAACCGCTTGTCGTTCTTCTGGCATAGAGCCGGGGTACCATCCGCTTCCGAAGTTACGCTCATGGATCGGAATTTGTACAGTGTGAATGGTTTCCCACCATATCCGATACGCTCCTGCCTGAAAATGACCGGCCCGCCATCCTCACGTTTAATGAACAGGCAGATTATCAGGAACAAGGGCAATGTAAGAATCATCCCGGCCAGACTCCCTGCCACATCAAGGAGCCGTTTGATGCCGCATGCCATGGGCGACATCCCTTTACGGCGGAAATGACAAGCTTTCATTAACTCTAAATCCTTTGGTTCTGAGATTACTCTTGCTTTCTTCTCATTTACATTCATATTTGGCTAATTATTTAAATATATCTCTAAACAGGTGTCTATCATACGTTTCTTTGTGAACTGTTCATCATACCGCTTCCGGGCTCCTGCGGAATATCGCTTGTAAGTCGTTTCATCCTGGGTAATGCTTTGGATGGCATCGGCCAGTTCACGGGCGTTGCCGGGAGCCACATTCAGGCCGGATATGCCATTGGCGTTTACGTAGGC
>OLGF01000545.1_pt1 | contig 43945 bp, 41 predicted proteins | sample 1604971 | NCBI WGS metagenome assembly OLGF01 (sample SAMEA3888902, study PRJEB22519) | human gut metagenome | biome: human gut; feature: human-associated habitat; material: faeces | place: Denmark | collected 2011 | reverse complement strand
ATGTGTTAGGCACGCCGCCAGCGTTCGTCCTGAGCCAGGATCAAACTCTCTAAAAAATTGTATCTAAACGCTTTCGCGCTCAAATCTTTTTCAGAGCTTTAATTCGCTCATAACGTCGTTCTGACGTTCGTCACAGATTTGTTGAGTTCTGTTTCTCGTAAGTTTCTTTGAGTCTCTCAAAAAAATTACAGGTTCCATTCTTTCTCTCGTTGTTTAATTTTCAAGGTCCTGTGCTCTCTTTCAAGCGGCTTTCCTTTCAAGCTTTTCGCTTTCAGTTTTTTGCCGTCTCTCTCGAGCGCTTGACTATAATACCACGTACAACCCCTTTTGTCAACACTTTTTTGAAAGTTTTTTTAAGTTTTTTTCGAAAAACTACATCTATATGTTGCTCTTTGATCTAAACGCAATATATAGTGTATCTTCGAATGGGCATTTTTGCATTTACATGCCCATATACATGGCTTACGCAAACTATTTTACGAAATTTTTTTGAAAAAATCAAGAAAAAGTTTTTGAAAAGGTGGTCTTAAAGTTGCAAAAGCCCCTCTCTGTACCCCAAAGCTTCAAGCACATCTTCTTATATATCTGGCGCATCAGTGTCCTTTCACTTCTGAATCTCCTCATAATCTTTCTGATTTTATCCGAAAAAAGTTTTTAAAACACTTAAAATCGCCGTGAAGTTATCGTAAAGCTTTACAATGCAGTCCTATATTTTCTTATATATAGTTATAGGATGACGCGTTTTTGTTTTGCGGTTCTGCTTTTCTCTTTATATATAGAAGAAACGCGCTGCGGTCATCCCACAACGCGTTTCTTCTATATATAAGTATACTTTATACTTTTGCCGCCTCGGCCTGCTCCGCTTTCGCCTTTTCCATCATCTTATGGTGCACGATAAGGTAGCACACAAAATGCGCGGCCGCCGTCACGGCCCACGTCACCGGGTACGAGAGGAACAGTATAAACAGCGTGCGGTTCATCTGGAAGACCGTCAGGATCCACACCACACGCAGCGCACACGCACCTGTAAGCGATACAATCATCGGCATGATCGAATACCCCATACCGCGCAAAACGCCCACGTGCGTGTCCATAATGCCGCAAAGGAAGTACGGTACGCACACAATGAGCATACGCTCCAAACCGTACTGGATAACCTCCGGGTCAGACGTATATATAGAAAGTAAAGGTGTGCCCAGCAAATACGCGCCGCAGCCGAGCACAACGCCCGTCACGGTCACACACAAAATGCAGATGCGCAGAATTTTCGCCACGCGGTCGTATTTCTTCGCGCCCATGTTCTGCCCGGTAAAGGACAGCGCCGTCTGGTAAAACGCGTTCATCGCAGTGTACACAAAGCCCTCAATGTTGGCCGCAGCCGTGCTGCCCGCCATAACGGTAGAGCCGAACGAGTTGATAGAGGACTGAATGAGCACGTTCGAAATGGAGAACACCGCGCCCTGCATGCCCGCCGGCAGGCCGACACGCATCATGCCGAAAAACTTATCTTTATAGATATGCAGCTTATGCAGCTCCAAACGGTAAGAAGCGTTCGTTTTCATCAGGCAGATGGTCACAAGTCCCGCAGAAATCACCTGCGAAATGACCGTCGCAATGGCAACACCCGCCACGCCGAGATGGAACACAATGACGAAGAACAGATTCAAAATGACGTTTACAACGCCCGCAATGGTCAAAAAGTACAGCGGGCGCTTTGTGTCGCCCACAGAGCGCAAAATCGCCGCGCCGAAGTTGTACAGCATCATCGCCGGCATGCCCACAAAGTATATGCGCATGTAAAGCGCCGCCTGACCCAAAACGTCCTCCGGGGTGCCCATCAGGGTCAGCAGCGGCTCCGCAAACGCAACGCCCACGGCAATCAATATAACACCGCTCACAAGACTTGTCAGCACAGAGGTATGTACGGTCTCGCTCAGCTGCTTTGCATCCTGTGCGCCGTAATAGCGCGCCACAAGCACGTTTGTGCCGATGGAAAGGCCGACGAACACGTTGATGAGCAAATTGATAAGCGCGCCGGTAGAGCCCACCGCCGCCAGCGCCGTGTGGCCGGTAAAGCGGCCGACCACCACAATATCCGCCGCGTTAAAAAACAGCTGCAAAACGCCGGAAAGCATCAGCGGCACCGCAAAGCGCAGAATTTTGCCCAGCAGCGGACCGTTGCACATGTCGATCTCGTAGGACCGCTTTCCTTTTGCCTGTCGTTTTGCCATAAAAGCCTGTATCTTTTCTTTCATATCAGTAACCGACCTCCTCACCGATGAGAATAACATGAATTCTGCCCTTCACGCGCTGGCGTGCCAAAACCGTGTACATCGCGCAGATGCGATTTTCCGAGCGGCATCCCGCGCACAGCTCGCCGTCCGTGCCGGGACACGCCCCGTGCGTGCACGGCGTGTCCAAATTCAGCCGCATGGCATTTGCGGGCGTCGCACAGCTTTTCACGCGTTTTGCGGCGTCGTCTATGTCGCGCACAATCTTGTTACACCCCGCAAAAACCAGCACCTTTTTCGGGCCGAACAGCATCGCCGCCACGCGGTTGCCGTTGCCGTCTACATTATAAAGCTCTCCGTGCTCCGTAACGGCGTTTGTGCCCGTCAAAAATACATCAGAGGAAAATACCTCGCGGTACAGCTTCTCGCGCTCCTCGGGCGTTTTCGCGGCTGTTCTGTCCAAAAATTCATAGTCCCCGCAGCGCATTAAATCCATCACGCCGGTCTCATCCAGCGTCACGCTGCCACCACAGGAAATCACATCGCCCGGCTGCAGCAGCTCTTTTGCGATTTTTACGGCGTCCGCACATGTGGGCGCATAATACGCCTGCATGTTGTTTTTCTCCAGTGCATCCATCACGCGCCGTATGCGCAGCTCTGCGGCGCTTTTGCGGTGCACGGTATCTTGTGTGTTCATGGTGTATAACTCCCTTCTCGGTGCGTTTCATGCCCATTTATGCCTAACCGCCGCCGATTTTTTAAAATAAGAAAGCACTAAGGACGGAAAAGCACATGCCTTTCCGCCCCCTATAATTTTTATTTTGCCTTTGCGTCCGCAAACGTATTGAAGCACTCCAGAACGTGCTCCTTGTGTGTTTTATTCGCGTCTTCCTTTTCCGACTTCGCGTCGGTGTAGATCAAAAGGAAGCGGCCGTCGTTTGAAAGATAACCCGGCACGGTGTTATCCAGCACCTTAAACGTGCCGTCTGCGCGCACAGCGTCCTGAAGCGCCTTAGCGGTCTCGGAAAGCTCCGCCGGGAACTCATACACTTCAAGCTGCACAGCGGAATCTGCGTAGCGGTATACATATTTATAGCCGTTTTCGGCGCCGATGACGTCGTAAGACATCTGCACCTTTTCGCCCGCTGCCACCTTGCAGTCTTCAAGATACTTGCAAAGGCCCTGAATATCATCGTCATAGCCCGCAGGGTCTTTGTCGGTACTCTCCGCGGTCTCGCCCTCGCTCGCCGTGGAAGACGTCTCCAGCGTTGCGACCGCCGTGCTTGAAGAGCTGTTGTTTGCACAGGCCGTCACAGATACGCACAGCAGCGCGGCCAGCAGAACAGCCAGCAGCTTTTTTATATTTTTCATGATTTGAACCAATCCTCTCTTTTTCCTCGTTCTTCTTATTATAGAACGGGTCATACAGCTTGATTTTACCATACCCCACGGCAGATAGCAACACCCATTTGCAAGAAAAACCGTTTTGCCCGCTGCAACGGAAAATTTTGTCCCGCTGTAAAATAAAAATGAATAAATTCTAAGCATATTCTAATTGACATTCACGCTATGTCATGGTATAACGAACACAACAAACACCGTTCAAATTTATGAGGAGGTAACGCCGTGAAAAACAAGGGTATAAAAATCGGAGTCGTGTTTCTTCTGCTGTTCGCTCTGCTCTCAGTGGCAGGCTGTCAATATGATGATGTGGTGATCGTAGGCGCAGCATCGAGACAGCCGGGGCCTACAAAAGGGCAGCTGCGCATTGGGTTTACACTGTTCGTATCCAAAGGAAGCAGTGCTCAACCGTCACGGGATATTACCATCAATAATCTGTCACTGTCAGCAGACACGTCCTTCACCGTTACGAATACAGATACCAGCGATACAACCGTACTGACCGGTGCGGTGATCGACACAGATCCGACATTCACATATGTAAATTTTGACGAGGATGATGACATATTGCCAGCTTCTACACGGGTAAGCATTTTGATTCCCTACACGTTAGAACCGGGAAATTATAAAGTAACAGCCGTAACAGGCTCCGTAAAGTACCCTTCGTCTTCCGGTACATCCGTCAAGGACTTGGATGTGGCACGCGACGGAGACGGGCTGAATACCACCTTCACCATCGCCGCGCCCGAGCTGACCCCGACCCCGGAGCCGACGGCAACACCTACCGTTGAACCCACAGCAACGCCTACTGCGGAACCCACAGCTACGCCAACGGCAGAGCCCACCGCAACGCCCACGGCGGAACCGACGGCAACACCGACTGCAGAGCCCACGGCAACCCCAACCGCAGAACCGACGGCCACGCCCACAGCGGAGCCCACGGCGACACCTACGGCAGCTCCCACAGCCGTACCGACTGCCGTGCCGACCGCAACCCCAAGCCCGACGAACCACCCCAAAACGGGCGATGATTTTGCCCCCGTGCTTTGGCTGACGCTCTGCGCAGGCAGCCTCGCGGCGCTCGCCCTGCTCCTTAAAAAACGACACATTTAATGAAATCGCAGGTAAAAAGCCGACCACATCAGCGGCTGTCCATACCGGCACACTAAAAAACTCATGCTTTCACCGTTTGAAAGCATGAGTTTTTTTTGACAGCCTATATATTCTCCGATCACAAATTGTGTCGGCAGACTTCTTCGTGTTGTCAACCAAGCTGCCGAAGGATTAAACATCTTCAAAGCGGCATCGGTGTCCGCGCAATCAGAAGGACTGCCAGAATTGCACCGGCAAATGCCGCCGCCCCTACGACGGCCAGCATTTTTTTGTTGAGCCGCCTCTTCGTTGCTTTGCAAATCAGTGCGGCACAAGTCACGCAGACAGCTGCAGCAGCAAGCGCGATGCCCAGAATTTCCCATAACCAAGACAGCTCATATAAGATTCTCATGTGTTCATCACTTTCCTTCTGTTCATCGCAAAACCGCTGCTTTTTCTAAATCTGTTCGTATTCCGCGAACGGATCACCGGAGATTCCGCGTGCCTTATCCCTGTACCGGCAGCTCCACCGCAATCGTGGTGCCCTTCTTCGAGCTCTCCTCCACCCGGACGCAGCCACCGTGGAGATTGGCAATCTCCCACACCAAAGAAAGCCCCAGCCCAACGCCGCCGTACTCCCGGCTGCGGGACTTATCCACCCGGAAGAAGGGCTGAAAGATGCTCTGTTGGTATTCCTCCGGGACGCCGCAGCCGGTGTCGGAAACGCGGATCAGAAGCTTTTCCGGCTCCTGCGTAACGGAAACCTTCACCGAGCCGCCCGAGCGGTTGTACTTGACTGCATTTTCCGTCAGGTTAAAAAGCAGTCGGTAAATCAGTGCATCACTGCCGATGAGGAAGCCGTCTCCCTCCATCTCCAGCGTAATATTGCGCTTTTCTGCCAAAAGCGCGAGATCTGTGAAAACCTCCTCAACCATCGGGGCAAGCTGAATCTGCTCGTTTCGCGCCACCTGCTGCAAATTGCTCATTTCAAGCAGCGTTTTGGTCATCTGTGTCAGTCGCTCCGTCTGTTCCCGCAAAAGCGCGAGAAACTTCGCCGTTTCCGGCAGCATATCGGGATGCTCCGCGGAGAACAGCTCCAGCTGTGCCTGCATCAGTGCCAGCGGCGTGCGCAGCTCGTGGGCAGCGTTGCCGGTGAACTGCCGCTGGGCGGCAAAGGCGTTGTCCAACCGCTCCAGCATCTGATTGAAAGAGTAACTCAGCTGCCGAAACTCCGGCAGAACATTCTCGTTAATCCTCATATCCGCCAGGTTGTTCAGCTGCACCTTCTCCACCTGAGACACAAAGCTGCGCAGCGGCTTGAGGGCACGTCCGCTGACAAAATAGGCCAGAACGCCGCTAAGCAGTGTCACCACAGCCGTAATATACCAGTTGGTCATGCGAAATCGCCCCTGCGCTCCGTTGACAACAATGGTCAGATCCTCATCGGGCGTTACGAGCTGCGGATTAAAGCTCTCTGCGCCTTCACTGTTCATCATAACCGTGTCGCCTCCCTGTAAGGTGTCCGCGATTGTGTCCATATAGTACACACCGGAGGAACAGAGCAGCAGATTCATGACAACACAGGTGACACCGATGAGCAGGACAGTCATCAGGGTGATGCGCCACTGCAAGGAAAGTCGCTTCATGTTTCCTCTCCTCCCATCAAATAGCCTTCGCCGATGCGATTACGGATGGGGTCAAACCCCAACGCGGCGCGGAGCTTCTTGCGCAGGGCGGAGATATGAACCCGGATAGAATTACTGAAGCTGTCTACGCTGTTATCCCAGACGTGCTCCATCAGCTCTTCCTGACTCACAGGCCGTCCCTGATGCACCATCAGATATTCCAGAATGCCCGTCTCCTTACGTGTGAGTGTCAGGGGCTGCCCGTTGACGGCGGCGGTGCGGGAGCGTGTGTCGAACGTCAGCTCCCCGCAGGTCAGCAACACGGCTTGCTGGGTGAACTGCCGCAAAGTCAGGCTGCGGATGCGGGCCTCCAGTTCAGCCAAGTGAAAGGGTTTTGCAAGATAGTCGTTGGCCCCGGCATCCAACCCCTCAACCTTGTCCTCTACCTCGCCGCGTGCGGAGAGAATCAGCACCCGCGTCTCGCGGTCTGTCTGCCGCAAGGTGCGCAGCACGGTCATGCCGTCCTTTCCCGGCAGGTTCAGATCAAGAAGTACCAAGTCGTAGCGCTCCACACCCAGAAGTTCCAGCGCCTTTTCCCCGTCGTAGCAGTAGTCCACACTGTATGCCAAGCGCCGCAAACTGCGGACAATCGTCTCGCATAGGGCGCGTTCATCTTCAATTACCAAAAGGTGCATAAGAGTTCCCCTTTTCATTTCCTTTTTCTTTATTATAGCAAAAGCAGATAAGATCTGCATTAAATTTTCGTTCTTAACAGGGATTTTATCTTTCCTGTGCTATGATGATGGCAGAAAAAGTGAAAGGGTGATAAATTTGAGCTGTGCAAAAAAAGCAGCGGCGCAGGCCACGTTGCTGGTTGTGGGTATCGCCATGCTGTGCTTCGGCGCATGGCGCGGCGAGGCCGCGACGGTACTGAGCAAAGCGATTAAATTATGTCTGGAGTGTGTAGGCATTGGGTAAGAAGTTTTCGGGTGCGTCACAGATTATGTCCCGCTTCCGCGGCTGGATACAGGCGGGGGCAGCTTTATTGACCAACCTGCATCTGCCGAACTTTCTCAAGGGCAAGCTGTATCAAGGCGCAGGGAAAACCGTATGTGTGCCCGGCCTGAATTGCTACTCCTGCCCGGCAGCCTCCGGCGCTTGTCCTATCGGGGCGTTTCAGGCGGTAGTGGGTTCTTCCAAGTTCAGCTTTTCCTATTATATCACAGGCTTTCTCATTTTGCTGGGAGTCCTGCTGGGACGCTTTATCTGCGGTTTTCTGTGCCCCTTCGGCTGGTTTCAGGAACTGCTGCATAAAATTCCCACGAAGAAGCTTTCCACAAAGAAGCTGAAGCCGCTGACATATCTGAAATACGCTGTCCTGCTGGTGATGGTTTTCCTGCTGCCGGCGTTCCTTGTGAACGATGTTGGCATGGGAAACCCGTTCTTCTGCAAATACCTCTGCCCCCAAGGCGTGCTGGAGGGAGCCATCCCGCTGTCCCTTGCCAATTCCGGCATCCGGGCGGCGCTGGGAAAGCTGTTTACATGGAAATTCAGCATCCTGCTGTCGGTGATTGCGCTGAGCGTGGTATTCTACCGCCCCTTCTGCAAGTGGCTCTGTCCGCTGGGAGCGTTTTACGCACTGTTCAACCGGGTGTCCCTCTTCCAGATGAAGGTAGATAGGAACAAATGCGTCTCCTGCGGGAAATGCGCCAAGGCCTGCAAAATGGATGTGGACGTGACAAAAACCCCCAACCATACCGAGTGCATCCGCTGCGGGATGTGCATCCGCGCCTGTCCTACCAACGCCGTCAGCTTCCGCTACGGCTTTGGAGACGGCAAAAAAGAACCTGTAAAACCTGCAGATAAATTAAAAACGGAGGAAACAAAATGAACGTAAAGAAAATCATCACACTGCTGCTGGCAGCACTGCTGGTGCTGTCCCTGGCCGCCTGCGGCAAACAGGGCAGCGACGACACGACAAAGCCCGACGGCGAGCCCAAGAACGCCCAGGAGGCGGCCGCTATGTACAAGGACCTGATGGATCAGGAGAATGCCATTCTGACGGAAAACCAGTCCCTTTGGGAGAAGGTGTTCCAGGCCGCCGACAAGGGCATGACCACGCAGGAGGACGGCAAGAACTACGGTGATTTCCTGCTGGACACCATTGAATCCGCCAAGGACAAGTTTACCGCCGACGAGCTGAAGATCCTGCGCCAGGGCGGCGAGAAGATCCGGGAGATCGAGCGCACCCTGGCCGCCATTGAGGCCAAGTTCCCCGATGCGGCTCCCAAGGCCCCGGGCAACGGTGACAGCATCCCTGCCGACAGCCCCACGACACCCGGCGACAGCGGCAAGACGCAGAAGTTCCCCGCCTTCGAGGGCAAGGACCTCAACGGCAACACCGTCAAGAGCGATGACCTGTTCTCCAAGAACGCCGTCACCGTGATGAACTTCTGGTTCACCACCTGCAATCCCTGCGTGGGAGAGCTTGCCGAGCTGGACGCGCTGAATAAGGAACTCGCAGAGAAGGGCGGCGCACTCATCGGTGTCAACACCTTCACGCTGGGCGGCGACGAGGCAGCGATTTCTGAGGCGAAGGACGTGCTGGCCAAGAAGGGCGTCACCTATCAGAATGTGTATTTTGACTCCGATGGTGAGACGGGAAAGTTTGCTGCCAACATCTTTGCTTATCCCACCACCTATGTGGTCGACCGCAACGGCAATATCGTGGGCGACCCCATCGTAGGTGCTATTACGGAACCGAAGCAGGCGGAGGCACTGCAAGCCCAAATCGACAAGGCACTGTCCGCCGATAAGGGATGACCCAAGATTTATAGAAAGTGTCTATGATGAAGAAAAACATCGTAAGCCGGCACATTCTGCGCACCATTGCATCGCCTCCGGCAAGCAAGCACCTATACGATCGAAATAGCCTTTGAAGGCGAAACCGGAGCATCAGAGGGGGGTTCATCCTTGGAGACCCCTGCTCCATCAAACAGGGATTGGACGAACACCTATTTCTTCAGCGGCGGTTTCGCTGTAAAGTGTTCGCTCTGATCCGCAGCAGAAAAGCGCCGTCTTGGAAGTGATTCCGGGACGGCGCTTTTTGCTATCCGCACATTCGATTTCCGCTATTCCTCCTACTACTGTGATTACAGAAAGGAACGGGAGGTTATGCGAATGGAGAGATTTGTCGCAGAGGAGCAGGGCGGAAGCGGAGAACAAGGCGGCGGAGAGTGCCGGCGAGAAAGCGTCTGTGCGCGGAAAATACTGGCGGCCGGATCTCAATCGTTCGGAATGGAATCTTCTGAACCGGCGGCTGGAGGAAGAAATCGAAAGTTCCGGACAGTATCTTGACGAATCGACGAAATGGCTGTATGCTGATGAAAAAGGCGTACAGGTGTTCGCTTTGTACGGGATTGGTGACGGCACGGAAGCCACGCCGCTGTATGCGGTTGGCGGGAAAAAGGCCCGCGCAGATGCAGCGGCTTTGATGGCTTACATTAAGGAGGAGCGCGAATATGACGGAAACCGGAAAGACCTTGATACACTGCTTGAAGGCTATGGGCGTTCAAACCGGGATGGGCGCAGCAATCTTTTTGACCGCAAGAGAGGATCAGCAGAAAACAGAACTGCTGGACTACATCGCGGATCACAGGGACGCGACGCCGGAGGAACTTCTGGACGAGGCGCACAGGATCAGCGGGGAGTAAAGGAAAAGTTCTCTCTGCGGGAGCCGGTAGAACGGACAAAGGATCTCGTGGCCGTCCACAACCTGACGGAGCAGAACCTTCGGGATGCGTTCTATCTGGGTGGGCTGCCGATGCCGAGCATCGCGGTCGTCAAGGCCGCGCTGGAGAAGCTGCCGGTTTACCGGGGAACTGTGTACCGGCACTACGACTTCGATTCTTTCGGTGGATACGACGCGATGGCAGATTTCCTGTCGCAGTTTGTGAAAGGCGAAAAAACAAATCTCGGTGGATATCTGTCTGCAAGTACAGTGCCGAACGAGAGCCGGACAGGCGACGAGTACACGATCGACATGGTGATCCAGTCCGAGACGGGGCGCAGTCTGAACGGTTTCGGTCGGGACACCGAGAACGAGGTGCTGCTGCCGAGGACGGTTCGTCTGGCTGTAGATTCTATGGAGCTTGTCGGCCCGCACAAAATCAGGATGATTGCAAGGGAGGTTGTCGAAAATGGAGAAGGAACGACCGCTGATGCCCGGTCGAATGGTATGCGCGACGTGCGAGAAGGCACACAGGGGCGTGATGGGCTGCGACCGGTACCCGAACGGGATTCCGAAGAAGTATTGGGACAAGGTCGTCGGGATTCCGGACGAGACGGGGACGCCGGATTGTCCGGACTTCGAGAAAGAGAAGGATCCGGATCGCTGGGTGAACCCGGAGTGGAGAGCGATTATCGAGCAGCTGAGGAAGGGCTGAAATACCAGCCGAGGGAGCAGAGCGTGAGCGACCGGCAGCGCAGCAGGTATTGTCAACGCGCTGAATTCGAGTTGCTTTTCGCCCGCGGGCGTGGTAGGATAGACACATATCGCCACAAAAGGAGAACCGACCATGGAAGAAAAGAAAAAGCGAATTTTCAGCGGGATTCAGCCCTCCGGGGAGCTGACGCTCGGCTCATATATGGGCGCGATTAAAAACTGGGTCGATCTGCAGGACGACTACGACTGCCTGTACTGCATCGTCGACATGCACGCCATCACCGTCCGGCAGGATCCGGCCACGCTCCGCCGCCGGAGCGTCAACCAGCTGGCGCAGTACATCGCCTGCGGTCTGGATCCGCAGAAGAATATCATGTTTATCCAGAGCCATGTGCCGCAGCACGCGGAGCTGGGCTGGGTGCTCGGGTGCTATACGCAGTTCGGTGAGCTGAGCCGCATGACCCAGTTCAAGGCCAAATCCAAGCAGCACGCCGACAACATCACCTCGGGCCTGTTTACCTACCCCGTGCTGATGGCGGCGGATATTCTGCTCTATCAGACGGATCTCGTCCCGGTGGGGGAGGATCAGAAGCAGCACGTCGAGCTCTGCCGCGACATCGCCCAGCGCTTCAACGGACTCTACAGCGATACGTTCACGCTGCCCGAGCCGTTTATTCCCAAGGTCGGTGCGCGCGTCATGAGCCTGAGCGATCCCACAAGCAAGATGAGCAAGTCCGATCCCGACGGGTGCGTGTTCCTGATGGACAAGCCTGAGGACATCATGCGCAAGTTCAAGCGCGCCGTCACCGACTGCGAGACGGCTGTGAAGTTCGACAAGGAGAACAAGGCCGGCATCTCCAACCTGCTCTCGATCTACTGCGCCGCGACGGGGAAGACCCTCACCGAGGCCGAGACAGAGTTCGCCGGACAGGGCTACGGCATCTTCAAGCCCGCCGTGGGCGAGTCCGTTGTCGAGCTGTTGCGCCCGATCCGCGAGGAGTCCGAGCGCATCATGGCGGACAAGGCGTATCTCGAGGGGATCTATAAGGAGGGCGCGTCGCGCGCGCAGTACCTCGCGAACAAGACCCTCAGCAGGGTTTACCGCAAGATCGGCTTCGCTGCGCGCTGAAAAAAAATAGAGCCAAACGTTTGGAATGTTACTTGCATTTCAGATGAATATCTGCTATCATTCTGATTGGATCAAACACCTCAAAATTCATAGAGAAAGGAATCCGTTATCATGATCTATACGACTGAGGTTCAGCATATGTGTCCGGTGGCCAAGGGCGCCTATCACGGCCCGGCTCCCATCCCCGAGGAGGGCAAGTGGGTACAGGCCAAGCAGCTGTCCGATATCTCCGGCTTTACGCACGGCGTGGGCTGGTGCGCGCCGCAGCAGGGCGCGTGCAAGCTGACGCTGAACGTGAAGGACGGCGTGATTGAGGAGGCGCTGGTCGAGACGATCGGCTGCTCCGGCATGACGCACTCCGCCGCCATGGCCTCCGAGATTCTCATCGGCAAGACCATCCTCGAGGCGCTCAACACCGACCTCGTGTGCGACGCCATCAACACCGCCATGCGCGAGCTGTTCCTGCAGATTGTCTACGGCCGCACGCAGTCCGCTTTCTCCGAGGGCGGTCTGGAGGTCGGTGCTTCGCTGGAGGATCTGGGCAAGGGCCTGCGCTCGCAGGTCGGCACGATGTTCGCCACCAAGGCCAAGGGTCCGCGCTATCTGGAGATGGCCGAGGGCTATGTCACGCGCGTTGCGCTGAACAAGGACGACGAGATCGTCGGCTATGAATTCATCAGCCTCGGCAAGATGATGGACTTCATCAAGAAGGGCGACGACGCCAACGCCGCCATGGAGAAGGCCAAGGGCCACTATGGCCAGTTCGATAACGCCGCCAAGTACATTGACCCGCGGCAGGAATAAGGAGGACGTGAAAAATGGCTCTGTTTGAAAGTTACGAGAGAAGAATCGGCAAGATCAACGGCGTCCTCGCGCAGTACGGCATCGGCTCCGTGGAGGAGTGCCGCGAGATCTGCAAGGCCAAGGGCTTCGACCCGTATGAGATCGTCAAGGGCATCCAGCCCATCTGCTTTGAAAACGCCTGCTGGGCGTATACCGTCGGCGCGGCCATCGCGCTGAAGTCCGGCGTCAAGACCGCCGCCGAAGCCGCGAAGATGATCGGCGTCGGCCTACAGTCGTTCTGCATCGACGGCTCCGTCGCCGACGACCGCAAGGTCGGTCTCGGCCACGGCAACCTCGGCGCGATGCTCCTGAGCGACGAGAGCAAGTGCTTCGCCTTCCTCGCCGGGCACGAGTCCTTCGCCGCCGCCGAGGGCGCAATCGGCATCGTCAAGAACGCCAACAAGGCCCGCAAGCAGCCGCTGCGCGTGATCCTGAACGGTCTCGGCAAGGACGCGGCGCAGATCATCAGCCGCATCAACGGCTTCACCTATGTCCAGACGCAGTTTGACTATTACACGGGCGAGCTGAAGATCGTCCGCGAGATCCGCTATTCCGAGGGCGAGCGCGCCGATGTCCGCTGCTACGGTGCGGATGACGTGCGCGAGGGCGTGGCCATCATGCACCACGAGGGCGTGGACGTGTCCATCACCGGCAACTCCACCAACCCCACCCGCTTCCAGCACCCCGTCGCCGGCACCTATAAGAAGGAGTGCATCGAGCAGGGGAAGAAGTACTTCTCCGTCGCCTCCGGCGGCGGCACGGGCCGCACGCTGCACCCGGACAACATGGCCGCCGGCCCCGCCAGCTACGGCATGACCGACACCATGGGCCGCATGCACAGCGACGCGCAGTTCGCCGGTTCCAGCTCCGTCCCCGCACACGTGGAGATGATGGGCTTCCTCGGCATGGGCAATAACCCCATGGTCGGCGCGACCGTCGCCGTGGCCGTCGCGGTGGAGGAGAGCCTGAAGGGCTGAGTTTCGGGAGACGATATTTTTATAGCGCAGAGCACCCGCAGGAACAGAATCCTGCGGGTGCTTTTCTTGCGTAATTTAATTCATATCATGACGCAGAAGTGATAGCATCGCCGAAATTCTGCACGGATTTATTAAAGTTTTTCTTGACAGCAGCGTTTAGTAATGCTATATTGTGGGCAAGAGGATTTGAGCGATTTAGATAGAAAAAGATATAGAATCACCTGTTTTCTGTGCAATGGCACAATAGCTGCCGATATTTGACTGTCGGCCTGCGCAGAACAGGCGAAGGAGGGTGATTCCGATGTACCTCGCATAAAGCTATTCATGAACGACCCGAACATCAGCATGAACAAACGTATAGAACGTCAGTTAAGGAGGATAATCAAATGAAGAAATCAAGAACATTACCCGCCCTGCTGTCGCTGGTGCTTGCGCTTGCGATGATGCTGTCCCTGTCCGTCACGGCCTTCGCCGCTTCCCCGGCGCGAGCGTCCGGAAACGGATATAGTATGACAAAGATCAAGATCAGTGGCAGAGACTACGACATCGTTGCTTCTGCTGGTGAATCCCAGAGTCGAGCCTATACCGGAGCTAGCTGTGACGGTGCTCTTGACATTGTACATTCTGATCTGTCTGCTCAGTTCACTACGACACATTATGGCTATATCTCTGAAAAGGGCGGCTATAAATATGCACGGACAACCGATACACAGAGGTACACAAATTCCAATTATGTGGAGTGCAGATATGGCGCCGGTGAGGTTGAGAAGATCAGATATATCAATGGCACTGTCACCTTCTATGGGGATACAACCGAAACCTTGACGGTTACTTTGAAGAATCCCTGATAGTGTGAAAAAAAGAAAACTTGGTATAGGCGTTCTTGCGACGTTGCTATTCGTACTCTGTTCCTGCGGAACACTCCCGACGGATGGCAGAAATGCCATCCCACAACCACAGCCTGTTCCGGGTGAAGTTGAGACGTTTCCACTCCCGAATGAGAACGTCAGAATGGAATATACCAATCGGTATCGCGCACCCAACCATAGCGGGCCAGGATTCTATTACGCGGGACAGGCGATCTCCTACGCAGCATCCATTACTGACAAGCCGGTTGTTCTCTGCTCACAGTCCGGCTGTACGCACAGTGATTCCTCCTGCATGGCTTATATCGGAGATGCCAGACAGTTTGCCGAGTATCAGGGACAGTGGTATGCCATCGTCAAAAATTCGGACATTGAATATACATTTCTGAAAATAGACCCTACTACCCGCGAACGGCAAACACTGGGACACTGGATAGTGGAAGAACAGGATATTCTCCACGTTTATGGTGGCAGACTTGCACACGGATATGCATATGTGTATATCTATCAAGAGAAGTACAACGCTCAAGAAATCAGATTTTTGCCCTCCGAGGAACATTATGAACGGATTTCGCTCACAACTGGTGAGAACCAAGTACTTTCTATTGATGGTAGTATTCTGGCAGCCTCGGAGACATATGTGTTCACGGTTGATCGCGAGTATGACCATGAAAAAAATCTAGGTCCCGATCCGGTATACGCTATTTTGCGCGAGTATGACCTGACGGACGGCACATGCCGCGTGGTATCGGACACAACAGATGGATTTCACGCTACACCGGATCCAAATACTACCTACGGGGATCTCCTGATCTGGCAGCGGGGCGACACCCTCTTCGTCACGGACGTCTCCACACTGGAGCAGCGCGAGGTGCTCACGATGCCGAACATCATCAACTACTTTTTGATGGATAACCGTGTGTTCTTCCTTACGCGCGACGATGCAGGGATCATCAAGGTCTACCACCAGCTCCTCACCGGCGGCGATCCGGTGCAGCTCTACAACGAGGGGCAGACCGACGGGATGGTCTACAGCATCATCGAGGAGGGCAACGACTATTTCGCCGGGCCCTACCACGAAAAGAGCGGCCATCTCTGCTCGAAGCAGGATTTCTACGCCGAGCGCTACGACACTTGAAACCATGCAGCAGGCCGCAGTCTTGCGGCCTGCTGCGCCGCAAACCGGACAGGGAGGTGACCCGTTTGAAGCTGGAATTTCAGCAGCTGCGCAAGCGCTACGGGCAGAAGGAGGCGCTGCGCGGCGTCTCCATCACGCTGAGCGAGGGGGTATACGGTCTGCTCGGGCCGAACGGCGCGGGCAAGAGCACCCTTATGAACATCCTCGCCGGGAATCTGCAGGCCGACAGCGGCCGGATTCTCTTCTGCGGCGAGGACATCCGCTGCACGGGGAGCGATTTCTCCGCCCGGCTCGGCTATATGCCGCAGCAGCAGACGCTCTATCCGGGGTTCACGGTGGAGCGGTTTCTGTACTACATGGCGTCGCTGCGCGGCATGAAGCGCGGCGACGCTGCCGCGCGCATCGACTGGGCGCTCGGGCTGCTCTCGCTCGATGAGCAGCGGCGCAAGCGCATCCGCAGTCTCTCCGGCGGAATGCGCCAGCGGCTCCTGCTGGCGCAGGCGATTCTCGCCGACCCGGAGGTGCTCGTGCTCGACGAGCCGACGGCGGGGCTCGACCCGCAGCAGCGCATCGCCGTGCGCAACCTGATCGCGGAGATCGCGCTGCACCGGATCGTCCTGCTCTCCACCCACGTCGTACAGGACGTGGAGTACGCCGCGAAGGAGCTGATTCTGCTCTCCGACGGCGCCGTTTTGCGTCAGGCGAGCGCGCAGACGCTTCTGCGCGAGATGCAAGGGCAGGTGTGGGAGGTGCCCGCGCGCGGCGAAGCGGAGATTGCGCACCTGCGCACACTCGGACAGTTCTGCGGTATCGTGCCGAGCGGTGAGGGGCTGTTTGTACGCCTGCTCGCGCCCGCGCAGCCCACACCGGACAGCCGCCCCGCCCGTCCGGAGCTGGAGGACGTCTATCTCGCGTGCTTCGGGGAAGAGGGGCGGCTATGAGAGGGGAACTGAGAAAGGTACTCTGCACGCGCTGGAGCGCGGCGCTGCTGGCGGCGCTCGTGGCGCTGAACGGGGTGCTGTTTTACCGGTATTGCACGCAGCCGCAGGGGGACGAGGATTATACCCTCCCGCAGCTGCGCGCGGCCTATGCCCGCAGCGATGCCGAGCTGCAGGCGGATTATGACGCGCAATGGGCGCGTCTGGACGCGGCGGAGCCGCTCACGGACGAGGTCTATGATGAGATCTACCTCGCCATGTCGCTCGACGAAGCGGTGCTCACCCAGCGGGAGACGGTGCGGAGCTATCCGGACTATGTCCGCTCGCTGCGCGAGGAGGCGGAGGCGAAGCAGCGCTCCGGCTTTTTCGGCGCGCCGGATTCCTTCGCGGGGCGGAGCCTGCGCCGCGCGGCGGCGCACTATGCGCATCTGGAGGTGCTCGTGCCCGAGCCGTCGTTTTCCGGCGGGATCACGGTGCTGACCGACTGGCGCGTGACGGACGGAATCTGCGCGGCGGGCGGCGCGATGGCGGGTCTGCTGCTTCTGACGGGTGAGCAGGCGGCGGGGCTTTTGTGTCTCGTCCGGCCGACGAAAAACGGCCGCGGCGCGCTCTTTCGCCGTAAGTTCGCGGCGATGGTGGCAGAGCTTGCGGGGTTATTCGTACTGACGTACGGCGGCAACCTCGCAATCTCCGCCGCGGTACTCGGTCTGGGGGATCTGCGGCGGCCGGTGCAGGCGGTGATCGGACTGCAGGGCTGCCCGCTGCCGCTGACGGCGGGGGAGTATCTGCTCTGCGTGTTCGCGGGGAAGCTCCTGTGGTTGCTCGCGGCGGAGACGGTCTTTTTCCTGCTCTGTGCGTGCACCGACCGCGCGGCGCTGGCGCTCGGCAGCGGGTTTGCCGTCGGTGCGCTGGGACTTGCGATGCAGAAGGTCCCTGTGCTCTGGCTGCAGAGCCTGAGCCTGACGCGCCTTGCATCGATGGACACGTTTTTGAAGGACTGCGTCTATTTGAATCTGTTCGGCCTGCCGGTCAGCAGGTTCCCTGCGGCGCTGGTGTTCTGCGCCGCGGTGACTACGGGCGGATACGCCGCCGGGCGCGCCGTTTTCTGCCGCAAGAGCGCCGTTCCGTCGGTGAAAAACCGCGCGGCGCGTCTGCCGCTGCCGTCCGGAGCGCACACGGGGCCGCTGCGGCACGAGGGGTATAAGCTGCTCGTGCGCGGCGGACTGGGCGCGGCGCTCGTGTGCCTGCTGGCCGTGCAGATTGTGTCGACCCGCGCGGTTAAGCCGCCGTCTTCCGAGCGGGAGATGTACTACCGCTCATACTCGGAGCGGCTCTCCGGGCCGCCCACGGCAGAGAAGGACGCGTTTCTCGACGCCGAAAACGAGCGCTTCGCCGCGCTGCACGCGCAGCTTGAGCAGGCCGCCGCCCAGGCGGGCGGGGACACGTTCCTGCTCGAGCAGCTGACAGCGGACACCGAGCGGCAGCTGCGCCCGGAGGACACCTTCCGTGAGGCGGAGGCACAGTACCGCGCGCTCCTGCCGGGGCAGTCGTATGTCTACGCCAGCGGCTATGAGCGTCTGTTCGGCCCCGTCGGCGCACGAGAGACGCTGGCCTATATGGGGCTGCTGGTGTTCGCGCTGCTGCTCGGCCTGAGCCAGACAATGGCGGGCGAGACGGAGAGCGGTGTCGACGTGCTCATTCGCACGGCCGGGGCGCAGCGCGCCGTCCTGCGGCGAAAGCTCCTGCTGTGCGCGCTGCTCCTGCCCGCGGCGCTCGCGGCGGCGTATCTGCCGCGCCTGATCGCCGTGGCGTACCGGTACAGCCTGCCGCTGCTCACGGCCCCCGCCGCGGGGCTCCCGATCTTCCGGCGCATGCCGCCGTGGCTGCCGCTTTGGGGCGTCCTCGCGCTGGCGGCGCTTGCGCGCCTGGCGGCTGCGGCTGCAGCCGGGGCAGGGATTCTCGCGCTCTCCGCCCGCACGAAGAGCGCCGTCTACACGCTCCTGATCGGCTGCGCGGTGCTCCTGCCGGTCATGCTGCTGATTTTGTTCCAATAGAGCCAAAGACCCGTCGGACGGGAAATTTTCCGTCCGACGGGTCTTTTTGTGTCGTTTTATCCGCCGCAGGACTTGCAGGCGGTGTAACCCTTTGCCTTCGCGTCGTCGAGTGAGATGGGAATCTGGCTCTTTTGCAGGTGGCGGCAGCCCGCTCGGTGGTATTTCTTGCCCGTCTGGGTAATGTAGACCGTCTCCGACTGCACGGGGGACGGGGACGGCTCCGCCGGCGCGGGATCGGGCGCGGCAGGGGAGGGAACTTCCGGTTCAGCGGAGGTCGGTGTTTCCGACTCCGGATCGATGTCAGCGGGTGTCTCGGGTTCCGGTTCGGTGTCGGGTATATCGGGCTCTGACGGCTGCTCCTGCGCCGGTTCGTCCGCGGCAGGCGTCTTTGTTTCCTCCTGAATGCCCGCTTCGATAACGCGCTCCTGCGCGGCGGGCTCCGCCGTCTCGCGCGGGGCGATGCAGGCGGCGAGCAGGAACAGCGCCGCAATCGCCGCCGTCCGGACGCGCCGCAGGCGCGGCGCGAACTGCGCCAGCCGCTTCTCCAGCGGCCCGATCGGCACAAGCAGCACCAGCAGCGCCAGAAACACCGCGCTGCACACGCTCGGGAAGTACGCGAGCACGCCCGAGCAGGCAATCGCTGCCAGCACCCAGCGCAAAACCGCCGCCCGGCTGGGCGGCCCGCGCCGCTTTTTCGGCGAAGTTTTCTGCGGATGCTCCATAGCGGACACCTTCTCTGCATTTACTGCCCTTGTCAATCGAGGGCAATCTCAGCATAGCATGTCCGCGGGCGATGCGCAAGGGAGAAAGTACCGCCGTGTCGAAAACTTCCGCACCGTCCGCCGCTCGGCGGCATAATCTGGTATAGCGGAGCGGTTCCGCGCCGCGCGCGGAAAATCTCACGTCTCCGCGAGGAGTTTCTATGGCTTCCTTTACCAATGTCGCAACCCTCTCCTACGGCGGCAATCAGGTCAGCTCGAACGTCGTCACGGGCGAGATCCGCGAGGTGCTCACCGTCAGCAAGACGGCCGTACCCGCGGCCTACGCCGTGGGGGACACGATCACCTATGTGATCTATCTCATCAATTCCGGTACCGCCGCGCTGACCGGCCTGACGGTCACGGACGACCTCGGCGGCTACGCCTTCGGCGCCGGGACGGTCTATCCGCTGCGCTATACGGACGGCACGGTCCGCTATTTCGCAAACGGCGTGCTGCAGGCGGCACCGGACGTCACAGCGGGGCCGCCGCTGCGGTTTACCGGCATTACCGTCCCGGCGGGCGGCACCGCCGCGCTCGTCTATCAGGCAGAGGTCACGGCCTACGCGCCGCCCACGGCGGACGGGGTCATCAGCAATACCGTGACCGTTTCCGGCGGCGCGCTGGCGGGGCAGACCGCCACGGAGGAGATCACGGCCAGCCAGGCCGCGCGGCTCGAGATCACCAAGGCGCTCTCGCCCGCGGTCGTCGCCGAAAACGGACAGCTGACCTACACCTTCACCATCCGCAACTTCGGCCCGACGGCGGTGGATGCCGCGGATGACGCAGCGGTGACGGATACGTTCAGCCCCGTGCTGAACGATATCACGGTCACCTATAACGGCACGCCGTGGGCGACGCCGGGCGACTACACCTACAGCGCCGCCACCGGCGTTTTCAGCACGACGCCGGGGCGGATCACCGTCCCCGCCGCAGCCTATACGCAGAGCACCGACGGCACCTGGGTCATCACCCCCGGCACCGCCACGCTGGTCGTCAGCGGCACGATCTGAGACGTGTAAATGAAGAGGGGCAGGCCAACGGCCTGCCCCCTTTCGTTTCACAAAAGACCCATTCCTTTTATCACGAATCGTTCGGGAAGTGGTTGTATTTAGTAAATTGATGTGATATGCTATGAATGTGGAGATATTTTACAGATGAATTCCATAAACCGGAGGGCTTATTTATGTACTATGCACATATCAGGTGGGACGACAGGGGAGCGGCAATCGCCAGCCAGACCGTAGCGGAGCATCTGTCCGGGACGGCGGCGCTAAGCCGCGCGTTCGCGGAGGCCTTCGGGGCAGGGGACGATGGCGAACTGATCGGCCTGCTGCATGATCTCGGCAAGTGTACGGATGGTTTTCAGAACCGCCTGCTGCGGGACGGGCCGCGCGTTGACCACGCAACGGCGGGCGCAGTCGCCTGCTCCAAATACTATGGCCGGTTCGAGGACGCGGCCTGTATCGCGGGACACCACAGCGGCCTGCCGGATTTTGGCAACGTGCGGACCGATTGCGCTGGGGACGCAACGCTTTATGGTCGGCTGAAAAAAGGAATTGCCGAACAGTATCTGGAAAGCTGTGGCGAGAGCGGTATGACGCTCCCGGACTTGCCGCGGGCGGCGGCTCAGCCGGATCGGCTGTGCGCGTCGTTCCGGACGCGGATGCTCTATTCCTGCTTGGTGGATGCTGACTTTCTGGATACCGAACACTTTATGGACGGTGATCGCGGGCGCGGCGGATACGACGATATTCCTACGCTGCTCGCGCGGCTGGAAAAATACATTGCCCCGTGGCAGAATCCGCAGAATGAGCTAAACCGCCTGCGCTGCGATATATTAAATACCTGTTTGGAGGCAGGCGCGAAAGCAAAAGGGCTTTACACGCTGACTGTCCCGACAGGCGGTGGAAAAACCGTTGCTTCACTTGCCTTCGCGCTGCGCCACGCCGCCATGCACGGGATGCAGCGGGTAATTTACGTCATTCCATACACCTCGATCATCGAACAAAACGCTGCTGTGTTCCGCGACATTCTCGGCGCTGCCAACGTGCTCGAGCACCACTGCGGCGTGCAGCTTGACCTCTCTGACGGCGCACCGCCGGAGGAGGTGCGCCGCGCGCTGGCCGCCGAAAATTGGGACATACCGGTCGTGGTGACGACGGCGGTGCAGCTGTTTGAATCGCTCTATGCAAACCGCTCCTCCCGCTGCCGCAAGCTCCACAATCTGGCAAACAGCGTCATCGTTTTCGACGAGGCCCAGATGCTGCCGCTGCCGCATCTGCGTCCGTGCGTTGCGGCGATGGCTTCGCTCACGGCGCAGTTCCGCTCCACGGTCGTGCTGTGTACGGCGACGCAGCCATCGCTCGGGGATCTGCTGGCGGCGTATGCGCCAGGCTGGCCGGTGGAGGAGCTTTGTCCGCAGACGGCAGCGCTCTATGAGCGGTTCCGCCGCGTTACATTCCGCCGGGAGGACGCGCTGGAGGACAGCGCGCTGGCCGGACGGCTGGGGGAACACCGGCAGGTGCTTTGTATCGTGAACAGCCGCCGCGCGGCGCAGCGCATCTATGAACTGCTGCCGCGGGAGGGGAGCTTCCATCTATCGACGCTGATGATCCCGGCGCAGCGGCAGGCATTCCTGCACAAGATTCGGGAGCGGCTGCGGCGGGGCGAGGTGTGCCGCGTGGTGTCGACATCGCTGATCGAGGCAGGCGTGGACGTGGACTTCCCGCTCGTCTACCGCGAAATGGCAGGGCTCGACTCAATTTTGCAGGCGGCGGGACGCTGCAACCGCGAGGGAAAGCGCCCCATTGACGAGAGTGTCGTCACCATTTTTGAGCGGACGGAGCCGCCGCCCACGCTGTTCCGACAAGCGATCGGCGCGGCGGTGGAAGCGCTGCAGGGCCGGCGCGATCCCGGCGCACCAGAGACAATGGCGCGCTATTTCTGCAGTCTGCGGAGTCTAAAGGGAGATGCGCTGGATAAAAACGGTGTCATCCGGGCGTTTACGGAGGGGGTCAGCGGCTGCGAAATGCCGTTTCAGACGGTCGCGGAGTCGTTTCATCTGATCGAGAGCAATACCCACACGGTCTATATCCCGTTTGACGAGGGATCCGCGCTGATCGTGCGGCTGGCCGCAGGGGAGTGCTCCCGCGCGCTCTACCGCGCGCTGGGGCGGTATGCCGTCTCGGTATATGAGCCGCATTTTCAGGCGCTGTACGCCGCCGGGGCGATCCTGACGGCGCAGGATGTCCCCACGCTGGACAGCGGCAGCGCCATCCTGCGGGACATGTCGCTCTACAGCGAGACGATGGGCCTGACGCTGGAGCCAGAGACGGGGAAAGCGCTTATGATCTGAAGTCCGTTTTATCGGACAGGCTTACTGATAGAATCAGCATACGCTATAAGAGAGAAAGGAGAGTGTTTATGGCCATTCAAGTAGAGGTCTGGGGCGAGTACGCGTGTTTCACGCGGCCTGAGATGAAGACCGAACGCGTCAGCTATGATTGCATGACACCGTCCGCTGCGCGCGGACTGCTCGAAAGCATCTACTGGCATCCGGGGCTGATGTGGCGGATCGACCGCATCCATGTGTGCCGACCGATCCGGTTCACAAACATCCGCCGCAACGAGGTGAAAGACAAGATCAGCGCCCGCAACGTAAAAACCGTGATGGAGCGCGGCGCGGGCGAGCTGTACCTCGCGGCACCGGAGAGCATCCAGCAGCGCGCGGCTATGGTGCTGCAGGATGTGCGGTATGTGATCGACGCGCACTTTGATCTGACAGAAAAAGCCGCGCCCAGCGACAGCCCCGGCAAGTTTCAGGACATCGTCAAGCGGCGGCTCGAGCGCGGACAGTGCTACAGCATGCCCTATTTCGGAACGCGGGAGTTCCCGGCACAGTTCCGCCGCTGCACGATGCTTCCGCCGTGCCCGGAGGAGCTGCTCGGTATGTGTGATCTGGGTTGGATGCTCTGGGATATGGATTATGGCGATCCGCAGGACATTCGGCCGCGGTTCTTCCGGGCCGTCATGACCGACGGCATCGTGACCGTCCCGCCGCCGGAGAGCGGGAAGGTGCATGGATGATTCTGCAGGCTTTGACGCGCTATTATGAGGATCTGCTCACGCGCGGGGAAATCGCCGCACCGGGCTGGTCGCCCGCGAAGATCAGCTTCGCGCTTTGTCTCGACAAAAACGGCGCGGTGATACAAGTCATCCCCACTATGCAGGAGGTCGTCGCTGGGAAAAAGACCGTCCAGCGGCCGCAGGAGATAGTTCTGCCCGCGGCGGTAAAACGCACGGCCGGCGTCGCGTCCAACTTTCTCTGGGACAACTCCGCCTATCTGTTGGGCATCGATCAGAAGGGGAAGCCCGCGCGCAGCCGCGAGTGTTTTCAAGCGGCGGCACAGCTGCACCACGCGATTCTGGACGGTGTGGAGAGCCCCGCCGCGCGGGCGATTCTCGCTTTTTTCGACACATGGGATCCGTCGATGGCGGCGGAGCACCCGGCTCTGCGCGCATCGTTCGACGAAATCACCGGGAGCGCCAATCTCGCATTCCGTGTGGACAGCGTCTATCCGCAGGACGATCCCGCCATCCGCGCGGCATGGCAAACGCATCGCGACGGCGGCGACCCGAACGCCGTGCGCCTGCAGTGTCTTGTAACGGGGCGGGAGGACGAGATTCCCGCGACGCACCCGGCCATCAAGGGCGTGCGGGACGCGCAGTCGAGCGGCGCGGCGCTCGTCTCCTTCAACGCCCCGGCGTTCTGCTCCTACGGACGCGAGCAGAATTACAACGCCCCCGTGGGAAAGCATGCCGCCTTCGCCTATACGGCGGCGCTCAATCACCTGCTCGCGGACAAAAGCCGTGTCCAGACGATCGGTGACACAACCGTCGTCTGCTGGGCCGAAGGCGCGGAGCCGGTCTATCAGGACTATGCACAGGCGTTTCTCTTCGGCGGCGAGACACCCAAAGGGCTTTCCGACAACGATCTGCGCGCGGCGCTGAAGCGTCTGGCGGATGGAAAGCCCTGCGACGACCTCGGCGTCGATCCGAACCGACCGTTCTACATTCTCGGCCTTGCGCCCAACGCGGCTCGCCTGTCCGTACGCTTCTTCCTGCGCGACACCTTCGGGCGGCTGATGCGGAACGTCAACGCGCACTATGAGCGTCTGCGCATCGTGGGCTCACGGTACGAGATGCTGCCACTCTGGGCGATGCTGCGCGAGACGGTAAACCTCAACTCCCGCGACAAATCGCCGGCCCCCGCAATGGCGGGCGCGACGGCGCGCACCGTCTTCTCCGGCGGGCCGTATCCGGCGGCACTGCTGGAGGGCGTGATGCTCCGCATCCGCGCAGAGCGGAACGTCACATGGGGCCGCGCGGCCATCTTAAAAGCGTATTACCTGAACAATCCACATACAGACTGCCCGAAGGAGGTTTTGACCGTGAGTCTCAACGAAGCCAGCACCAATCCGGCCTATACGCTGGGCCGCCTGTTCTCGGTCTACGAGGCCGTGCAGCAGGCCGCAAATCCCGGCATCAACGCAACGATCAAGGATAAGTATTTCAGCTCCGCTGCGGCGATGCCCGCGAGTATTTTCCCCGTGCTGAACAATCTCTATCAGAAACATCTGCGCAAGCTCAGCACAGCCCAGCGAGTCTACTATGACAAGCAGGTCGGCGCGCTCAAAAATGTCCTGAGCGAAGAGCTTCCCACCCGGCTGACGCTGGCGCAGCAAGGGGCCTTTGACCTTGGTTACTATCATCAGACACAGAAGCGTTATACGAAAAAGGAGGAGAATGAAAATGGCTGAAGCGATCAAGAACCGGTATGAGTTTGTTGTGCTGTTCGACGTGGAGAACGGCAATCCAAACGGTGACCCCGACGCAGGCAACATGCCTCGCATCGACCCGGAGACGGGTTATGGTCTGGTGACGGACGTGTGCCTCAAGCGCAAGATTCGCAGCTTCGTGGAGACGGCGAAGGAGGACGAGCCGGGCTATCGCATCTACATCAAGGACGGCGTACCGCTGAATACAAGCGACAAGGAAGCCTGCGCCTACGTCGGCGTAGATCCGACCAAGCTTAAAGACGCCAAGAAAAAGGACGAGCACCTCGACGAGAAGCTCCGCGACTTCATGTGCGCCAACTTCTACGATATCCGCACCTTTGGTGCAGTCATGACCACGTTCGTCAAGGGTACGCTCAACTGTGGACAGGTGCGTGGGCCGGTGCAGATCGGCTTCGCGCGTAGCGTCGATCCTATCCTGCCGCAGGAGATCACGATCACGCGCGTCGCCATCACCACTGAGGCAGATACGGAAAAGAAGGGTACGGAGATGGGCCGCAAGTACATTGTCCCCTACGGCTTGTACCGTGTGGAGGGCTATGTCTCGGCAAACCTCGCGCGCAAGACGACTGGGTTTTCTGAGGAGGATCTGTCTCTTCTGTGGACGGCTATCCTCAACATGTTTGAAAACGACCACTCCGCTGCGCGCGGCAAGATGGCCGTGCGTGAGCTGATCGTGTTCAAGCACGACACGGAGCTTGGCTGCGCCCCGGCACACAAGCTCTTCGAGCTGGTAAAGGCTGCACACAAGGACGGCGTTACCTCTCCGCGCAGCTATGACGACTACACCGTCACCGTGGACGAGGAGCATCTGCCCGCCGGTGTGACCTGCATGCGGATGGGGTGATCTATCCGGAAGAGGACTTCCTCCAGCTCTCCGGCCTGCAGCACTTTAAGTTCTGCCGCCGGCAGTGGGCGCTCATCCATATTGAAAACCAGTGGGCGGAGAACCTGCGCACGACGGACGGGGCGATTCTGCACGAGCGGGCACACGACGGGGACTTCGCCGAGAGCCGCGGGGATCTGCTCGTCACGCGGGACATGCGCGTCTTTTCACCGACGCTCGGCGTCTCCGGCGCGTGCGACGTGCTGGAGTTCCGCCGCGGCAGCGCGGGCATCCCTCTCAAAGGCCGGGACGGGCTCTGGCAGCCCTATCCCGTGGAGTATAAGCGCGGGCGGCCGAAGGAGGACAGCTGCGACGAGCTGCAGCTTTGCGGGCAGGCGATATGTCTGGAGGAGATGCTCTGCTGCGAAATCCCGGCAGGCGCGCTATATTACGGTGAGATCCGCAGGCGCAGGGAGATTGCCTTTACAGCCGCTCTGCGCGAAGAAGTATGTTCACTTCTTTATGAGATGCGCGACCTCTATGCCCGCGGGAGGACACCGAAGGTGCGGCCGACGAAGGCGTGCAATGCCTGTTCGCTGCGCGAGCTCTGCCTGCCGAAGCTGATGCGCAGAAGCTCCGTTTCCGCCTATGTGCACCGCGCGATGGAGGAGGACAGTCTATGAGACATCTGCTCAATACGCTCTTTGTCACGTCGGAGGACGTGTACCTCTCGCTCGACGGTGAGAATGTGGTCGCGAACCGCGGCGACGAAATCGCGGCGCGCTATCCGCTGCACACACTGCAGAGCATCGTGTCGTTTTCCTATGCCGGTGCGTCCCCGGCGCTGATGGGGGCCTGCGCCGCGCGCGGGGTCGGGCTCGCGTTCTGCAGCCCGCGCGGGAAATTTCTCGCCCGGGTCTGCGGCCCGTCGCAGGGGAATGTCCTGCTGCGGCGGATGCAGTACCGCGTGGCGGACGACCCCGGCGAGAGCTGCCGCGCGGCACGGATGATGATCTTCGGCAAGGTCTATAACGCCCGCTGGAGCGTGGAGCGCACGAAGCGGGACCACGCGATGCGGGTGGACACCGGGCGCTTAGCCGAGGTGTCGGCGCAGCTGCAGGGGCTTTTGCCGCAGATTGCGGCCGAAACGTCGCTTGAGAGCCTGCGCGGGCTGGAGGGCTCCGGGGCCACGGCCTATTTCGGCGTGCTCGACGAGATGATCCTGCGGGAGAAGGAGACGTTTTTCTTCCACGAGCGCAGCCGCCGCCCGCCGCTCGACGCGTTCAACGCGCTGCTCTCGTTTGCCTATAGTCTGCTCGCGCACGACTGTGCCTCCGCGCTCGAGAGTGTGGGACTGGACGCCTATGTCGGCTTCCTGCACCGCGACCGGCCGGGGCGCGAGTCGCTGGCGCTCGACCTGATGGAGGAACTGCGCGCGTGCATGGCGGACCGGTTCGTGCTGACGATAGTGAATAACCGCGTGCTCAAGGCATCGGACTTTGTCTTTCGCGAGAGCGGCGCCGTTCTGCTGACGGACGAGGGACGCAGGACGTTTCTCCGACGCTGGCAGGAGCGCAAATATGAGACGATCACGCACCCGTTTCTTGAAGAAAAGCTCCCGTGGGGGCTGGTGCCGTATGTCCAGAGCCTGCTGCTGGCGCGGTATCTGCGCGGCGATCTGGACGACTATCCGCCGTTTTTGTGGAAGTGAGGGGTCTCTATGCTGGTGCTGATTACTTACGATGTAAACACGGAGGACGCCGCCGGGCGCAGGCGCCTGCGGCAGATTGCGAAGCAGTGCGTCAACTACGGCCAGCGGGTACAGAACTCCGTGTTCGAGTGCCTGCTGGACACGGCGCAGTGCCGGAGCCTGCAGAATAAGCTCTGCAAGATCATGGACCCGGAACGCGACAGCCTGCGGTTTTATTACCTCGGCAAGAAGTACGAGAATAAAATCGAACACTTCGGCTGCAAGCAGACCTACCTGCCTGAGGAGACGCTGATGATTTAGCGCGAAGTCCAAGCGCACAGCCATTTACAGGAAGGTTCGCACCCGCTCCCGCGCGCCGCAGGCCCCTGAAATAAGTAAAAAGTGCCCCAACAGACGGCACTCCGGACGGGGAAAACCGATAGAATTGTCTGTTATCGCAAAATGCGCAGAAAATTTTGTGCATTTTCGCTGTCGCACCCCGCAAGGGGTGCGTGGATTGAAATATCGTGGTAATTATGATACTACGCAAGTTGTTGGTCGCACCCCGCAAGGGGTGCGTGGATTGAAATGTTTTATCCGATCCCGGTCAGTGGTAAAGATGCCGTCGCACCCCGCAAGGGGTGCGTGGATTGAAATTACTCTTTTGCAGATTGTTGATCAGCTAACAGCGTGTCGCACCCCGCAAGGGGTGCGTGGATTGAAATGCGTCATATTTAGTCACCATCCAATCCATTATCAAGTCGCACCCCGCAAGGGGTGCGTGGATTGAAATGGCGATTGCGTTATTGATGATATCCAGCCCAGCGCAGGTCGCACCCCGCAAGGGGTGCGTGGATTGAAATGCCAATTATCCCAATATTCCGCGCACTTGTGCGCGTCGCACCCCGCAAGGGGTGCGTGGATTGAAATGCCGTCATCTGTTGTATCGGCATAATGCAAGCAATGTCGCACCCCGCAAGGGGTGCGTGGATTGAAATTTTGGTCTATCCTTGGGGGGATGATTCATGCTTGAGTCGCACCCCGCAAGGGGTGCGTGGATTGAAATATTGCTGCAAGCGCCAATCTCAAGAGCAACACAGCGTCGCACCCCGCAAGGGGTGCGTGGATTGAAATTCAGGTCGGGCGGAAGCCTGTTCATCAGGGTTTCGTCGCACCCCGCAAGGGGTGCGTGGATTGAAATATGGGTCTCCCGCTTCATTGAACAGTTGGCCATGATGGTCGCACCCCGCAAGGGGTGCGTGGATTGAAATTTCTGCTGCTTTTGCTGCCGATACAAATTTTAGCGTCGCACCCCGCAAGGGGTGCGTGGATTGAAATAATGATCTTTTCGATAGCTGCCTTCAGCATGTTCGTCGCACCCCGCAAGGGGTGCGTGGATTGAAATGTGACTGCAGGCTTGGTACCTGCTCCCCGTACTCGTCGCACCCCGCAAGGGGTGCGTGGATTGAAATACAACACAAGACAGCGGTTTACGCCGCAGGACGTGGGTCGCACCCCGCAAGGGGTGCGTGGATTGAAATAACGTGTCCGCTGCGTTTGTGTCCGAACTTTGCTCAGGTCGCACCCCGCAAGGGGTGCGTGGATTGAAATAGGAGAGCGCAGACCGGACGTATACACTGACACTGGTCGCACCCCGCAAGGGGTGCGTGGATTGAAATGACCGCTTTGCGCGTAACCGAAATGACAGCGCTGTGTCGCACCCCGCAAGGGGTGCGTGGATTGAAATATCGAGAGACTTGAGCAATTACGGAAAGAAAAGTCGCACCCCGCAAGGGGTGCGTGGATTGAAATCTCTGGGTCACTCACACACTCGATCTCGTAAAGCGTCGCACCCCGCAAGGGGTGCGTGGATTGAAATAGCTTGCGCAGTCATATTTTGCAGATTGGGCGTAGTCGCACCCCGCAAGGGGTGCGTGGATTGAAATACCGTATCGGCTTCCGCCTTCAAGCTTGATCCATCGTCGCACCCCGCAAGGGGTGCGTGGATTGAAATCTCATCCGCATCGACGAGCGCGGGATCACCTTTACGGTCGCACCCCGCAAGGGGTGCGTGGATTGAAATCCCTACGATATGCCGCTCCTCAACGGCACGCTGGTGTCGCACCCCGCAAGGGGTGCGTGGATTGAAATGATGCAAACGCCTACTATTGGGCGATGGTAAACGTCGCACCCCGCAAGGGGTGCGTGGATTGAAATGCGATATTGGTTCAAGTCCAGTTCCCGCCCCCAGTCGCACCCCGCAAGGGGTGCGTGGATTGAAATTGGTTGCTGTCGCAGTTCTTCGGTATTCTTTGGTGTCGCACCCCGCAAGGGGTGCGTGGATTGAAATCTTGGTTGTGTTGTTGTCCTGAGTCTCCGACGTCGTCGCACCCCGCAAGGGGTGCGTGGATTGAAATCCCGCTGCGAATGATTGGAAAAGTGCGGCGGCAGAGTCGCACCCCGCAAGGGGTGCGTGGATTGAAATTGGAGAATGTGGCCGCGCTGGGCGCGCCGGTGCCGTCGCACCCCGCAAGGGGTGCGTGGATTGAAATAGGGGTTGCACCTGAACAAGCAACTGTGCCGCCCGGTCGCACCCCGCAAGGGGTGCGTGGATTGAAATCTCGGAGGATCAGGCTATAGCTGCGCGCCAACAGACAAGGCGATCCGGGCTGGCCGAACAGATAGCGCAATATCCAGCGCGCCTACAAGCATACACGCCAGATAAGCTCAAGGCGGCGCTCGAGTCGGGAGGATACGAGGTCCGCCCGCTTGGCAGGGGAAAACTAAAGGGCGTCAGCTTCGAGGACGGTGGCGGGTTCAGAGTTAATTTTTCTGACGGCGGATTGCTGCAGTATCACCCGGACCAAGGGAGTCATCACGACGGAGCATATTACAAAATTTCTACTGGGACGAAGGGAGTGATCCGTTATGACATCGACGGAAAGAGAAAGAAGATCTGACGTGCTTGCGGCAATCCAGCATGAGCTGAATATCCGCTGCAAGCACGTTACAGTGCGCGGCGAACGCTTCTGGGCTGCCGAAGACGGGACTATCTTCCGGCCGAGTGAGCTGGACGGAGAATACGCACTTGTAACCGAGTGGGCTGAAAGCGTGGAGGAGGCGGAAAAATTCCGAGTCGAAGACGCTGACGTGTATGAGCTGGATGCTTACGACTCTGCCGACCAGCTACTACACGATATGTTGTCCGATCTCAACAGGTAGAGGGATGGATTATGGCTGCACGCAAGGGGCGCCAGACGCCCACACAATCGCACATTCTTCCGTATCGCCGCAGCCTTGGCACCAAGGCTGCGGCGTTGTATAAGGCCAGCGGCCGCCGCGCGCAGGACTGGCAAAAGTCGCTGCTCAAGGATATGATGGCCTGCACGCAGGGGAAAGGACTTTGGATCCATACTAAGTTCGGGTTCTCCGTGCCGCGCCGAAACGGGAAAAACGAGGTGCTGTTAATCCGCGAAATGTATGGGCTGGTCGAGCTCGGTGAGCACATTTTGCATACAGCTCACCGCACGACCACCACACATTCGGCGTGGGAACGTCTCTACGATCGGCTTGGCAAACTGGAGGGCGTGGGGATCGTCTCATCGTACCGCGCATACGGCAAGGAGCATATCGAGCTCTCGACCGGCGGTAAGATCGAATTCCGCACGCGTACCAGCAAGGGCGGCCTCGGTGAGGGGTTTGACCTGCTTGTGATCGACGAGGCGCAGGAATACCAGGACGATCAGGAGAGCGCCCTGAAGTACGTCGTCACGGACTCCCAAAACCCGCAAACGATTTTTCTCGGCACCCCTCCGACGCCAATCTCCAGCGGAACGGTTTTCCCAAAATTCCGCGCCGACGTCATGTCCGGTGCGAAAGTCGCACCCCGCAAGGGGTGCGTGGATTGAACTGCTAAGATCCACTGCGGTCAGGTTCATGTCCTCATTGGGTACCGCAAGCAGAGGGAGAGCATCCGCTCTCCCTCTGCTTGCTCACTAATCGAACGATGGGTTGACGAAGTAGAGATTCTTCTGATCCATACGGTCCTTGGCAAGGCGCAGGCCTTCGCCGAAGCGCTGGAAGTGGACGATTTCGCGGGCGCGCAGGAACTTGATGGCATCGTTGACGTCCGGGTCGTCGGACAGGCGCAGGATGTTGTCATACGTCACGCGTGCCTTCTGCTCGGCGGCCAGATCCTCCGTCAGGTCGGCGATCAGATCGCCCTTGACGGCCATGGACGCCGCGTTCCACGGGAAGCCCGAGGCCGCCGTCGGATAGACGCCCGCCGTGTGGTCGATGAAGTAGGCGTCAAAGCCCGCGGCGTGGATATCCTCCTCGGAGAGATTGCGCGTCAGCTGATGGACGATGGCGCCGATCATCTCCAGATGCCCGAGTTCCTCCGTTCCAATATCCGTCAGCAATCCCTTCAACTCGGGGTAGGGCATGGCGTAACGCTGGCTCAGGTAGCGCAGCGACGCGCCGAGCTCGCCGTCAGGGCCGCCGTACTGGCTGATGATCAGCGCGGCCAGCTTGGGGTTCGTGTTCTGGATGCGGACGGGGTACTGCAGCTTCTTCTCATAGACAAACATCAGTCGGACCCTCCCTCATCCCACGGCCACGGGTTATCAAGCCAGGTGTAGCCGCCCTCGGTGATGGTGGTCTGGCTCAGCGGGCCGTGGGTCTGCTCATACTTGGCGCGTCCCTCGCGGCCGAGACGGATATAGTCCCAGTAGAGCTGCAGCGCCTCCTCATCGTCGGCGTGGGTCGTGAGATACAGCCCCAGCTCGTCGATGGCGAAATCGAGCGCCATCAGCTCGGAGAGGGCCGTGTTCGCCGCGGGGAAGCGGCTCTTCAGCTCCCGGTGAAACGGCAGATCCAAACCTGGGAAGAGCGTCCCCTGCTGCAGGGCCTCCTTGTTATTGTAGCGCGGGGGATTGTCGGGCTGGGCGGCGATGAACGGAAAGACCATCGCACCGCAGCTGCCGGGCAGCGAGCCGCTGTGGCCGCCGCAGGCGGACGCGGATACGGCGCAGGCCGGTGCCGCCGCCGGCGTTTTTTCGGTATACAAAGGGTGTTCCTCCTTCTTACAAGCTCGTCGGGCGGCGCAGCAGCCGCCCATGCCAGTGTATGACGCGGGTGCGGAAAAGGAAACAACGCGGTTTTCTTTTGCGGCGGGCTGTGGTACAATAGAGACAAGTCTATCACGGCGCGCCGCCGCATACCGTAAAAGGGAAAGGGGGCGCGGTCATGGTGATTTTGCTGCGCAGAAATCGGATCCGGCTGCTGGCACTGCTCATGGCGGCAACTGCAGCGGGCATTTTGTGGACGGCGCACCGCGATGCCGCCGCTGCATCTGCTGCCGCATCGGCGCGGGCGGCGGACGGGTGGACCATCGTGCTCGACGCGGGGCACGGCGGTGAGGACGGCGGCGCCGTCTCGCGCGGCGGCGTGCCGGAGAGCGGGATCAATCTGCAGATTGCGAAGAAGATGCAGGGGCTGCTGGCCTTCCTCGGGCGCGGGTGCGTCATGACCCGCGCGGACGAGGCCGCGATCTACTCGCCGGAGGCGAAGACGCTGCGGGAAAAGAAGGTCTCCGACCTCAAAAACCGCGTCGCGCTCATCAACGGCACGCCCGGCGCGCTGCTCGTGAGCATCCACCAGAACAGCCTGCCCTCGCATCCGTCGACGCACGGGGCGCAGGTGTTCTTCAACGCCGTCGACCCCGCGGGCGAGGTGGCGCAGGGCGTCCAGCAGGCGCTCAACGTGTCGCTCGACGGCGGAAAGACCGTCAAGGCGATGGACGGCGGGGTCTATCTGATGAAGCAGATCCGGTGCCCGGGCGTGCTGGTCGAGTGCGGGTTCCTCTCAAACGACAAGGAAGCCGCGCATCTGCAGACCGAGGAGCACCAGCGGCGGCTGGCCACGGCCATTCTGGCCGGGCTGCTGCAGTACAGTACGAAAGAGGGATAAGATGAAGGCAAAAACCGTTTTTTTCTGCACGGAGTGCGGCAACGAGAGTCCGAAGTGGTCGGGCCGGTGCAGCGCGTGCGGCGCGTGGAACTCCATGGTGGAGCAGGTGGAGAGTAAGACGGCCAAGGGCAGCCGCAGCGCTGCGGCTGCAAGAGCTGTAAAGGCATCTCCCATCACAGAGATCGACACAGCGGAGGAGATCCGCTTCTCAACCGGCATGGGTGAACTCGACCGCGTGCTCGGCGGCGGAGCGGTCAAGGGCTCGCTCGTGCTCGTGGGCGGCGCGCCGGGCATCGGCAAGTCGACGCTGATGCTCCAGATCTGCCGCAGTCTGGGGGAGTTTGCGAAGGTGCTGTATGTCTCCGGTGAGGAGTCGGCCCACCAGCTCAAGCTCCGCGCCCAGCGCCTGCAGGTTGAGAGCGCGGGGCTGTTCGTCCTGTCCGAGACTTGCCTGGGAAATATTCTTGAGTGCGTACAACAGGAAAAGCCCGACATCCTGATCGTCGACTCGATCCAGACGCTCTATGACGATGAACTGGATTCGCCCGCGGGCGGCGTCGGGCAGGTGAAGGACTGCACGATGGCGCTCATGCAGCTGGCGAAGGGACAGGGGATCACGGTGTTCGTGATCGGCCACGTCAACAAGGAGGGCTCCATCGCGGGGCCAAAGGTGCTCGAGCACATGGTCGACTGCGTGCTCTATTTCGAGGGCGACCAGCACATGACCTACCGCATCCTGCGCGCGGCGAAGAACCGCTTCGGCGCGACGAACGAGATCGGCGTGTTCGAGATGATGGACCGCGGCCTGAAGGAGGTCGAGAACCCCTCGGAGATGCTGCTCTCCGGCCGTCCGGCGGACGCACCGGGGACGTGCGTGACCTGCGTGATGGAGGGCGCGCGCCCGGTGCTCGCGGAGGTACAGGCGCTCATCGCGCCCTCGAGCGGGTCAAAGCCCCTGCGCAGCAGCAACGGCTTCGACTATAACCGCGCGGCGATGCTGCTGGCGGTGCTCGAAAAGCGCGGCGGGCTGAAGGTCAGCCAGTGCGACGCGTACCTCAACATCATCGGCGGTCTGACGCTCGACGAGCCGGCGGCGGATCTCGCGGCGGTCATGGCCATCGCCTCGAGCTATCTCGACAAACCCATCGCCGAGACGATGGCCGCGATGGGGGAGGTAGGCCTCTCGGGCGAGATCCGGGCGGTCAGCCATCTGGAGCAGCGCCTGTCCGAGGCGGAGCGGCTGGGCTTTACGCAGTGCATCATCCCGGCAAACCACGCGCGGGAGATCCGCCGCCCGGCGCATATGGAGCTGCTGCCCGTCCGGAACATCGGACAGTCCCTGCAGCTGCTGGTGAAGAGATAAGACGGGGGACGCGATATGTTTACAATGCAGCATCTGCTCTGGATCGGCCTGTGCGCGGTGATGATCGCCGCGCTGAGCCTTTGCAGCGTGCGGAAAAAGTGGAGCCTGCGGCGCGCGGGCATGGTGATGACGGCGATCTGCGCCCTCAGCGAGGTGAGCAAGGTACTCAGCAACATGGTCGAGAGCCCCGCGGGCGGGATGCACCTCGATCCGCTGTGCCTGCCGTTTCACCTGTGCAGCCTGATGATTTTCGTCGTGCTGTATCTGACGTTCGGGCGGGACGGCCGCGCGCGGCAGGTACTGATCAACTTCATCTCCGTCGTGGGGACGCTCGGCAGCGTCTGCGCCATCCTGATCCCCACAAACGGCACGGATTTCACGACGCCAGACGCATACCAGTGCTTCGTGTACCACGCGGGGCTGCTGTGGTTTGCGCTGCACCTGATTCTCTCCGGGCGGGCAAGGCTCGGGAGCGTGCGCACCCTCGGCGAAAACGTCGGGATTCTGCTCGCGCTCACGTTCGTGATGCTCTACATAAATGGCGCGCTCGCCGCGTATGACACGAACTTCTTCTATCTGACGCGCCCGCCGATGGAGAACCTGCCGGTTCTGAACCTTGCGGCGGGCTGGTACGCCTACTTCCTGCGGCTCATCGCGCTCGCCGCCGGGATTCTCACCCTGTTCCACCTGCCATTTATCCTGCGTGAGCGAACGCGGACCCCCAAGGAACAGAAACAGACCGCATAAAAGGCCGCCCCGGACCGTTTTGTCCGGGGCGGTCTTCTATTCCCGCCAACATGCGCATACACTGAGAGCAACAGCGAGGGAGGAGAGCGCTATGAATCGAACCGCATCCATTTATCAGGACATGGCCACCCGGACAGGAAGCAGCGTGTATATCGGCGTTGTCGGTCCGGTTCGGACAGGAAAATCCACGTTTATCAAGCGTTTCATGCAGACGCAGGTCATCCCGCATATCGAAAACGTCTACCGCCGCGACCGCGCGCAGGATGAGCTGCCGCAGAGCGGCTCGGGCCGCACCATCATGACCGCCGAGCCGAAGTTCGTCCCCGAGGAGGCCGTCGAGGTCAGTCTGGACGGCGGCGCGGCGTTTTCCGTGCGGCTGATCGACTGCGTGGGCTATATGGTGCCCGGCGCGGTGGGGCAGTTTGAGGATCTCGCGCCGCGTATGGTCATGACGCCGTGGTTCGACCACGAGATCCCCATGACCGAGGCGGCGGAGATCGGCACGCGCAAGGTCATCACCGACCACTCGACCGTCGGCGTCGTCGTGACGACGGACGGGAGCGTCACGGAGATCCCGCGCGCGGACTATGAGGAGGCCGAGGAGCGCGTCATCCGCGAGCTGCAGGAGATCGGCAAGCCCTTCGTTGTGGTGCTGAACTCCGCGGAGCCGGGCGGCGCGCGGGCGGCGTCGCTCGCGGCGGAGATCGAGGAGAAGTACGGCGTGCGGTGCATGCCGGTGAATTGTCTGGAGCTGTCGGACGGGGAGATTCAGGAAATTCTGCGCGGGCTGCTGTATGAGTTTCCGCTGCAGGAGCTGGATCTGTTCCTGCCCGCGTGGGTCGAGGCCCTCCCGGAGGAGCACCCGATCAAAGCCGGACTCTACCGCCACATCGCCGAGCAGGCGCGGGAGCTGGACCACATCCGCGAGCTCGCGCCGTGCATGGACGCGGTGGCGCAGCTGGAGACGGTCGACGCGGCATCCGTGCGCAGCATCAACCTCGGCATCGGCGTGGCGGAGGCGGAGCTGACGCTCCCGCGCAGCCTGTTTTACAGCACGCTCAGCGAGCAGTCCGGGCTCACCGTCGCGGACGACGGGGATCTGCTGGAGCTGCTGACGGAGCTGGCGCGGGTACGCGCGGAATACGAAAAAGTGGCGGACGCGCTGCGCTGCGCGCGGGAGAGCGGCTACGGCATCGTGATGCCGAGCGTGGAGGAGCTGAACCTCGAGGATCCGGAGATCGTGCGGCAGGGGGGACGCTACGGCGTACGCATGAAGGCGAGCGCCCCGTCGATCCACATGATCCGCGCCGACATCGAGACGGTCGTCTCGCCCATCGTCGGCAACGAGAAGCAGTCCGAGGACATGGTAAACTATCTCATGCAGGAGTTCGAGGGCGACACGAGCAAAATCTGGAATTCGAACATCTTCGGCCGGAGCTTCCACGAGATCGTGGAGGAGGATCTGCAGGCCAAGCTCAAGCGCATGCCCGAGAGCGCACAGAAGAAGCTGCGCGAAGCGCTCGGCCGCATCATCAACGAGGGGGGCGGCGGGCTGATTTGCATCATCCTGTAAAAAGCGCCGCTCGCTGCGGAGACGACGGAAGGCAGGGACACAGGCCCTGCCTTCCGTATGCTTTATGGGATGCTGAAGCTGAATACCCACTGGCTCACACAGAGCACCCGACCGTCGGCGCGGTTGTGGCTGTAGGCCTCCGCCGACGGCTCCACGGGATACTGCAGCCACGTCTTCTGGTGGATGTAATCCATCTGGATGCGGAGATAGGGCGTCTCCGCCGGGGTTCTGACGCGGCAGGCGACGTAGCCGCGCTGGTTTTCACCCCGGTTCGGAAGCGAAAAGGCGGCGATGCCGTTTGTCTGCGTCACGAGCGTGCCGAAGCTGCTGTATGCGGCGGTCACGTTGCCGAGGGAGGCGTATGGCGCGGCGTTCGCCGCGCCGCCGCGGTCATACAGGACGCGCCCCGTCCAATCACCCCAGTCGACGGGTTCGTCTGAGGTGGGGAGGACGCGGAGCGCTTCCGTGCCGTAAAAGCCGGGATTCTCGAGCCAGCGGAAGTGATAGAACACGATCCACTCACCCCCGCCGTCCGAGGCTTCCGCTATCTGTACGGCGACACCCGTGACACGCAGCTCCCGCGTGTCATAGACGATGTCCGTCCATGTGTGCTGGCCGAAACCCTTTTTGACGGTGCGCCCGTCGTTCATGGGGACGTCCTCCGACCGGCTCACCACGCGCAGCGCGCCGCGGCAGGCGGCGAGATCGTCCTCCGAGAGATCCGCGAACACATCCTCCGGAAATCCGAGCGCCGCGAGCTGCGCTCGCTCTTCGGCATACGCGCCCTGCGGCGGCAGCGCCGTCCAGTCCATCGCGTAGCTCCCGCCGAAGAGGTAGCCGCAGGCGATACAGGCGGCAAGCCAAGCCGTAAGCCCTGCAGCGAGCCACCCGTCCGGCACCCGCACCGCCGCGGGGCGGACGGCGTACCCGCTCTCGTCCAGCACCCTGGTGAGCCTGAACAGACTGCGCAGAACGCAGAGATAGGCGGCGAGAATGACCGCGGCGAAGAGCCAGCCGACGTTTGGCCGCGCGAAAGTCAGCGCAACCAGCAGCACATACCAGAAAAAGAGCGCCGCCGCGCTTTTACCGGACGGGAGCCCGGCCTTCCGCTGCACGGCGTCCAGCCCGCGCCAGAGACAGAAGAACACCGCGAGTTCGAGCGCCGCGGCGGCATAGCCGAGCCAACTGGACGCCGTCTCCGGCACAATCGCGGCACGCAGCGCAAGACCCGCAGCGGCGCACGCAAACCACACGCCGCAGAGCCGGAAGCCCGCGCAAAACCAGCGATTCTCGCGCCGCAGAGCGCGAAAACCGAGCAGAAGCAGCACCAGCCCGACGGTAGGGAGGATATACTGCAGGCCGCTCACCTGCAGTAAGTAGTAGTATTTCCGGTAAAACAGCGCCTGCTCCGCGGTGCTCAGCTGCGCGAGCGCCCGCTGCAGCGCCCGTCGCCGCTCCGCCCATAGGAGCGCTTCCTCTGGATCCGGGGCAGGGGAGGGCGCATGCTCCGGAAGCTCACCCTCGCCGCGGCGCGCGGTCTGCCGCGCGAAGTTATAGGCCGTGTTCCGCGTGACGGCGGTGAGCCATGCCTTCCAGCTGCCGCGCAGGGGGGGCGAACCGGTCGGCCTTTTCCCAGATGCGTAGCGTCACCTCGGAGAAGCAGTCCTCCCGGTCGTGCGCGTCCGGGACGATCGGCGCGATGATGTACCGGATCAGCGGCCCGTAGTGCAGCAGGAGCTGCTGCATCCCGTCCGGGTGCTTATCACGCAGCAGCCCGGCAATCTCCCGCTCGCGCATGCCCATCGCCTTCTCTCACGCGCTTTCTATCCAATAGATACACGAAACACGCGGAAAACCCACGCGGTTTTCGCGGAATTTTTCAAAAAAAGGGCATCCGGCGCGGTCGGATGCCCTTTTTTACATGGAACGCTTACTTTTTGAGCGCCTGTACGGCGGCACGGAGGGCGTCGACGTTCTCCTGCGTCGTGGCCCAGCTCGCGCAGAAGCGCACGCCGGAGTGCGTCTCGTCGACGCGCTCCCAGTATTCATAGCCGAAGCTCTTACCGAGCTCGGCGAGGTCGCTGTCCGGGAGGATGGGGTACTGCTGGTTGGTGGGGGAGTCGAACAGCAGGGGATAGCCCGCCGAGACGAAGATCTCGCGGATCTGGTGCGCCATGTCGATGGCGTGGCGTGAGATCTTCAGGTACAGATCGTCCGTGAAGAGCGCGTCGAACTGGATGCCGAGCAGGCGGCCCTTGGCAAGGCGCGCGCCGTGCTGCTTCATCATGAATAGGAAGTCCTTCTTCAGCGCGGGCTCCATAATCACGACCGCCTCGCCGAAGAGCGTGCCGACCTTCGTACCGCCGATGTAGAACACGTCGCACAGGTGCGCGACGTCCTGCAGCGTCACGTCCGTCCCGTCGGTCATCAGGCCGTAGCCAAGGCGCGCGCCGTCGATGAACAGCCGCAGCCCGCAGCGCTGGCAGGCGTCGTAGATCGCCGTCAGCTCCGACTTGGTATAGAGCGTGCCGCACTCGGTGGGTTGGGAGATGTAGACCATGCCGGGCTGGACGATGAAGTCGCTGGAGGGGTCCGTCCGGTGCCAGTGGACATAGTCCTCGATCTGGCGGGCGGTAATCTTGCCGTCGTCCGTGGGCAGGGCGATGACCTTGTGGCCGGTGGCCTCGATGGCGCCGGCCTCGTGGCAGTTGATGTGTCCGCTCGCGGCGGAGAGAACGCCCTGCCACGGGCGCAGGATCGCGGCGATCACGGTTGTGTTCGCCTGTGTGCCGCCGGAGAAAAAGTGAATATCCGCATCCGGCGCATCGCAGGCCGCGCGGATCCTGGCGCGGGCAGACGCACAGTATTCGTCCTCGCCATAGCCGACGGTCTGCACCATGTTCGTCTCGGCCAGACGCTTCATAATCTCGGGATGGGCGCCCTCGAGATAATCGCTGTTGAAGTAGATCATGGGAAAACGCTCCTTTCTTCTGTTCAGTTTCATCTTACTACAATTCTTGCCCGAAGTAAAGCGCGAAAATCGCGCCCGTCGCGGGGCTTGCAATGGGCGGGCATTTTCGATATAATAGATAAAAACGCATGGGGAGGGGCTCTATGAAAAAGGTTCTCTATTATCTGCTGCTGGCGGTGCTGATCGGCGTGTTCGCCTTCTCCGCCTATAAGATCGGGAGTTATCTCGTCGAGAAGCACAAGAGCGAGCAGGTGACGAAGGCGGCCGAGGAATTCACCACCCCCGTCGAGACGGACGAGGAGCAGACGACGAAGGAGCCGGAGCGCATTTCCGTCGATTTCGACGCCCTGCGCCAGCAGAACGGCGACGTGGTGGCGTGGCTCTACGGCGCGGACACGGGGCTGAACTACCCCGTGGTGCAGGCCGACGACAATGACTATTACCTCTACCGTCTGCTCGACGGCAGCTACAATAAAAACGGCACGCTCTTCGTCGACGCCGCGTGCAAGGCCGACTTCTCCGGCCGCAACACGATCATCCACGGCCACCACATGCGCTCGGGCGCGATGTTCGGCCACCTCGTGGAGTATAAGAAGCAGGCGTTTTACGATGCGCACCCGTACCTCTATCTCATGACGCCGGAGCAGACCTACCGCGTCGACCTCTTCGCGGGCGTGGTCGTGGACTATGACGCGGAGATCTACCAGTCGAATCTGAGCCAGTCGTACCTCTCGTGGTGCATGAGCCATTCGCGCTTCACCACCGACATGGCCGTCCCGTCCGACACGGACCGGATCCTCACGCTGAGCACCTGCAGCTATGAGTACGACAACGCCCGCTTCGTCGTGCTGGGCGTGCTGACGCCGGTGGAGTGAGCCGAAACCGCATCACCGCAAAAATATAATAAAAAAGCTCGCCATGCAGTGCATGGCGAGCTTTTTTTAGTTACTTCGCGTCCGGAGGCAGGAAAATTGCGCCGACGGAGAAGAGCGCGGCCTTCGCCAGATCGGGCTGCACCGCGCGCACAAGCGCCTCGTTTTCCATCACGCACAGCAGGTCGCGCCCCATATAGGCCGCGATGGGCCGCGCACCGATGGCCTGCTCCATCGCGTCCGTCACCGGGACAGGGGAGAGCTTGTAGGCGGGGAAGTCCATTGCATACAGACCGTCCGGCGTTTTGTCGACCGTCAGGCGGCCGCTCAGCGTGTCAAAGCGCACCTGTGTCTCTCCGGGCTCGATCAGCTCCATCACGGCATAGGCCGCCGCCATGGTCGCGTGGCCGCAGAGATCAAATCTCACCGTTCAGCGTGAACCAGCGCAGGTGCCAGCTCTTGCCGGTTTTTCGCAGATAGGCCGTCTCGGAGAGGTTGTTCTCCCGCGCGATGCTCTGGAGCGTCGCGTCGCTGTATGGCCGGTCGAGCACACAGATCGCCGCGGGATTGCCGGAAAAGACCCGGTCGGTGAAAGCGTCGATGATATACTGCTTCCTATCCTGTCCTCCTGCGCGGCAGGCGGATTGTTCAGAGCGTCTGCTTGATCTTCTCGGCGATCTGGTCGGCGGTCAGGCCGTACTCGCACAGGACGTCCGCGGCCTTGCCGGACTGGCCGAACTGATCGTTCACACCGATCTTGCGGAACTTGCAGGCGACATGACCCATCAGCACGTCGGCCACGGCGTCGCCCAGACCGCCGATGACGCTGTGCTCCTCGACGGTGACGACGTTGCCGCACTTTTCGGCGTAGGCCTTGACGCACTCGGCGTCGATGGGCTTGATCGTGTGGACGTTGATGACGGAGATCTCGATGCCCTCGGCGGCGAGGAGCTTCGCGGCCTCGAGCGTCTCATTGACCATCAGGCCGCAGGCGAACACCGCCGCGTCCTTGCCCTCGCGCAGGACGTTGGCCTTGCCGATCTCGAAGGGGTAGTCCTCCTCGAAGACGGGCGTTGCCAGACGCGCAAGGCGCATGTAGGCGGGACCCTGGAACCCGGCGAGCGCGAAGGTGGCCTTGCGGGCCTCCTTGGCGTCGGCCGGGACGATCACGGTCATGCCGGGGACAAGGCGCATCAGGCCGATGTCCTCGATCGCCTGGTGGCTGCCGCCGTCCTCGCCGACGGAGACGCCCGCATGGCTGCAGCAGATCTTGACGTTGAACTTCGGATAGGCGATGGAGTTGCGGATCTGCTCATAGGCGCGGCCCGCGCCGAACATCGCGAACGTGGAGCAGAAGGGGACAAGACCCATCGTGGACAGGCCCGCGCCGATATTCATCATGTTCGCCTCGGCGATGCCGCAGTCGAAGAACCGCTCGGGATAGGCGGCCTTGAAATGCTTCGTCATCGTCGCGCCGGCGAGGTCGGCGTCGAGCACCACGACCTTATCGTTGACGGCGCCCAGCTCGACGAGGGCCTTGCCGTAGGCTTCACGGGTTGCAATTTTCTCACTCATGGTCTCAGTCCTCCAATTCCTTCAAAGCCTGCTGGCGCTGCTCCTCGTTGGGTGCCTTGCCGTGCCAGCCTACCTGGTTCTCCATGAAGGAGACGCCCTTGCCCTTGACGGTGTGGGCGAGGATGCACTTCGGCACGCCGGGGGCGGTTCTGGCGCTCAGCGCCGCCTCGATGGCTTCGAGGTCGTGGCCGTCCAGCTCGAACACCTCGAAGCCGAAGGCGCGCACCTTCGCCGCCAGATCGCCGAGACTCATGACCTCGTTGTTGCTGCCGTCGATCTGCAGACCGTTGTTGTCGATGATGACGGTCAGATTGTCCAGCTTATAGTGGGCGGCAGACATCAGCGCCTCCCAGATCTGGCCCTCCTGACACTCGCCGTCGCCGAGGATGGTATAGACGTTGACATCCTGCTTCTGCACCTTCGCGCCGAGCGCCATGCCCACCGCGATGGAGCAGCCCTGACCGAGCGAGCCGGTGGATGCGTCCACGCCGGGGACCTTCTTGCAGTCGGGGTGGCCCTGCAGGATGCTGTGCAGCTGACGGAAATTCTTGAACTCATCGCGGCTGATGAAGCCGCGCTCGGCCAGCACCGCGTAGTAGCACGGGGCCGCGTGGCCCTTGCTCAGCACGAAGCGGTCGCGCTCCGGCATCTTGGGGTTCTGGGGATCAATGCGCATGTGGTTAAAAAACACGCTCACCATCAGCTCCACCGCAGAGAGGGAACCACCGGGATGGCCGCTGCCTGCATTGGCGGTCATGTTGATGATATCTCTGCGGACGGCTTTGCATACGCTGGAAAGTTCTGCCGTATTCATGGGAAACCTCCATATTATAAGTTACTATTAGAGTATCGCATCTGACAGAAAAAGTCAATCAATCCGGCGGAGAAAAAGTGCCGCCGCGCGGGTAATATTTTCTCCCGGACAGTGAAAAGGGCGGGGAAGCTCAGGCTGAAGTGACCCCAAAAAGTTAGACAATATTTCGAAGTAAAAATTGTTCAAGCAG
>OLGF01000544.1_pt1 | contig 43966 bp, 41 predicted proteins | sample 1604971 | NCBI WGS metagenome assembly OLGF01 (sample SAMEA3888902, study PRJEB22519) | human gut metagenome | biome: human gut; feature: human-associated habitat; material: faeces | place: Denmark | collected 2011 | reverse complement strand
TGAAATATTGAATTTTCAAGGTGCGAAGCCCTGTTTAGGTGTGGGAAGTTTTAGTCAGTAATATTTTGGCGGGCGTCCGCTTTAAACATTCACACAGACGTTTTTGCTCCTCATGTCTAAACTCATTCTGTGCATAAGTAGAAAAGTCTGTATCATAAGGCGGATCTAAGAAACAAATATTTTTAAAGCAGCTATTTTTGAGTATCTTTAGTTTACACGACTTCAACATCATCGTCAATCATTTCACTTTCGTCACTTAGAATCAATTTGACTAAATTAAATTGTTGTTCAAAAGCCAAAAAGGATGTCACTCCTTGCGAAGCAACATCCAGTCCCATTTATTTCATCCCTATTTACTTAAATAATCTCTCGAACCTGACCTACAATGTACGCCCAACTTTATGAGGCTTACCATTTTCATCTACAGCTACAAAGGTAAAGAATGCTTCTGCTGTCTGGACCTGTTCTTCTTCCGGGTCCTGATCCATCATAACTGTGATCTTGATCTTCATGGAAGTGTTTCCTACATGGACAACTTCTGCATTGATATCAATAAAGCTTCCCTGAGGCATAGGGCGCATAAAACGAATGCTTTCAATCCCTACTGTCATAACTTCCGAATGTGCAAAGCGCTTTGCTGCAATTCCGGATACTTCGTCCATCCAGTCAAGCAGTCTTCCTCCATAAAGATTTCCTGCATCATTGGTTGAAGCCGGCATTACGATCCGTGACATTCTTGTAACTGGTAATTCCATCATATTTTCTCCTTTATTATGAAATATACTTCTTTAGGAAACTGCCTCGATCTCATCTGCGATCCGTTTTCCCATCTCTTTTGTTCCTACCAGGATCTTTCCTTTATGCCAGATATCTGCAGTTGCAATATTGGCCGCTAAAACCTGGCGGATGGCTTCTTCTATGGCTCCGGCCTCTGCCTCTAAGCCAAAGGAAAGGCGCAGCATCTGGGCTGCAGCCGCAATCATGCCAATGGGATTGACCATATCTTTTCCGATCACAGACTCATCTGGATAATGAAGCTGGTTCGGTGTGTAAATCCCCTGCTCTGTATTACTTAATTCCGCAGAGGGATAAAGATAGGGCGTTCCGGTCAGTTCTGTTCCTTCATCAGATATTATATCACCAAACAGATTGGAGGTAACAAAAACGTCAAACCGACCTGGATTTCGGATCAGTTCCATGGCTGCATTATCAATATATAAATGTTCCAGTTCCACATCTGGAAAATCCTCGGAAACCTGCTGTACAGTCTGACGCCAGAGACGGGAACTGCCAAGAACATTTGACTTGTCCAGATTGGTAACTTTGTTCTTTCGGCTTTTTGCCAGTTTAAAGGCAGTATAGGCAGTCTTCCTTACAATTGTTTCATTATAATACTCATATTCATAAGCTTCCCGACCGCCGTCCCCATTTCCCTGGACTTTGGCAGAGCAGAAAACTCCCCCTGCAATATCACGGACAAAAGCAACATCCATTCCCTGCTCCAGACGTTCTGCTTTTAAGGGAGAAAAACATTTTAAAGAAGGATACATACGCACAGGACGGATATTGGTACTTACCTGCAGTACCTTTCTCAGTATCATAAGAGCGCCTTCCGGACGCTTATCCAACGGCCAGTCCTGGTATTTTTTCAGACCTGAATTTCCAAATAAGACAGCCGGAACCTGGGTACAGATTTTTAAACTTTCCTGTGGAAGAGGTTCTTTTCCTGCTTCAATGGCCTGAGAGCAGGCTAAAACAGGATACAGCTTTAAATGATGGCCGAACCGGCGGCAGACTGCCTGAAGCACCCGTACTGCCTCTTCCATCATCTCCGGTCCTACACCATCTCCCTGTATTACTGCTGCTTCCAGTTTCATATTGCATCACACCTTCTCTCTTCATTCTTTTCCATATCAACGACTTCCTTTTATCCCACAGATCTTCTCTACTGCCGGTTTTAACACCTTCTGCATCGGCTTCATCAGCTTTCCTACCAGCAATGCGCATATCACGGTTCCTTCCCGGATGCCATCCAGTTTTCCAAGAAATACAAAAGAAAGGACAATACCGATCACAACGGTCAGACAATCCATGATGACCTTAATATCATGAAAAGGCTTGTCCGGGAAGAATACACGGTTTACTGCATGGGTCATTCCTTCCATAGGCATATTTACCAGCTGCACATCCATATACAGGCATACGCCTATTGCTACAAAAACGATACTGATCGCCAGCATAACCAGCTGCCCCGGATAGGTGGGAATGGCAAAATCTCCCACCACTTTCTTTGCAACATCTACAAAACGGCCAAAAATCGTGGAAAATATCAGCTGCGTCAAATCTATGGGACGGAATTTTTTTCTTAACAATAATATCTGCACCAGAATATAAAAAGCAAAAATGCCGATCACGCAGTTTCCAAGATCCAGTCCTGTAATGCGGCTGATCACATAGGGAAGGGAGTTTACCGGTGAAACTCCCAGAGAAGAATTAACAGAAAATGCCACTCCAAAGGCCATGAATAAAAGTCCGGTCACATAGATCAGGGCCTTTTTTACCATCAGCATGTAAATCCACTCCATACTGGAATACCTGTATAAGTCTTCGCCTCTTCTTCCCCGCTTAATACACGGATCGCACCTGCTGCCAGTGCTTCCATTTCAAACTCGCCTGCCATAACAGTGATCGGCGCAATAAAGGAAAGCATTTCTGTCAGTTTTTCTACTACATACTTGTCATGGGAGATGCCGCCTGTTAATACGATCCCGTCCACCTTTCCATGAAGGACTGCTGCCATAGAACCTGCTGTCTTTCCGATCTCATAGATCATGGAATCGTAAATTAATTTCGCATACTTATTCCCATTTTCGATCATGGCAGTTACTTCTCTTGCATCAGAAGTTCCCAGGTGATCTACCAGGCCACCGGTCTTTGTGATCTTCTCACGCATCTCTTTTTCTGTATATTTACCGGAATAGCACATGGTCACAACATCCTTTACAGGAAGCTGGCCACAGCGGGTTGGTGCCATTGGGCCGTCACCATTTGCAATGTCATTGGAGTCCACCATTTTTCCCATTCTATGGGCAGTAACGGAAATACCGCCGCCAATGTGGCAGATGATCAGGTTCATGTCCTCATATTTCTTGCCCTGCTTTGCTGCAAAACGGATGCCGATCTCCTTCTGGTTTAATGCATGGATACGGCTCTCTCTGTATACACCCTTTAAGCCGGTTACACGGGCTACATCCTGGAACTCATCTACATCTGGTGGATTTACTACAAATGCAACTCCGCCGAATTCTTTGGAAAATGCATCTGCCAGCTGTGCGCCTAAGGTTGCCGGATGCTTTACGGTATAGCAGGTTCTTGCATGCTCAAGAAGTTTGTCACCAATAGTGAAAACGCCGCCTTCTACATTTACCAGACCGCCTCCTCTTGCGGAAAATGCGTCTACGCCTTCTAAGGTTTGTCCTTCTTCTTTCAGGACATTTAAGATCATTTCCTTTCTGTATGGAAGCTGGTCGCTGATCTCCTTGAACTCTTTTAATTTTTCTGCATCATGGCTGATATTTCTGGAAAAAATTTCCTTTTCTCCTTCAAACATGGCGATCTTTGTGGAAGTAGAACCGGGGTTGATAGCAAATACTTTATAGTTTTTCATAATGATTTTCTCCTATTTTCTAAAAGAGGCACGCTGACATAGCGCCAACGTGCCTGATTTTGTGTTGTAATGTGCCTGCCTTAATGGAACAATGGATATAACAGTCCGATCCAGATAACCATCAATGCACCACCGATACGGGTAGAGATAGAAGCGAATGCCAGCAGGTTCATACGGTTTGCTGCAGATAAAACTGCCAGGTCACCGGAACCACCGATGTTGCAGCAGCAAAGACCTGCTGTAACACCTGCTTCATATGCCCACAGACCAGAGAGCTTTCCGAAAATCATTGCACCTAACATTGCGCCGAATACTGCTAAGAAGATAACAACGAATGCGCCTGGGCTGAAGTATTCTGCCAGAGTGGAGAACTTCAGGGAGTTGATACCGATACCAGCGATCAGCATTGGAAGCAGTGCTCTTAATGCAAAGTTCATGGAGTATACACAGTTGTCAGCAAACTGGTCTGGAAGAAGACCGGTAAATTTAATGATGATTCCAAGGATAATGGTCCATGCAAGTCCCGGGATCACACCGAAACCTGGAAGGCTTCCAAGGATATTACCCAGTAAGTACAGACAGAAGCTCATGAAAATACCAGAACCTAATGCTACATAATCAGCAGAAGTTCCAAGTCTCTTCTGTTCCTTCTCCTCTGTTTTGCTCTCCTGTGCTTTCTTGGAGCAGAGGATCTCGCCGTTACCATTTAAGCCTTTCATTTTAGCAGTTACAGAACCTACAATAGCAGCTAATACAACAGCCAGTACGTTTGCGATAGATGCGTAGCACAGGAATTTTCCTGCCATTGGAGTCATATCTGTACCGGAAAGGCTGGAATACAGAGCTGGCAGAGTGGTCATAGCACCGCCGGAACCACCGGACATACAAGGTGCGCCGATATCAAACAGTGCCTCTGGAATACCATATCCGGTAACCAGACCTGCTAACATACAGAAGCCTAATGCAAATACCTGGCTTCCCAGGATGGTAGGCATGTATCTTGCAGTTGCACCAAGTAAAACCTTACGGTCCATAACAAGGATGGAGCCAACTAACAGCATGGCAATATATGCATCCTGGAAACCGCCGCCCATAAGGACCTTAACTCCGTTTACCAGTTCCTGAGGAACCAGACCAACGTAATTTAAGAAAGAAGCACCGATCAGAGGCAGAAGACATGCACCGCCTAAGTAGTTATTTACGATCGGGATGGTATTTCCAAGCCAGAAGAACAGACCGCCAACTGCCATCAGATAAGCGATGGTCATGATAAAGCTGGTTGCCATGTACTTGCCTGCATCATTGGAATAGATCTTAACAACCGGCATAAAGCCAAGGTAAACAGTTGCCATTACAATGATAAAGAATGGAATGAAATACTTTGCAGGAAGCCCACACACCTTAAAATTTAATTTTTTCTCCATTGTTTTTCCCCCTATTATCTGCTGCCCACTAACGCCGCAATGACGATGGACATATATTTATCATCTGCACTTGCTGCACGGGATACCAACAGGACCGGAACCTTTGCTCCCAGTACCACGCCGCCGGTTCTTCCGCCACCAATTACAGTGATGGTCTTTGCTGCAATATTTCCGCTTACAATATCCGGAACAACTAAAAGATCTGCATCTCCTGCAACAGGACTTACATAGCCTTTAATTGGTGCGGAAGCAGGATCCATAGCCAGGTCATAGCTGATCGGGCCTTCGATGATGCAGCCTTCTACGCCTTCTTCCTTGATCTCAGCAGCTTCTACGGTTTCCTTCATCTTAGGATTTACTTTTTCTACTGCTGCAAGGATAGCTACCTTTGGCTGTTCTACGCCTAATGCATGGAATGCTTCTACTGCATTCTGGATAGCTGCTTTCTTCTGATCTTTGGAAGGATAAGTAAGAAGGCCTACATCAGTAATAGCGAATACCTTGTGGTAATTCGGGCTTTCCATGAAAGCAAGTAAACTCATGGTATCGTTCTTTCTGATCCCTCTTTCACGGTTTACCAGTACCTTCATCAGGGCTCCTGTCTCTGTTTTTCCTTTCATAATGCAGTCTACTTCACCGTCTCTTGCCATATCAGCAGCCTTCTGGATGGCTTCCGTAGGATCTTCCACATGGATAATGGTCATCTTATCTGCATCTGTGCCGATCTGAGCCAGGATCTCACGGATCTTTGGCTCATCACCGATCAGAACCGGCTCAACCATGCCGTCCCTATAAGCATGACTGATCGCTTCCAGTGTATGTTCATCCTGAGCCGGTACTACTGCTACTTTGCGCTTTACCGGCATAGCTTTTAACATTTCTTTCAGCTGTTCAAAATTCTTTATCATTGATTTTCCTCCTGTTTACAGATGTCCTCCCGGAGTCCGGGAGAACATCGACCCGCCTGTCTTTAAGCCAGTGCTGGCAGATCAGCCGGGTCTGTTACAACACCCATAACTGCGGTTGCTGCTGCTACCGTAGGACTTGACAGATAACCTAAGGTTTTCTTGGTTCCCTGACGTCCGATGAAGTTACGGTTTGCAGTCAGCAGGATCCTTTCATCATCTGTCATCAGACCATATGGCATACCACAGCAAAGTCCGCAGCATGGATGACAGATCACTGCACCTGCCTCAATAAAAGTCTTAATATATCCTCTTTCAATGGCCTGTTTGAAAATGGTATTAGTTGCAGGAACAACGATAAAACGCAGTCCTTTTGCCACTTTACGGCCTTTTAAGATCTTTGCAGCTGCTTCCATATCTTCAATACTTCCGTTGGTGCAGCTGCCCAGATATACCTCATCCATTTTGGTGCCTTTTACTTCACTGATGGGGTGAACATTGTCAACGCCCTGTGGACAGGAAAGCTGAGGTTCCAGTTCGCTTACATCATAGGTAAGTACCTTTTCATACTTTGCTTCGTCATCTACGCATACCCAGTCGATATCTTCTAATGGCATTCCGTAGTACTCTGCTGTCTTTTCGTCAGCCTCAAACAGACCGCACTTTGCGCCTGCTTCCAGAGCCATGTTTGCAACTGTAAAACGCTGTTCCATGCTCATTTCATGGGCTGCAGGACCGGTAAATTCCAGAGATTTGTACTGTCCGCCGTCGGCCTTGATATCACCTAAGATACGAAGGATAACGTCCTTACTCATAACACCGTCTCTTAAATGGCCGTTTAATACGATCTTGATAGCCTCTGGAACCTTGAACCAAAGTTCTCCGGTAATAAGAGCTGCTGCCATTTCTGCTGTACCAATACCAGAGCAGAAGTTTCCGGCACCGCCATAAGTAGTTGTATGGCTGTCGGTTGCAGTTGCGATCTCGCCTGGCTTTGCATACTTTGCTTCATGCATAATGGTGTGGCAGATGCCTTCTCCAATGTGAAGCTTCTTAATTCCATAGGTTTTTGCCAGTTCCAGACCAGCTTCATAATGGTCATAGTCATTTTTAGCAACGGCAGTTGGCATACAGTGATCCCAGACGATGGTTACCTTATCTGGATCGTCGATCTTGTCTGCACCAATGTCTTTCATGGTTTCTAACAGATAAGTAGTATAAATATCATGGATCATGAACATATCTGGCTTTGTGATCACGATATCTCCAGGAGCCACATGTTCTTTTCCTGCATTTTTCTTTAATATCTTTTCTACCATGGTGTAGCCCTTTTTACGGCACTGTTCCATGGAAAGAGGCTTGATATCCATTTTCACATTTCCAGCTGCAAGACGCTTCTTTGTATCTTCGATCAGTCCGCCGTTTGCTACAATGTTATACAGATTTTCAGGAACTGCACCAACCTTGAAGGTCTTTCCATTTACACTGACCGTCTGTGCGTCTACATCTACCGTAACAATATCTCCGCCTTCACACACGTCCTGGATCTGATCACAGGTAAGAAGAAGGATGCCGCTGTTAAATGCATTTCTGAAGAAGATTCTTGCAAAGCTCTTTGCGATGATGCAGCGGACACCATTGTAAGAAAGAACGGTAGCTGCCTGTTCACGGCTGGAACCACAGCCAAAGTTGGTTCCTGCTACCAGGATGTCTCCTGGCTGAACGGTTGAACCAAATTCCGGCTTTAACAGCTCAAATGCATATTTTTTCATCTCGTTACGATCCGGGATAGTACCTCTTTTTCCAGGGATAATGGTATCTGTATCAATATCATTTCCGAATTTCCAGATTTTTCCACTGAACTTCTTTTCCATAGCTGTCTCCTTACATCTGCTTCGCAAAGGAAGCGTTCATTACTGTTTCAACAGAGCCTGTATAAACTTCTGCGTCATCGCAGCCCATAGAACCTGTAAAGGTGTACAGTCCGGTGGTTATCAGACGTTCCTTATGTCCCATAGCTCCAGGTCCCTGGATCACAACGCTGTGGTCCCCTGCTGCGTTGATCTGTGCTCCGAAATCAATGAACTTTGTAAGAATGCCTTCCTCTGCAGCCTGAAGATAATCACGGCTGGTTGCCGGGCAAATGCTTAAACGGAAGCCTAATGCCAGCTTATGTCCATCTAACATAGAGGCAGCTTTTCGTAACTCCTCAATAGTTCCGCCTGTATAACCGCCGATCTGGCCTGCATTTAATTCCATGCCAGCTTTAGAAGCTCTAGAAGCAATTCCAGCCTTCTTCTGGTCATTCCTATCACCACATGGAAGCATGACCATTGGCTCTACAGTTGCCAAATTTAAGGTTAAACCAGCAGACTGTTTTTCTTCTGTAATGGAAGCAGTAAATGCACCGGTGATGCATGCCATGCTGCAGAATACTGCTTTCTCATGTGCATCAAAGGATGGTGCATAAATCTCTACTGCCCTGCGGTTTAATTCATGGTCTTCTGCCAGGAATGCAAGTGCTGCGTCCATAACGCTTACACCTTCTTTTAAACTGCCTTCCAGTTTTACATAAACTGTTTCCGGAACAATGATGCTGTAACGGTCTGTTTCAGCTGCTCTTGCCAGCTCCGGAATGCTTACGTTGATGCCCAGAGCGCCGATGCTTCCGAAAATACTTCCGTGAGAACCTCCGCCTACAATGATCTGGCCCGGTTTTACCACTTCATTTAACATATACTGATATCCAACGCCTTCTGCCTGGATATAAGGACATCCATATTTTTCAGCAAATGCCAGGTTCTTTCTCAAAATAGCTGCTGCTTCCGGACGTCCGGTTGGTACATCATGATCGTAAATGACCATTACCTTTTCAGGCTTTGCTACGGCAGAGATTTCCTCTACCGCAGCATGAGATACACCATCATTGATAACGATCCAGTCAGGTTCTACTGTTACAACTGTACCGGCTTTTCCCCCAAGTAACCGTTCTACAAATGTACTCATAATCTTCTTCTCCTGTTTTAGTTTTTTTCAGCAAGTTCTTTATATTTTGCGTAACGTGCCTTTGCCTCATTTTCTGTACGCTCAAACAGTGCATCAGCTGCCTCCGGGAAGGTACGCTCCAGAGATGAGAAACGGACCTCGCCTCTTAAGAACTCTCTGAAATCACCCTGAGGTTCCTTGGAATCCAGGACAAATGGATTCTTGCCTTCCTTGATCAGTTCTGGGTTATTTCTGTATAACTGCCAGTAACCAACTTCAACTGCACGCTTGATCTCGCCCTGAACATCACTCATTCCGCAGCGCAGTCCATGGCTGATACATGGAGCATAAGCAATGATCAGAGATGGTCCCTTGTGTGCTTCTGCTTCTGTTACTGCCTTTAAGAACTGTGCAGGATTTGCACCCATAGCTACCTGTGCTACATATACATCGCCGTAACTCATTGCCATCATGCCTAAGTCTTTCTTCTTTCTGCGCTTACCAGCTGCTGCAAACTGTGCTACTGCACCGGTAGGAGTTGCCTTAGATGCCTGACCGCCTGTATTGGAGTAGATCTCAGTATCAAATACCATTACATTTACATCTGCGCCGGAAGCTAATACATGGTCTAAGCCGCCGTAACCGATATCGTATGCCCAGCCGTCACCGCCGAAGAACCATACAGATTTCTTGGTCAGATGGTCAAAGTTTTCACGGACTGCCTCAGCCAGTACCTTTACATCATCTCCAGGAACATTTGCTGCAACCAGATCTACATTTTCATTTAATAAACCGCTTTCCAAAACTGCATTCTTTAATGCTTCTCCTGTTTCACGGGAACTCTTATCATTGTAAGATGCCAGCCATGCTGCTGCTGTTTCCTTGATCTTTGCATCATCTGTCTTTTCAGCCAGTGCTTTTACATGCTCAGCCAGTTTTTCTCTCTGCTGTTCAACAGAAAGCCAGATACCCATACCATACTCAGCGTTGTTCTCGAATAAGGATCCGCCTACTGCAGGTCCCTGTCCCTTATGGTTAGTGGTATATGGGAAGGATGGGAAGCTGGTGGACCATACCTGGGAGCATCCTGTTGCAGTTGCAACATACATACGGTCACCAAACAGCTGTGTGATCAGCTTTGCATAAGGAGTTTCGCCGCATCCTGGGCAGGAACCTGGGAACTCTAACAGTGGCTGCTCAAACTGGCTGCCCTTTACAGTAGTTGTTCCAAATGGATTTGCCTTTGGAGCTAACTTCATAGCATATTCCCAGTTATCTGCTTCATTTAAGTTGTTGTCTAATGGCTTCATGGTAATAGCCTTTTCCTTAGACGGGCATACATTTGCACAGCTTCCGCAGCCTGTACAGTCAAGAGCGGATACCTGTAAACGGAAACGTAAGCCTTCTGCGCCTTTGCCCTTAACAGCAGTTGTTGTAAAGGTTTCAGGAGCCTTTGCTGCCTCATCCTCATTTACAAGGAATGGACGGATACAGGAATGAGGGCAAACGTAGGAACACATATTACACTGGATACATTTCTCGCTGTCCCAAACAGGAATATTAACTGCAATACCTCTCTTTTCGTACTTGGAAGTACCCTGAGGCATGGTTCCGTCTGGCAGATCGGTGAAATCGCTGACAGGAATGTTATCACCCTTCATAGCATTTACAGGCATCTGGATCTTGCGGATCCACTTTGGCAGGTTCTCATCGATCTTCTCTTCTGGAATCTGGATATCAGCCCATCTTGCAGGTACTTCTGCCTCTTCTACCATTTCTACGCCCTTATCAACAGCTGCGTAGTTCATGTTGACGATCTTTTCGCCCTTTCTTCCGTAGGACTTTAAGATAGCTTTCTTCATATATCCAACTGCTTCTTCGATCGGGATAATACCTGTGATCTTGAAGAATGCAGCCTGTAAAATGGTATTGGTCCTGCTTCCCAGTCCCAGTTCTGCAGCAATTGCAGTGGAATCAATGGTATACAGATGGATCTTCTTTAATGCTGCTGCTTTCTTAAATGCAGGAGTTAAATGCTTTTCTAACTCTTCGCCCTTCCAGTCGCAGGTGATCAGCACATTTGCGCCTTCCTTTGCATCTGCCAGGATATCATAGCGGTCCAGATAGGACTTATTGTGGCAGGCAATGAAATCTGCGTGGTTTACAAGGTAGGTAGAGTTGATCGGCTTCTTGCCAAAACGTAAGTGGGAACGGGTAACACCACCTGACTTCTTGCCATCATACTCAAAGTAAGCCTGAACATTTAAGTCTGTGTGGTCACCGATGATCTTAATGGTGTTCTTGTTTGCACCAACAGTACCGTCAGAACCAAGGCCCCAGAACTTGCAGCTGATGGTTCCTTCCGGAACAGTATTTACTTCTGGTCCTACAGGCAGTGACAGATGGGTCACATCGTCATTAATACCTACGGTATAATGGTTCTTTGGCTCTGCTGCCTTCATATTGTCAAACTGTGCGATAACCTGGTCTGGAGTATAATCCTTGCTTGCCAGACCATAACGACATGCTAAAACCTTGATATTTCTGCCTGACTCCAGGATCACAGAACATACATCCTCGTACAGCGGCTCGCCTGCTGCACCTGGCTCCTTGGTACGGTCGCCAACAGTAATCATCTTTACAGTCTCAGGCAGCTGGCTTAAGAAATACTTTGCTGAGAATGGGCGGTACAGATGAGCATCAATGAAACCAACCTTTTCGCCCTTTGCATTTAAGTAATCTACAGTCTCGCGGAGAACGCCGCTTGCGGATCCCATTACTACGATCACACGCTCTGCATCCGGAGCACCATAGTAGTTAAATGGCTTATAATCTCTTCCTGTGATCTTGCTGATCTCGTTCATGTAATCTGCAACGATATCCGGCAGTGCATCATAATAGGTATTGCATGCTTCACGGCTCTGGAAATATGTATCAGAATACTGACCTGTGGTTCTTAAAACAGGATGCTCTGGATTTAATGCATTCTCACGGAATTTTTCCAGTTCCTTCCAGTCAACCAGTTTCTTTAAATCTTCGTAATCCAGACATTCTACTTTCTGGATCTCATGGGAAGTACGGAAACCATCAAAGAAATGAAGGAAAGGTACGTGGCCTTTAATAGCTGCCAGATGAGCAACTGCACCTAAATCCATTGCTTCCTGTGGTGAAGAGGATGCTAACATTGCATATCCGGTCTGACGACAGGCCATAACATCGGAATGCTCTGCGTTAATAGAAATCGCATGGGTTGCCACGTTTCTGGATGCTACATGGATAACACCTGGCTTTAACTGACCTGCAATACGGTACATGGTCGGGATCATTAACATAAGTCCCTGGGATGCTGTATAAGAAGTTGCCAGTACACCGCCGTCTAATGCACCATGTACTGCGGAAACAGCTCCGCACTCAGACTGCATCTCGACCAGTTTTACCTGCTGGCCGAACATGTTCTTCATTCCATTTGCTGACCACTTGTCAACCAGTTCAGCCATTGGAGAAGATGGTGTGATCGGATAGATCGCTGCTACTTCGGTAAAAGCGTAGGAAGCGTAAGCTGCTGCTTCGTTTCCGTCCATTGCTCTGCTTACTTTACTCATAATCTGTACTTTCCTTTCTTTGTGGGGTTGATCGTTTTTAATTAGTTATCATTTTTCATCTCTGTCAGATCTCTCTTCCCCAGAAATCGGACAGCCGGCGAAATGCCTTGCTTTTGCGGATATGTACTTGTGCATCTTTGTATCTCTTGTATTGCATTTATTTAGTAGTAACATGTACATATCTCATTTAGTTTAACGTGTTAGTAAAACGTTCATCCTTGGCACAAATAATAGTTTATCGTTTGACGTTTGTCAAGTGTTTTGAGAAAAATACAATATTCTTTGTCAGTTTTATATAGTTTAACGTATTACTTATTGTGCATTTTTTATGGAGGGGATATATCCTTATTCTTTCCTGCTTGACATAATGTGTGAATCTGGCTTAAGATTGATTTTAGTAAACAAAAAAGGTATAAAGGTGAATATATGGCAACTATAAAAGATGTGGCAAAACAGGCCGGTGTATCCGTTACAACCGTGTCCATTATCATAAACGGAAAAGCAGAAGAAAGAAAAATCTCCGCTGCTACCCAGGAACGGGTGGCCGAAGCAATGCGGGATTTAGGCTATCAGCCAAACTTAAGCGCAAGACGTCTGCGCTCCCAGGAAAATGAACGCCCTGTGATCGCATTTTTCTGGCCATTGGACTATCGTGTTTCCATTCTGGCTTCTTTCTTAAATTTCATTCAGATTGAAATTGCCGAATCTGGCTTTGACTGTGAAATGATGATACAGACTTATGAAAATGATAAACTGGAACAATATGGTACCACTTTCTTAAAAAATGGCTACAGCGGCGCTATTATCGGTGCATGCTCTGCCAAAGACCAGCAGTGGCTTGAGGGCATCTGCCCCCGTATGCCAGTGATACTGATCAACCGTGAGTCCGAACATTTTTCCACTGTATGCACCGATAATGACGAAGTCGGCCTGATGGCAGCCACAAAGATCCGCCAGAAAGGTTATACAGAAGCAGCTATCTTTGCATCCAGACACTCCTACTTTGCTACCAGTCAGCGTGTCCAGGCATTTATAAGTTCCTGCGAACGTCTGGGAATTGAAACAGACGAAAAATACATTCTGAAGGGATCCAGTACACGAAACGGCGGTTATGAGATCGGCAAACAATACGCTGCCCTTAAGGAACCACCAAAAATGATCTTCTGTGACTCCGATGCCATTGCCCTGGGTGCCTTAAGAGCTTTCCATGAAGAAGGGATCTCAGTTCCGGGAGATGCAGAACTTCTCTCCATTGGTATGTTGGATCCGGAAGCTGCTTCCTACTATGTCCCATCCCTTAGTGTAGTAGAAATGCCAAACAAAGAGATCGGTCAGCAGGTTCTGCGCCTGATGAGAAAAAAAGTTTTAAACAATGATATGTCATCAGAGCATGTGAAAGTACATGCGAAACTGATGCTGAGAGAGAGTTTTTCATAATCCATTCGTCATCTATTATTTTTTGCAGGAGCTGTAAATATCAGCTCCTGTCTTTTTATCTCATTACTATGTTATAGTTTCCACAACATGTAATCTTCTTTTTCACGTTTTTTCATTTTCCCTCTTGACAACCTCATTCTTTTTTAGTATTCTTGTTTTAACGATTTAGTTTAACGTTTGACTTAAGTATTACATATCCTACATGATTCAACCTTTGCAGGTTTCTGACATGCATACTTCCCCTTTTGCATCTGCCAGTACCTGCCGTTCTCTGGCCAGCTTTCAGTACCTGGCCCCTCCGGATTCTTTTTTTGATTTCCTGCCGGAACCTGCCATTTTCCAGGTACTGTAAACTGACCAGAGAACGATTCTCCAAAAAATCAAGAAAATCCAACATTCCCCGACAGGTTTTCTCTTTGATCCACCTGTCAACAGCAAACAACTATAATAAATAATCAAAGGAGCATGTCACCTTGCGGTGACATCCTTATTACGAAATGAAAGGTGTGGTATTTTGTTCTGGAACAAAAAAAAGGCTCCTGAACTTTCTGCTCCTTCCGGAATCGGAGCAGCAGACTTTGCAGGCGCAGGAACTCCTCTTAAATTCAACAGTGTAGATTTCCGCGACGGACAGCAGTCTCTTTTTGCAACCCGTCTTACCACTGCAGATATGATCCCGCTCTTAGAGCAGATGGACGCAGTTGGATATGACTCCATGGAAATGTGGGGCGGCGCTACCTTCGATGTAGCAGTCCGTTTCCTGAAAGACGATCCATGGGAGCGCGTAAGAACCTTTAAAAAATACGTAAAGAAAACCCCATTAAAAATGGTCCTCCGCGGCCAGAACCTGGTTGGCTACAAAGCATATCCAGATGACGTAGTAGAAGCCTTCATCGCACAGGCAGCAGAAGCCGGAATCGATGTATTCCTTACCTTCGATGCCCTTCAGGACCTGAGAAACTGCGAAACCGCATTCAAAGCCATCAAAAAAGCAGGCAAAAAGATCGAAGGTTCCGTTCAGTATAATGTAAGCCCATTCCATACAACAGAAGTATTCGTCCAGAATGCCTTAGAACAGGAACAGATGGGTGCATCCCTGATGCACGTAGAAGATATGGCCGGACTTATGACACCGGAAGCTGCCTACGAACTGATCACCGCTTTGAAAAAAGCCCTTAAGATCCCGGTACATCTTCACTGCCACTGCACAGGCGGTATGGCAGAAATGGCTTACTGGGAAGCCATCCGCGCCGGTGTAGACGGACTGGATGTATGTGTTTCCTCTATGTCCATGGGACCATCCCTTCCGCCAATCGAAAGCTACCTGGCAGCTTTAAAGGGAACCAGCAGAGATCCGAAGATCGATCTTGGACAGTTCGCTGATATCAACAAAAAATTTGCTGAACTTCGCCGCAAATATGCAGACTTCGGCACCAAACTGGTAGGTGTAGACGTTGGCTGTCTCCAGCATCAGATCCCAGGCGGTATGCTCTCCAACCTGGAAAGCCAGCTTACAGCCATGAAACTGTATGACCGTCTCCCAGAAGTATTAGAAGAAGCAACCCGTGTCCGTGCCGATATGGGATATCCGCCTCTTGCCACCCCATCCAGCCAGCTGTGCGGTGCCCAGGCAACCACAAACGTATTAACCGGCAACCGCTACGCAATGGTCAGCCGTGAATTAAAAGACTACTGCCGCGGTCTCTACGGACGCCCACCGGGCCCTATTGATCCAACCCTTCTTGAAAAGGCCCTTGGAGATGAAAAACCGGCATTCATCCGTCCTGGTGACCAGTTAGCTCCAGGAATGGACACAGCAAGAGCCGAAGTCGGCTCACTTGCCCGCACAGAAGAAGACATAGTCACCTATGCCCTCTTCCCAGGCTATGCCCCAGATTTTCTGAAAGCTAAATACGGCTTGCAGTAAAATTACCCCTATATACCTGCTTACGGGCCCTGCGCTCATTATATAAAATCAGATAGACTACAGAAATTTGCCAAAATTCCATGTAAAAGTATAAATGTATGAAAGAAGGTATCACGTTGAAACAGACAGACGAAGCTAAACTTGAGCGTTCCAGAGAGATCCTGGAAGCTTTAAAAGAAGCCCGCGGAGGAAAACTTTTAGACTCCCACCGCGTTATGGGAAATGACCCGAACCTGATCAATATGTTCTATCAGCAGTATGTAAACTGCAACAAAAAAGACATCTCTATTCCTAAAAAGTACAGAGAACTGATCGTCATGGCAGTCGGAATTGCAACCTCCACAGAGACCACCATGAAAGTCCATGGAAAACTGGCTCTGGAAAACGGCGCTACCATTGATGAGATCTTTGAAGTTATCCGCATCCTGTTCTTCACCTGCGGTGTAACAAAACTGCTTCCAGCACTGGAAACCCTTGGAGATCTTTTCGAAGCAATCGACCTGGAAGAAAAATAAATATAAACACCGCTATGTAAAAACAAAGTAAACTTTTTTTAACTGAACAGTATAAAAACGCTTTTCAAAAGGCCTTTCTATGATAAAATAAATCACAGGAGGGCCTTTTATTCTATTTCCCACACTTATATATAAAGGTATACATATTATGAAAACAGATAGTGCGCAGATACAATATGATAAAATGACAAAAACCCCCGTCAACAAACTGGTGCTGCAGCTTGGACTGCCAACTACAGTCAGTATGCTTGTGACCAGTGTATACAATATGGCAGATACCTTCTTTGTAAGCCAGCTTGGAACCAGTGTCAGCGGTGCTACAGGAGTCGTGTTCGCCCTGATGGCTATTATCAATGCCTTCGGCTTCATGTTCGGACATGGCGCAGGCAGCAATATCAGCCGTAAACTGGGAGCGCATGACGTAGAAAGCGCCCGCAAATTCGCATCCACCAGCTTCTTCTTATCATTATTATGTGGCGCCCTCATTTGCATCCTTGGCTTTCTCTTCCACGCTCCCTTCATGCGTCTCCTTGGAAGCACTGACTCCATCCTTCCTCACGCGATCGAATATAGCACCTGGATCCTTATTGCAGCACCAGCCATGGCATCCAGCTGCGTTATGAATAACATTCTCCGCTACGAAGGAAAAGCCTTCTTTGCCATGCTAGGTCTCGCCTCCGGCGGTATTTTAAACATCTTTGGAGACATGTTCCTGATCTTCGTCCTAAAACTGGGAGTCCGTGGCGCTGGTATCTCTACCGCTATTTCCCAGTACATCAGCATGGCCATCCTCATCAGCCCATTCCTTCGCGGAAAAGTCCAAAGCCGCCTAAACATCCGCTACGTCACCCGACAGTTCAGCGATGTGTCCAACATCCTGGCAACCGGCTTTCCAAGCCTGATGCGCCAGGGACTTAACAGCGTTTCCGTTATGGTATTAAACCGCTTTGCAGGCCCTTACGGTGATGCCGCTATCGCAGCCATGAGCATTGTCACCAGGATCATAAACTTCCTCTTCTGTGTAGCACTGGGCATCGGACAAGGCTTCCAACCCGTCAGCGCCTTCAACTACGGCGCAGGAAAATACAAACGTGTCCGTAATGCTTTCTGGTTCAGCGTAAAAAGCAGCTTCGTAGTAATGAGCATTTCCGCCTTTATCGGAATAACCTGCTCTGCCCCCATCGTGCGCATGTTCCGTGATGACCCGGCAGTCCTTGCCATCGGTATTCCCGCCCTGCGTATCCAGTGCATCGCCCTCTTCTTCATGCCACTTTCCCTCTATGGAAACATGCTCTTCCAGAGCATTGGAAAGAATGGCCGTGCTACCTTCCTGTCCATGATCAGAAGCGGACTCATTTTCATTCCCGTCCTCTGTATCATGAACACTATCCTTGGACTCACCGGAATTCAGATATCCCAGACCATCTCTGATATCATATCCGCTTCTATCACACTTCCGATGGTCGTAAAATTCTTTAAAACCATGCCTAAAGACAAATAAAATTTCCATCAAAAAACCTCCCGGACTGCGTCCGAGAGGTTGGCAACACCCTAGCTGAAAAGAGGATGAGGTACATGAGAAGCATCCATTTCAGAAAAAAGACCTGTTTTGTGAGTATAGCGTCAGGTCTGTGATACACTGTCTGAACATGCGTAGCATGTGAGTTTGTATCACAGACCTGACAAAAAGCGACGGAGCAAAACAGGTCTTTTTTCGCCGGGATGCGCTTATGTACCTCATCCTCTTTTCTTTCGAATATGTGCCCTATTTCCTACGAAACACCCCTCTAACCTTCTCCACATAAGGCTTCGTCCAAGGAATATTTCCCAAAAGCACCCAGGCAATACAAAGCAGCAGCAACACCGTCTGCCAATGCCCAAACGTAAACAAAATCGGATGATCTGCAGAAGAAGCCAATGATACCGCCTGTCTAAAGTTAGAATCCATCATCTGTCCCAAAACCATAGCCAGGATCAGCGGTGCAACCGGATAATCAAACCTTCTCATCAAAAATCCGATCACTCCAAACAAGAACATCAAAGCCACATCAAACAACCGGTTATTACATGCAAAAGATCCGATCACACAAAGACTGGTCACAACCGGGATCATCACATTCTTCGGTATCGTGATCACCTTACTGATCCTCGGCGCTACCAACAATCCAAGTACCAACAGCGCGAAGCAAGCAATAATCCCCGCGATCAAAATAGCCTGAAACGCCTCCGGATTTTTCCTGATAAACATAGGTCCCGGCTGCAGTCCATGAACATAGAATACAGACAAAATGATCGCAGTAACCGCATCACCAGGCACAGCCAGCGTCAGCATTGGAATAAGCGCACCACCAATACATGCATTATTAGAAGACTCACTGGCCATAATACCTTCCACAGCACCTTCACCAAATGGCACCTCCGGTTCCTTCACAATACGCTTCGCCTCATTATAAGCAATAAACGAAGCCACCGGACCACCGGCACCAGGAAGCGCACCAACCAGCATACCAATAGTCGAAGTATAAATAGACAGCTTCCAATGTTTAAGCACTTCCTTCAAACTAACCTTCGTCTTCTCCATAGCCAGAACATTCTGTTCCTGACCAAGACTATAAATAACACTCAACACCTCAGCAAATCCAAAAAAGCCAACCAGCGCCGGTACCGTACTGATACCACCTGCTAAATTCTGGATCCCCAAAGTCAGTCTCTTCGTACCCATTAACGGATCAAGTCCCACCATGCTGATGATCAGTCCCAGCATAACGCTGACCAATCCCTTTGCATAATTCTTCGTGCTGACAGATCCAACTGTCACCAGTCCAAACAAAGCCAACAGAAAATAATCCATTTTCGTAAACTTAATAGCAATCGCCGCAACCGGCTCAGCCAACAGTCCCAAAGCAATAAATCCAAAAACACTACCCACGAAAGAATAGATCGTAGCCGTAAAAAGCGCCTTATAAGACTGTCCCTTCTTAGACATAGGATAACCATCCAAAGTAGTAACAACTGAAGACGGCGCACCAGGAATATTGATCAAAATAGCAGAAACAGCACCTGAGAATACACCAACCACATAAACGCCCATGACCATAGCCAAAGCGTCAGAATGATCCCAGGTATAAGTAATAGAAACAAGCAGCGCTGTAGCCATGGATACAGAAAGTCCCGGTATAGCACCTACAAAAAGACCTGCCACAGATCCCAAAAGGACCATAAGAAGAAAGCGCAGATCCACGATCGATAACATTTCCAACATCTGTTTTTCCTCCTTAAACTTATGGCAGCATTACATGTAAACAAGTCCTAAATGCAATACTCAAAAACAATGATGTCCCAATAGGAACAAGTACAAGCACAGCCACTTTTCTCACCTTCATAAACCACATCATAGCGATCAGAAAAATAACCGTAGCAACCTCAAAAATAGAGATCGCAATACTAAAACTCAAGATTCCGATCGTAACCCGCGGAATTGAAACCGCTCCCAGAACCAGATAATAAAGTCCACAAAGCACCAGCACTCCCAAAACTCTTGCCATCTTTCCCTTACTATCTGTCTTTTCTTTCAAAGTAATTCCATTCCCGGCTCTCTTCATAGCCAGAACTCCCTGTCCCATGATCCAGATAGAAAGCCCGATCAGTGCTGCACCAACCAATGCCGGAAAAAGATACGGAGACTGGCTCCAAGATTTATTAAACGCCTTTGCATAGGATATAAGAGAATACGAGAGCAGCAAAATGCCGCTCCCGCAAAATAAGATACCCTCTGCAATCAGTGAAGAAACTTTGTTTTTCATTGATCAATCCTCAATTAACTCTCAACATTTCCAGATTACAGTTCCACCATATGCTGAACTGTAACTATCACTCTGCAACTCTTGCAATACCAAAATCCTCAGGGCTCTTCTCAGCTACGCCGTTGTCATACTGTAACCAGCAGATAACAGACTTCCAGTTATCATAGAACTTCTGGATAGAAGCATCATCTGTATACTCTTCATAAACAGGATCAGCTGCTTTCTGCTTAACAAAATCAGTCCACTCAGGATCAGCAAATACCTTCTGGGATGCTGCCTTTAATACATCAACCACATCCTGTGGAGTATCATTATTAACAACAAAGCTTAACAGAGTATAAGGAATATTTAAATACTTCTCAGCTTCCGGTACAGACTCAGTAAATGCAGGAATGTCAGGATAAGCTTCCATTCTCTTATCAGAGAAAACAGCTAAAGGCTTAACATCGCCACTTTCAATATAGCCGCCTAAAGTAGAGATATTAGGGTTAGTAAAATCAACCTGTCCGCCAATTACGCCTAACAGAGCATCATTACCGGAGTCAAAACTGGTCATAGCCACATCATAACCAAGCTCCTTCATAACAAGTCCCTGGTTGTGTCCGCTTCCGCCAGGACCAGAGTGAGACATAGTGATCTTTCCAGGATTTGCCTTAATATCATCCAGTAACTCTTCCAGAGTGTTGTACTTGGAGTCTTTACCAACAACCAGTACCTTAGGATCTCCTACTAATGGAGAAATAACAGTAAAATCAGAATAATCCAGATCGCAGACATTCATAGTGCGATAGGTTCCCATGGTCTCTGCACAAACTAATACAGTATAACCATCAGAAGGCTGTTCCTTTACAAACTGGGAACCGATAGAACCAGAAGCACCACCCTGGTTGGTAACTGTAATAGCCTGTCCTAAATACTTCTCTAACAGAGCTGCTAACTTTCTGCCCCATACATCCGTAGTTCCGCCTGCTGCGTAAGGGATGATCATAGTAATAGGCTTGGTAGGATAATCAGCAGTTGCTACTAAATCTCCCTCTGCTGCAGACTCAGCTGCTTCGCCGGACTCTTCCTTGTCCCCTGCCTCTGCTGCGGTGGTTTCTGCTGATGGCTCAGCTGCTTTTGTTGTCTCATTTGTGGATACAGAAACACTGCATGCTGTCATAGACAGGCACATTGCAGCAGCTGTAGCCAGTGCGACCCATTTTTTCAGTTTCATAATACTACACTCCTCTTTCTGTAAAATAATATACTCTCGTAATCTCCGCTGTGCTAATGCAGATTATAACACAGCAGGTGACAGGTTTCAACAATAAACTTTGCCAAGTTAAAACTTTAAAGCTTTTACTCACTGTTGTCATATTCCTTGTATTCTTTCCTGAAACATGGTATCATTTTTGCTGTATACAACCTCAAAGTAATTTTTTATACCCACAGGAGGATCCTTAAAAAATGCCCACAAAACTGACAAAACCCATTTTCCTCTGCGGCTACACCAACAGCGGAAAAACTACCATAGGAAAAGAACTGGCCCGCCAGCTTGACGTACCATTTTACGATACAGACGAACTGATCACCTCCCAGACAGGACAGACTCCACAACAGATCTTCGCCTCTCAAGGCAACGAAGCCTTCCGCAATATTGAACATGAGATCACCAAACAGGTATCCAGCTATTCCCCCTGCGTAATTTCCACAGGTGGCGGTCTGCTCACCTACTCCCGCAACGGCGATCTTCTCTCCAAAGCCGGTACCATTATCTACTTAAACCGCCCCTTTGAAGACTGCTACAAAAGCCTGATGCGAAATCCTGACCGGCCTCTTATCAAAAACAACACCAAAGAAGAACTTCTTGACCGATACAACAAGCGGGCAGTCTCCTATGAGGCTTACGCAGCATTTACAGTAAAAAATGACCGCACCCCACAGGCAACTGCCCGTCATATCATTGAACTACTTTTCTAAAAACATCATAAGTATTTCTTCATAATTTCATACAGCAGCTCAATACGGATGGGCTTAGATAAATGTTCATTCATCCCAGCCGCCAGAGCTGCTTTCACATCTTCCTCAAAAGCATTGGCTGTCATAGCAATGATCGGTTTATTGGCATGGACCGGATCCGCCAGTTTCCGGATCCTTCTTGCAGCCTCATACCCATCCATTACCGGCATCATGATATCCATTAAAATAAGATCAATATCATCTGCCTCCGGCTGACTCATATATTCTACCGCCTTCTGTCCGTTTCCCACACAGACCACATGGATGCCTGCTTCCTGCAAGATGGTTTCTGCGATCTCACGGTTCAGTTCCACATCTTCTACCAGAAGTACCTTCCTGCCCTTAAAAGTATCCGGCGCAATGATCTCATTTCCGCCAATACCGCCTGCCTTGCTGGAATTTTGCAGCACATCATAAAGTTCCGATAAAAACAACGGCTTGGCACAAAATGCCGTAACACCTGCTTCTCTTGCCTCATCCTCAATATCCGACCAGTCATAAGCAGTCAGAATAATGATGGGCACCTCATCTCCAATCTCACTTCGGATCCGTCGTACTACCTCCACGCCATTCATATCCGGCATCAGCCAGTCAATAATGTATACATGGAACGGATCATTCTGCTCAGTAGCATATTTTGCCCTGAAAACTGCCTCCTTTCCGGAAGTCGTCCACTCAGGCCGCAACCCGATCGTCCGCAACATCTTTTCCACGCTGACGCAGCTGTCCATATTATCATCTGCCACCAGTGCCCGAAAACCGTTTAATTCCTGGATCACGCCCCGGTTCTTTGTTGCAGAAGTAGTCTTAAAACGCAAGCCAATAGTGATCTCAGAGCCTTTTCCCAGCTCACTTTTCACCTTTATATTTCCGCCCATCATATCTACAATATTCTCTTCCCGTCTACCTCTGCCTCATAGGTGATACTGTTCTCTTCATCCCGTTCTTCCGGATCTCGGCTGTTAAAAAATGTTTCTATACTTTCCAGAGACAGATCTTTCTTTAAACTCTCCTTATACTCTTCCACTGCAGAATTACAGACAATAAAATCAGCCAGCCCGGTATACATACCAGTCTGACTGATTTTTAACAACCACGGTGCAAAATTCATCCGCGTATATGTATTCTTTTCTATATCCACCAGGACACTATTAAAGAAACTTCCACCTAAAACCTGCAGTACATCTTCTTCCCTCATCCTAAGCTCCTTCAATTTCCGTCAAACCAAAAATCTCATACTGCTTTCATTTTAAGGGATGGGCTAAGGATTGTCCAGCAGATTTTAAAACGGTCCTATATTAATTGTCTGGGCAATGATCAGCATAATGACACTTACAACAGTCCAGATACAATGCAGTGGAAACTGGAATTTCAGCCAGTCTACCCAGTTTACTTTGGCAACTGCCATCGTTGCCATGTAAGAAGCATTGGTAGGATAAATAGTATTGGACCAGCCATCACCAAACTGTGTGGCAAGGACAGCGCCCTGCTTGGAAACATGAAGGATATCTGCCAGTGGAGACATGATAGGCATGGTAGCTGTCATCTGGCCGGAACCGCTGTTGATTGGGAAATTAAGCAGCATGCCGGCAATAAAGATACCCACAATAGCCAGAGTAGGAGGAAAAGCGCCTGCAATCTTTGAAATTCCATAAACAAATACGTCAAGTGTATTGCTGGTTGTCATAAGAAGGGCAATGGTACGTGCAAAACACATAACAAGGGCTCCCTGAAGAATATCTCTTGCACCATTCATGAACATTTTACAGGTATCAGTAAGACTGTGGCCGGAGAGAACGCCGGCACCTGTACTCATTACCAGGAACAAACCTGTCATTTCAGCAATATCCCAGCCAAGCTTGATCACACCGAAAATATTAAAGAAAAAGCAGACAACAACATAGACACATACCACTTTGTTTTTAGCGCTTAAAGTTGCATTCTGAGTCATCTGCATATTCTCTTTTCTGCGTATCTCATCTTCTTCGTAGGTAGCACTGAGTATAGGATTTTTGCGTATTTTCTTCGCATATCTTAAAATATACCATACAGTGATCCCGTAAAAAAGGAAGAAGCAGATGGCACGATACCACATAGCAGAATAAAGAGGAAGCTGGCAGATCTTCTGGCCGATAATAGTAGTAAACGGATTTCCCATACCCGTACTATAGCCAACGCAGTTTCCGCAGATAACGATAGCAAGGGCAGTCATGGTATCAAAACCAAGATCCAGTACCAGCGGCAGTATCATGGGAAGGAAGATGATACAAAGCTCCGGAGCCCCCATAAAGGACTCAAAAAGTCCAAAAACAAGAATGAGGAACGGGATCGCCATTTCCCGGTTCTTATCAAATTTTTTAAGGATGATGGCAAGAGCAGCCGGGATAATGCCAAGTTCATTGATAATGCCGAAGGTTCCACCTACTACAAGAGTCATAAAGATCATGCTGGCAGCATTGGTAAAACCTCCAGAGTAAGCAGATATAAACTGGATAAATGTAATCGGGGTTTTTGGAAGATAATGAAAGCTGTTAGGATCAACAATATTTCTTCCTGTATTGGGATCTAATACCCGGTCATAAGCTCCTGCAGGCATAATCCACGAAAGTACAGCAAAGAACATAGCAATGCATACCAGTATAACAAAAATGTGGGGGATCTGTATTTTTTTCTTCACAGTATAGTTCTCCTCTCCGTTTATGGTTCATCAACGGTTACATGAACAAGTGCCTCTGCAATGGCTGCTTCTGAAAGCTCCTGTCCGATACCCGGTCTGTCTGATACATAGAATTTTCCATTTACAGGCTGGTAATCATACTTGCCAAGGCGGGCAATAGCAGGCTGTGTAGAGCGGAAATGATGTTCATAAATCGCAAAATTGGTAGTAGCGGCTGTCAGCTGTAAAGCAGCTGCTGTGGAAATTGGACCGCCTGCACAGTGGATCTGCGCCTTTACGTCAAAAGCTTCTGCCATGGTACAGATCTTTCTGCACTCTGAAATACCGCCGCAGTTGCAGGCATCCGGCTGAACTAACTGGATAGAGTTATCTTTAAAGTAATTAAGGAACTGCCATCTGGTATATAAACGTTCCCCAGATGCCAAAGGAGTGCGGACCTTTTCACGGATCAGCTTCTGGAATTCCGGGCGGAGGGGCGTACAGGGCTCTTCTAAGGCGTAAAAATTATATTTATCGCAAAGCTCTCCTAATTTAATACCGGAAGTAACATCGGTACGCCCATGATTTTCCATGATAATATCAACATTGCCGCAGGCTTCGCGGATCGCAACAATACGTTCTTCTACCATATTATAAAAATCAGTAGAGACAAAACCTTCACAGTCACGGTTTGGAATATCTTTCTTATCCCGGTCATAAAGAGTAAAATCCAGCTTTACCGCATCATATCCGTCTTCCATTGCATATTTACAGATATCTGCGTATTCTTTTGCGGTACCTCTTGGCCCTACATCTTCATTCCAGCCAAACTGAAGCTGTGACGCATAGCAGCGGATGCTGTCATTTACCTTTCCGCCTAATAATTCATAAACAGGAACATTTAATACTTTTCCCTTGATATCCATTAAGGCAATGTCAATGGCGCTGATAGCTGCAAAGACAACCGGGCCGCCGCCCTGGCCCCAGAAGCTTACTTTAAACATTCTCTCCCACAGCTCATCTGTACGCATAGGATCTTTTCCGATGACCAGACGGGAGATATCCTGGAGCATGCCGATCCCCGCAGGTGCTGCGTAATCAAAAGCGATCCCCGCTTCACCGTCACCATAGAAACCTTCATCTGTCCATACCCGGCAGCAGATGGGACGTCTGCTGGCTCTCTGGGCAGTAGCATCCAGCATGTAAATATCAACTTTTGTTATCTTCATAAAAAACTCCATTCTGCCGCCCAACAGCAGCCCAAACTTTTAATAAACTTTTTCCTGTTTTTTCCAATTATCCAAAGCTTTCTCAACTTTATCAAACGCCTCCTCCAGATACGCTCTGGGGCAGGCGAAATTCACACGGATAAAACCGGGAGCAGAAAAAGACTCTCCGTCATTAAATTTCACACCTGCTTCTTTCATAAAAAAGCCGGTAGGATCACTTAATCCGGTTTCTCTGGCATCGATCCAACCTAAATAAGTACCTTCACTGTGGCAGATAGAAAGCCCCGGGATCCGGCTGATCCGTTCGTCCAGCCATTTTTTATTTTCCCTCAGGTATTCTAACAGTTCCTGCCGCCATTCTTCCCCTTTTGTAAAAGCTGCCTCAAGGGCAACAAAAGAAAGAGTATCAAAAGGCGCATGCATCGTTGCTGCTACTTCTTCGTATTTATGTCTTAACTTTTCATTTGGGATAATGGCAAATGCCACCGGAAGACCGGGTATGTTATAGGTCTTGCTTGCAGAATGATGAAGGATCACTCTCTGTCTGGCTGCTTCATTTAAGGTAATCGCAGGAATATGTTCTCCTTCCAGGATCAGGTCACTGTGTATCTCATCTGCAACCACCACAATGTCATGTCTGGCAGCAAATGCAAATAACTCCTCAAGTTCCTTTCCGGTAAATACACGACCTACCGGATTATGAGGATTACACAACACAAAGGTGGTCACATCCTGTGTAACCGCTTTTTCCATTGCCTCAAAATCAAAGGTATACAGCCCGTTTTCCTGTTTTAAAGGTACACGGATCACCGGCTTTCCCGCTTCCTGGGGCAATTTCTGGTTAATATGGGGATACATAGGAGTTGCCACCATAATGGTGCCGCCTAAAGCTCTGGCAGCAATATTATTTCCTGTATTAACTCCATGGTTAAACAGGATCCATTCTTTTTTTACATCAAAATCATATCTTCTCTTATAATAGGAAATAACTGCCTGATAAACACTTTCTCCGGGAAATGTATATCCGAAAAATGGATGTTCCAGGCGTTTTTTCAGTGCTTCTAAAACAGGCTCTGCCACAGGAAAGTCCATATCCGCAACCCACAGCGGGATATAATCTCCTCCCTGGCCGTCCCATTTAGAGCAGTCTGTATTTTTTCTGTTTATCTGTCTGTTAAAATCAATTTTCATTTGGGGGACTCCTTTCGCAGCCGCTTGTTTTTCTTTTGGACTCCTTAAACTCACAAGCCCCGCGCTGGCGCGCTCCACTGCCTGCTGACGCAGGCGGCTTGTTCGTTAATGGCTTGCGAAAAACAAATGCGCCTCGGGCGGCGCTTGTTTTTCTCTGCGCTCATTATATCGTATACGACCACTTAGGCAGTACACGCTCTAAGAACTGCTTTGTTCTTTCTTCTTTTGGATTGGAAAAGATCTCATCCGGCTTTCCTTCTTCCACTACAACACCACCGGCCATAAAGATCACACGATTGGCTGCATCAGAAGCAAAGCTCATTTCATGGGTCACTATGATCATGGTGATCCCTTCTTTTGCAATATCTTTGATAACTTTTAATACTTCTCCCACCAGCTCCGGATCCAGGGCAGACGTAGGTTCGTCAAAAAGGATCACATCCGGATTTAACACAACAGCTCTGGCAATTCCCACTCTCTGCTGCTGTCCGCCGGAAAGCTGGGACGGATAATAATCTGCCTTATCCTTAAGACCTACCTTTTCCAATGCATCAAGAGCGATCTCCTTTGCCTTTTCTTTTGATACGCCTCTTGCCTGGGTCAGTCCTTCCATTACATTTCCAAGGGCCGTTTTATTGGCAAACAGATTATAATTCTGGAAAACCATGGCAGTCCTTAAACGGATCTCATGGATTTCTTTCTTCTTTGCTTTTGCTGCGTCTACCGTAATATCTCCTACTGTGATCGTTCCCTCATCTGCTCTTTCCAGGAAATTAATGCACCGCAGCATGGTGGTCTTTCCGGAGCCGCTGGGGCCGATCACTACCACCACATCTCCTTTATTTACAGTAATATCAACACCTTTTAAAACCTGGTTCTGTCCAAATGCTTTATGTAAATTTTTAATCTCGATCATATCTTACCTCCTGCCGCATATTTATACCGTTTTTCCATTACATAAAACAGCTTTTCCACGCAGACGCACATAGCCCAGTATACGACAGCTACTGCAATATATGCCTCCAGATAACGGAAATTCACAGCTGCCGAATTGATAGCCGCTCCTAAAATATCATTTACGGAAATAAGATATACAATGGATGTGGACTTTAAAAGACCGATCACATTGTTGCACAGAACAGGAAGGGCTGCAGGAACAGCCTGTGGAAAGACCACCCGAAACAATGTCTTTGTCCTGGTAAGTCCTATGGAATACGCAGCTTCATACTGTCCTTTTCCCACGGAAAGGAGAGCGCCAAGAACTGTTTCTGTGATTTGCACCACTGCATAAATGCTTAACGCAGCAATACCTATATATATTTTATTCATAGTCTGCAGCGGCTTTGCCCACTCATAGCTTAATGCCAGGTAATCAATAGGCTTTAAGATCAGGTAATTGATCATAAGCACCAGCAGTACCGCCGGTATTCCTTTTAAAATATTAGACTCATTTTTTAAAAACGAAGCTGCAAAAGGAACATTGAAGCGGCGGATCACCGCAAAGGGAACACCAAAAAGGAAACCTATAAACAGGGGAGCAAAAGTCAGCAGCAAAGTAACCGGCATAGCTTCCCATATTTTCCCGATCACTGTAAAAACATACGAAAACTCAAAGGGCGATGCCATTTTCCTTCCTCCTTGTCTGACCATTAAGCCGGTGCTCCATCCAGGTAAACAAACGCTCCAGTAAATAGGAAACGATGATAAATATGATCGCTGCATCTACATAGCCTTCCAGAACACGGTTGGTACGTGTTCCAATAGCTTTTACCTGACCCATGATATCAATAATTCCCAGTGTAAATGCCATTGCAGTTGCCTGGAAAGATCCGATCACACGGGTTCCAAATGCAGGCGCTGCTATTTTAAATGCCTGTGGGATAATGATCCTTTTATAGGTCTGAAATGTGGTAAGTCCTACAGAAGCTGCCGCTTCAAGCTGGCCCTTGGGAACACTTTCAATAGAAGACCGGATGATCTCCGACATAAATGCCCCATCATTTAAAAGATATGTAACCAGTACAAAAAACAGCTTACTCCAATGGTTAATATCCACTCCTAAGGGTGCTACAAGAAGTGGCAGTCCATAATAGACTACAAATAGCTGCACCAGGATCGGGGTACCTCTTACAAAAGAGATATAAAGAGCTGCCAGTTCTTTTAACACTGGTATTTTAAAGATACGTGCCGCTGCCAGAATAAATCCCAGGACCAGCCCCCCTGCAACGCTCACTACTACAATAAGAAGCGTTACAGGGAAACGGGATAAGATCTTTGGGAAATATTCCACCATATCGCTGAAACGGAAAATGCTGGAAAGATCCATGTTTTATGCTCCTGTTCTGTTACTGTTCATGTTATAAGATCATTCATAAAATACGTGTACCGTAAATTTATTCTTCTGAGTTATAATCACTTCCTGTGTACTCAATAGAAAGCTTTGTAAGAGTTCCGTCTTCTTTCATTGACTTTAAAGCAGTATCCATGTCATCCCGGAGCTGTTCCTCTCCCTGTGCCAGCATGAAATAGGCCTGTGACTCGCTGAAATAGCTGTCTTCGTTAATATCATAGCCACCGCCAAATGCTTCATTGTATTTTTTAAATGTCTTCTTGGTTGCAACAATGGCATCCAGTCTTCCGTTCATTACATCATCATAAATACTTTCATTGGTAGCACCATTGGAATATACAATATCGATTTTATTGTCATGTTCTGCATTGTATGTTTCCAGAATCGCTGCTGTGTTGCTTCCCTGACCGGCACTTACTTTCTTTCCAACCAGATCATCAATAGAGTGGATATCATCTCTTCCTTTTTTGTATACAAGACGCTTATTGTAAGCGGCAAAACCTTCATTTGTAAACAGATACTTCTTCTCTCTTTCCGGGTTCTTCTCAAACTGCTGGGAGCCAATGGAAACCTTCTTTGCATCCAGAGCAACAGAAATGTTGGCAAGTTCCATGTTTTCAATCTGGAATTCATACTGTGGAAGGCGGTTGTCGATCTCCTGTAAAACAGCTACATCATAGCCTGCAGGCTGATTGTTTTCATCTATGTAGGTATATGGTTCAAAAGTGGCACCTACTGCTACGTAAACTTTTCTTACTTCCTGGCTGTCTGAATTTCCCTGGGTTGTATTCTGTCCTGCATCCTGAGCTGCCCCACTCTCTGCTGTTTTGCTGCTGCAGCCAGCTAAAACTGCTGCCGCAAGTACAGCTCCTGCAAATATTCTGATGCCTGACTTCCATTTTCCTCTCATAATTGCTGCCTCCTGATCTTTCATGATCTCATCTATTCTGTTCTCACTTTTTCCAACCTATCTAATCTGTTATTTCTCTTCTTTTTTATCGTCCTCATCATCCCATAAAGGCTGCTGTAAAAGCCGCTTATAATAAGCTCTTGTCTGATACAGCGCACCTACCGGGTTGTGGGCCAGAACACGGTCCTTTGTGACCAGCGTAGTTGCCAGAGCCTTGGAATATTTATAAAATAAACTGTCATGGCCTACACAAAGCCCCACTACTACATTTAACTGGGTCCCCGCTTTATTTAAAAGCTTTGCCTGTAAAATAGGATTACACATCACCGGTCCGGTCTTACATGTATATTTGGGATCCAGACCAATATCTGTTTTATCTACAGAACCTACCTTACATGCCACTCCGTATACATCAAAGCCATTTAATTTCAGTATCCTTGCGAAAATACGGCTCTCTTCGATCAGGCCCACACAGGTTGCGATGCCGATCTTCTTTGCACCGATCCTTTTCGCTACTTCCATGATCTCCTCTACACGGGTATATTTTCCATAAAAGCCACCTTCCACTTCAGCTGAAGCAATGGCTATCTTATTGTTTTCTTCATTTTCTGTATAAAGCTTAACTACTTTTTCTAATTCTTTTTCAGTCAGTTTTTCTGTAAGACAAAATTCCGGATAAGAAGCGTTCCGCTTGGAACAGTTAAGCACACCACAGTCCGTACAGCTGTGGGGAAATATCTTTTTCTCTGCACTTACTGACACTTCCTGAGTTTTTTCCACATTTTTCTTAGCCTTACTGCTTTTTACCTTGCTATCTTTTTCTTTCTTGTCACTCATATGCTTTCTCCTCGCCTTTTATTAACCAATCACATTGGTATGTTAATGGGTATTATAGAGATGGTGAGCATTTTTGTCAACAAGTGATTTTCTATTGCCAGTTATAAAAGAAGACTATAGCAGAACAATTGCACAAAATGTCTGTTCCACATAAAAATCACAAATTTCTCTGGTATACTCACAAAAACAATGAAAGTAAAGAGAGGTACAATGTTTATGAAGATCCTCAGAAAAACACTGCATATCGGCGGCATGAGCTGTGTAAACTGTGAACACAGGATCCGGTACGTCCTGAAAACCGCACCCGGGATCCAGGACGCTACTGTAAGCTACAATACCGGCCTTGCCCATGTTACTTACGATACCGATACCATTTCCTTAAAACAGATCCGGGAGATCATTGAAAAAAACGGCTATACCACTTTGCCGGAAACAGGAACATCCGATTATGATATGAAAAAAAACTTTGTCTCACTGGCTGTTATCCTGTTTTTATATGCCCTTTTACAGCATTTCGGCATTCTCAACCTGCTGGCTCCAGGGCAGCTGGCAGATACAAAAATGGGCTATGGCATGCTGTTTGTGATCGGACTTATTACATCTGTACACTGTATTGCCATGTGCGGCGGCATCAACCTGTCCCAGTGTATTCCACAACCTTCAAATGCCTCTGATGTTTCCGGAAGCAGCCGCGCTCTTGACATTTTTCTTCCGGCTCTTCTTTATAATACAGGCCGTGTGATTTCTTATACAGCGATTGGTTTTCTATTAGGTCTTGTTGGCATGCTGTTAGGCGCCGGTACACAGACCGGGATTTCCTATTTTCTCCAGGGTAGCTTAAAAATGATCGCCGGAATTTTTATGGTGATCATGGGCATCAATATGCTGGGGATCTTTCCCTGGCTTCGTCCACTTACCTTACGGATCCCACGTTTTTTATCCACAAAAGTCCTTAAAAAGCGTGCTTCCAGCCGACAGCCACTGTTTGTTGGACTTTTAAACGGCCTGATGCCCTGCGGTCCCCTTCAGTCCATGCAGATTGTGGCTCTGGCCTGCCAAAATCCATTTTCCGGTGCTTTATCCATGTTTTTATTCAGTCTTGGAACCGTTCCCCTTATGCTTGGGCTTGGCTCTCTGGTCTCCGTTCTTGGAAAGCGTTTTGCAAAAAAAATGACCACTGTTGGCGCCATCCTTGTAGTTGTCCTCGGTCTTGCCATGTTTTCCCAGGGAACTGCATTAGCCGGTATTTCCGAAGGCCCGGAAAATTCTCAAAATACAGCAAATCCTCAAAATACGGGAACTTCCGAAGATCAGGGAACCTCGACAGATACCACAGCTCCTTCCAATGCTGCCGATAAAACACCCCAGGATGAAAATGCAAATAACATCCAGGTCATCTACAGCACCTTACAGCGCGGAAGATATCCTGATATCAAAGTTCAGACCGGTGTTCCTATAAAATGGATCATCAATGCTCCCAAAGGCTCCCTTAACGGCTGCAACTACAGAATGTTGCTGCGCTCCTTCGGAATTGAACATACCCTTTCAGAAGGAGAAAATGTGATCGAATTTACTCCTTCTAAATCCGGAACTTTTCAATATACTTGCTGGATGGGAATGATACGTGGTAATATCACTGTAACAGATACACTAGAAACTTCTCCAACTGATCCAGATACAAGTACAGGAGCGGAAGAAACAGATCCTGAAACAGAACCATTTTTTAACGGCTCCGGTATGGGCTGCTGCGGAAGCTAAAAACATCTGGAATTGTATGGCGAAAACTTGTAATGAGGATGTTTAAGAAGGAATGGATGATTGATATGATGGAACAGAAAACGATACTGATCGTCGATGATGAAAACATGATGCGTGAGGCCGTTGCCTCCTATCTTGAAAAGCAGGGATATCATGTGCTCCAGGCAGAAACAGGAACGCAGGCACTCAGCCTTCTGGAAAAAGAAACGGTTTCCTTTGTAATCCTGGACCTGATGCTTCCAGATATATCCGGTGAAGAAATCTGTTCCAGAATACGCAGGCAGTCCCGGATTCCCATTATCATGCTCACAGCCAAAACCATGGAAGATGATATGTTAAATGGTTTAAACCTTGGAGCAGACGATTATATCACCAAGCCTTTCAGCCTGAAAAACCTGTATGCCAGGATCCAGGCAGTATGGCGCAGGTCAGACCATGACCTGAAGCCTCTTGCAGAAAAATTTTCATGGAATGCCGGGGATCTGGTGATCGACTATAACCGGAAAGAAGTGTTAAAAAAGGGGGAAACTATTTCACTTACCCCCATTGAATGGAAGATCTTATCTGCATTTACCAGATATCCTCAAAAAGTATTTACAAGAGACGAACTGATTGCTTCCGCTTTCGACACGGATTTTTCCGGATATGACCGGGTGATTGACACCCACATTAAAAATCTGAGAAAGAAAATAGAAGATGACCCCAAAAATCCCATTTATCTGTGTATAGTTCATGGAATTGGATACAAGTTCGGGGGAAATATATAATGAAACATAAGAAACACAAGATAAGCACACAATTATCTGCCGGATTTGCAGTAATCGTCCTGATCACTATTTCCGTAATCAGTCTCACTGCCAATCTGCTGATCAGCCATCAGTTTGAGAAATATGTAGCCAGACAGAGGGAGACCTTTGCCGAACAGCTGATCACCACACTTCTGTCCCAGTATAACAGCAGCAACCAGACCTGGAACCTGGATTATATCCATGGTGTGGGAATGTATGCTTTAAAAGACGGATATATCATCAAGGTGTATGACAAAGATAAAAATATCATCTGGGATGCCGAAAATCATGACATAACCCTATGCCACCAGATCATGAAAGACATCCATACAAATATGGAGAAGAAGCGGCCCGGCCTTAAGGGCAGTTTTTCCACTTATCACTATACATTAAGCCAGGACAATAAAATTGCCGGTTATGCAGACATCAGCTACTACGGCCCTTATTATTTCAGTGAAAGTGACTTCCAGTTTCTGGACTCTTTAAACCAGATCCTGTTTATCACCGGTATTTCTTCTCTTATCCTTGCAGTGATTGCCGGTATGCTCCTTGCAAAACGGCTTTCTGTTCCTCTTACAAAGGCAAAAGAAACGGCCGAAAAGATTGCTGATGGAAATTATCAGATTCGATACGGAGCAGATAAAACCAATACCGCAGCCTTAGAACTGGCCCAGCTTGGCCAGGCTATTGACCATATGGCTGAAAATCTTGAAAAACAGGAAGACGTCCGCAGACAGCTGACCTCCGATGTAGCCCATGAACTTCGCACCCCGGCGGCAAATGTGTCTTCCCAGTTAGAAGCCATGATCGAGGAAGTCTGGGAACCAACAAAAGAGCGGCTTCAAAGCTGCTATGATGAACTCGGCCGGATCTCCGGTATTATTTCCGATCTGGAAAAACTGCGCCAGATCGAGGCTTCCAATATGGTTCTGGAGAAAGAACCAGTTGACCTTTTAGAATTGGCTCAGGCAGTAAAAACTGCTTTTGAACCGGAACTGGCAAAAAAGAAACTCACCTGCATGGTAACAGGTGAATCTGCTATTATCTCCGGAGACCAGAAACGGCTCCACCAGGTGATCTTCAACCTGGTATCCAATGCTGTTAAATATTCCACCGAAAGCGGTCAGATCCTGATAGATATCCACAATTTAGGCAAAAACGTGCAGCTGACCGTCAAAGACCAGGGCATCGGTATCGCTAAAGAAGATATTCCTCTGATCTTTGAACGCTTCTACCGCACCGACCGCTCCCGCAACCGCAAAACCGGCGGCGCAGGTATTGGTCTGACCATTGTAAAAGCCATTGTGCTGGCACATGGTGGAAATATTTCTGTGGAAAGTGTAAAAGGCTGCGGAAGCTGCTTTATGGTGGTATTACCGAAAAAATAAATCCCGCTTTTATTTATCCTAACACTGATGTTCCCCACAGTGATGTTCTCCGCAGGAATGTCCCGCTCCATGCTCATGAGGGTGCAGTGCACATCCGGGTTATAGTCTAATTTTCCTTCTGCATATGCTTTTATTTGTCTGGCGGAGCTGTCGGCCCTTTTACAGCTGCCGGTGCAGCAAAAAGCCGCCGGAAAAAGCTTTTACACTTCTTCCGGCGGCTCTTATTTATAACCTTATGACCTTATTTAGTTGACCAGCTCCCGCTCCCTGTTTCATATTAACCTTCAATAGAAACATACTTCTTCTGCTCTACTGCCGGCTTTGCTTCCTTCTTCGGAACGAACAACTTCAGGATACCATGTTTGAACTCACCCTTGATATCTTCTTCTGTGATGTCTTCGCCTACATAGAAGCTTCTCTCACAGGATCCTGCGTAACGCTCTTTACGGATGTAACGGCCAGATTTCTTATCCTGTTCGTCTTTATCAAGTCCCTTGGCTGCACTGATGGTCATATAACCATTCTCCAGGGATACCTTGATCTCATCTTTTGTAAATCCAGGCAGATCCATTTCCAGCTCATAACCGCCTTCGGTTTCCTTGATATCAGTCTTCATCAGGTTTTTACCTCTGCGGCCGTACAGCTTCTTTTCTACATTGCTTTCTGTGTTATCATCGAAAAATGGAAAATCCTTCATAAAGTTATCAAATAAATCTTCTCCAAAAATACTAGGCATTAACATAAGTCATCTCTCCTTTTCCTATACTCTCTATGTTTTATTTTACTTGTTATCTTCTGGAACCGGGGATGTCTGGAAACTTCCTGGAACCTTTGGCATCTTACTTCTTTGCCTCTTTGTTCCTTTCTGTTTCCCTTCCTTTGTTCTAGCTGTAATATAACACTTATTATTAGCAATGTCAATAGGTGAGTGCTAATTTTTTATAAAAAACTTCCACACCGAGCTGGTCACGGAACAGCTCATAATCAATGGATAAATCAAACCATCGAGAAGTTTTATCCTCTGCTGATTTGGTCGTTTCAATCAATACGCTACATTCTTCCATCGTAATTCAGTCCTTTCTTCTGATTTTGAGTATGAAAAAAGCAGTCGATCATAACGGAAAGACTGCTTTAAACCATATCCTTTATTGCTTTGTGTGGAGATTTAACTGATTGTCTATGTTCCGTCCGGCATACATTACTCTAAGAAAAGCAATATATTCAAAAATTCCTCTCAAATCACTGTCAGCCTGTTCGGATACTTCTACTTCATATATCATAAGCCATAATCCTTGCGAATGTCAGCACAATAGCAATACTAATTTTATGCTCCAATAATCTTATTGAATATGTTCACATATAATAATGAGGTCACATTCCATGACCTCATCACTTTCATTTTTTCCAGATCTGCCATTATTCGGCTATACTCTGTTCCAGCGGCATAGAGGCCAGAAATGACAGTTCTTTCTTTTCAGCTATTCCCAGATAAATGATTGCAAATACAACTGTTACTGTTTCACTGATGAGAAAGCTCCACCATATTCCATTGATTCCCATCATCTTACCCATAATTGATGCAAGTGGAAGCAAAATGATCACCTGCCTTAGCGCGGAAATTAAAAGACTGGCTATTCCTCTTGAAAAGCCCTGTAAAGCATAGCAGGTCATAACAGAAATTCCTCCAAACACAAAACTAAGTCCCAAAATACGCAATGCAGTCACACCAAGTAAAAACATTTCTTCTGATGGTGCAAATGCTGATATTAACTGTATCGGCAGCATCTCCATTATGATCAAACCAACCAGTCCGATCAAAGCAGAATACGCCCCGCTAAGCCGGATAACTTTCTTAATCCGTTCTGCATGTTTTGCGCCAATGTTAAATGCTACACTGCCATATACACAAATGTCTGTAATTTAAAATATGCTCCAAATACCGCTGTCGAAGTTGTTGAAAAATCCAGAAGAAGTTTGTTAATGCCAAAACACATAACGCTGGACATAGATTGCATAATAATCGTTGGAATTCCAACAGTGCAAATCCCCTTAAAATAATAGCTTTCTAATTTAATGCATTTAAAATCAAACTGCACATCTGTATTTTTAGTCAGATTAAAATATAATCCCAACAGCATTGCTATGATCTGACCTGCCACTGTAGCAATTGCCGCACCTCTGGTTCCCATTGCCGGCAAACCGAAATATCCAAAAATAAAGATGGGATCTAAAATAATGTTGATGACCGCACCAACGATCTGCATTACTTAACATTAATTAATCCTGGATCATTCATATGCAAAACCATAAATAATCCAGGATCATCTATACTTTTTATTTACTGCATTCTATGATAATTGCTTCACACTTATCATATCCAATCTCTGAACTGTTCAGACACAACGTATAATTGCTGGCTTTTCCCCAGTTCTGCTCCGTATAAAAGTTGTAATTTGCCATACGTCTTTTATCTGTGTCTGCCATCATTTTAACAGCTTCCTGCTCTCCTACATTGTATAAATGGGTGATACGCTGTATTTTTTCCGGCATATCCCCATGAATAAATACATTCAGCACATCGTCCCGGTCTTTCAGGATAAAATCAGCATTTCTTCCAATGATCACGCAGGGCTCCTTCCCAGCCAGATCTAAAATAACTTTTCTCTGTGCCTCATACACCATATCTTCCACTGATTTTCCTGTAATATCACGTCCTACAAGTGCATATGCAAATAATCCTTTCTTCGGAGACAGCTCTGCTTTTTCCTGGATATAATCTGGAGACAGACCCGACTCTTCTGCAATATGATTAATGATGTTTTTATCATAATAGGCTATTCCCAGTTTCTTTGCTACTTCTTCACCGATAAAACGTCCACCGCTTCCAAATTCCCTGCTGATCGTAATGATTTTTTTTGCCATTTCCAGTTCCTCCTTAAATTAAAGTATTAACTCTGTTTTTTCTGATTTTCTTTAAAAATACATATCCAACCAGACATGCGATCACTTCAGTGACCGGAAATGCCCACCAGATCAGTGAAATTCCCATCTGTCCATTTCTGACAAATAATGAAAAGATTCCCGCCAATGGCAATATGATAATAAGCTGTCTCAAAAGTGAAATAACCAGTGATTCCAAGCCGCCATCTAATGCCTGATAAATTCCCTGATAAGCAACGTTAATTCCGGCAAACAGAAAGCTGACAGAGATCACTCTCATTGCACCGATAAAATATTCTCTTGACTGTCCTGCATTAAACAACGTTGCAAATGCCCCAGGGAAAATCTCTGTGATCCCAATTCCCAGGATCATTAATGCAATGGTATAGATCAGGCCATATTTGATCCCATCCTGAATTCTCTTTTTATTTCTCATTCCATATGCAAATGCAATGATGGGAGTGATCGCATCCCTCAGGCCAAAGGCAAGGAAGAGAACGAACTGCTGAACCTTATAGAACAATCCATAAGCTGTCTGTGCTGACGGATTGAATTTCAGGATCAGATTCATCACATAAACCATAATGGACATCAATGCCTGCGCAATAATTGCAGGAAGTCCGATCGCATAGATTTCTTTTATAACACCGGCATCCGGCTTCATGTATTTCACTCCATGCCCGAATTCCTTATTCAGCCTTATATGAAATATAAGCAGCAATACTGCTGATGCTACCTGGCCAATTACAGTTGCGTAGGCCGCACCTTCCACTCCCATTTCGGGACAAGGTCCAATACCATAGATCATGACCGGATCAAGGATAATATTTACAACAGCTCCAACTACCTGGCCAATTGTTGAATAAAGGGAACGGCCCGTTGCCTGTAATAACTTTTCAAATAAAGAAAAGAAAATAATACCAAAAGAGATCACGCAGCATATCCTCAGATAACTGACTCCCATTTCCAATACTTCTGCATCAACTGTCTGTGATGAAATATATGCTCTCACACCAAAGATGCCAAACAATAAACATACCACATAAATGATCACACCAAGAAACAGGCTGTTTCCTGCTACCTTTGCAGCCTTTTTACTGTTCCCCTGTCCCAGTGTCCTTGCAAGAAGCGCATTTGTTCCTACACCTGTTCCGATTCCTACTGCCACCATAAGCATCTGCACCGGAAATACCAGGGTCAGTGCATTTAATGCTGCTTCACTGCCCACTCTCATATTTCCTACAAATGCACTGTCTACAATGTTATAGACCGCCTGCAATGCCATAGATAGGATCATTGGAATTCCCATCTGGATCATCAGCTTATTCACTGACATATCTTTCATCTTGTTACTTTCTGCCATTTTGTTTTAGCTCCTCTCTTTTTACACAAAAAAAAGTGTGTGCCTTGTCATATAAGCTGGACTTACGCTGACAGGCTACACACTTTTTTATGCAATATTAGTTTTTAACAAAAAAACGAGCAGCTGGTAAACTGGATTTACGCTTACTTGCTACTCGTTTGTTATAATTATATTTCCTGTTTTTTAAAAAGTCAAACAAAAATTTTTCTTCTTATTTTTCAAATGCCTTACTCTCGAATCGTTATCCACAGCAGATTCATTCCCTAAAAAATACTATCACGTTTGCAGGCTATGCACTTTTGAGTGCTGAACATCTCTGTTCCAAATGCGATTATTATGCAGAGCACTGGAAACCAACAGCAGTAGAAAAGGAATATTTTGTATGACTTTATTTTATCATGAATTTCGAATATTAATTGATTTCAATTATGAAGTGTGCTAAAATGAATCTTGCAGATTAAGGCATTGTATAAAACAATGCCATTATTTATGTCTAAAGAAAAAGAAAGAGAGTATGGTATTTATGAAAGAAAAGAAAAAAATGTCGCTGGCGATGCAGATATTTATTGCTCTTGTTCTGGCTATCGCTGCCGGATTACTCCTGCAAAAGCATGCCCAGTTTGCCGAAACGTATATCAAACCGTTTGGAACAATTTTTTTGAACCTGCTTAAGTTCATTGTTGTTCCTATCGTATTATTTTCCATCATGTGCGGAATCATTTCCATGCGTGATATAAAAAAAGTTGGCGCCATTGGCTTAAAAACAGTTGTTTACTATATGTGTACTACTGCTTTTGCCATTACAATCGGACTAATCGGTGGTAATTTATTTAAGAAAATGTTCCCTGTAATTGCAACCACAGACTTATCCTACCAGGTTGGTGAGAAAACATCTTTGATGGATACTATCGTAAATATTTTCCCATCCAACTTCATCTCCCCGATGGCTGAGGCAAATATGCTACAGGTTATCGTTATGGCATTATTAATCGGTTTTGCGATTATTCTTGTTGGAGAAGAAAAAAATACCCGTATCATTACAGCATGTAACGATTTAAACGATGTATTTATGAAATGTATGGAAATGATCTTAAAGTTATCTCCTATTGGTGTGTTCTGCCTGCTTTGTCCAGTTGTTGCAGCAAACGGTGCAACCATCATTGGTTCCCTTGCGATGGTACTTTTAGCAGCCTATGTATGTTATATCGTTCATGCAGTTGTCGTTTATTCTTTCGCAGTAAAAACAATCGGTGGAATCAGCCCTCTTACTTTCTTTAAAGAAATGCTTCCGGCAATCATGTTTGCATTTTCCAGTGCTTCATCCGTCGGAACACTTCCTATTAACATGGAATGTACAGAGAAACTTGGAACTTCCAGAGAAATCGCCTCTTTTATCCTTCCACTTGGTGCAACAATCAACATGGACGGAACTGCCATTTATCAGGGTGTATGTGCGATTTTTATTGCTTCCTGCTACGGAATCCACCTTACACTGCCGCAGATGCTTACAATCATCTTTACTACTACTTTAGCTTCAATCGGTACTGCCGGCGTTCCTGGAGCGGGAATGGTTATGCTTGCAATGGTACTTACTTCCGTTGGACTTCCTGTTGACGGAATTGCTTTAGTAGCTGGTGTAGACCGTATCTTTGATATGGGACGTACTACGGTAAATATCACTGGCGATGCTTCTTGCTGCGTTATTGTTTCAAATCTTGAGAAGAAACGCGAAGCGAGAAAGATGGCAAAATCAATGTAATAGCGAACAAAAAATAATTTAAACATCCTTAACAGACGAAAATAAAAAGAAAGCCATATAACAGATGCTTAGTATCACTGTACTCTTAATGTCTGGCCATATTAAGAGTTTGCTCTAATACGTATCTTGTTATATGGCTTTCTTTTTATTTTTTGTGTTAGAGCGTGTTTGAAACACGCTCTAGTACTTTTATGTTATTATCTGCCATTTATTGCTTTAAAAAAAGCTTTTGTTGCATGTATTGTGAACACCGTATTCAAGAATACCCCTGCATTCTTGCTACGAGATGCGCGTAAATATTCGCATAAAATCCCTTGTTTTTATCTACTTATAGGCTATTCGTATAGCAAAGAGGTATATGGAATGTTTTCTGACATATTTTTTGATTTCAACATTGCTTTTAGGAATAAAAAGCGGATTTTTCTACCATATTTTTATTTTTTGATGTTTGTTTCTTGCTATTTATCCCATATATAGGATTAATTACAATATATTAATTAATATTAATTATAAAAAATACGTCTTGCACTTTCTTTTTAGATGTTGTATGCTGTAAAAAAGGTTTTTGAGGCATTTTAGAGTATTTTAGGGGCAATATACCCTTATCAAAACTTAACAGTATTGATAAAGTCTCAGAAACAACGGAAAATGGGGCTGTGAGCCTTATCAAAACTTATTATCAAAAGTGGAGGATTTTAAATGGTTTACGGATACTGCCGAGTATCAACGAAGGGACAGGCGAAGGATGGAAACAGTATAGAGGCACAGGAAGCGGCAGTAAGAGAAGCAGGTGCAGAAGAAATATACGCAGATGCATTTACAGGGACAAAAAAGCACAGACCACAGTTAGACAAGTTGCTAAAAGTGATACAGAACGGTGACAAAGTTGTAGTAACATAGCTGGACCGAATTGCAAGGAGTGCGACACAGGGAATCGCCCTTATAGATATGATGCTTGATAAGGGTGTTACGGTGCATATTTTAAATATGGGTATTATGGATAATACACCTACCGGCAGGCTGATTCGAACGATTATGCTTGCCTTTGCTGAGTTTGAACGTGATATGATCGTTGAAAGAACGCAGGAGGGGAAAGCAATCGCAAAGCAAAAAGACGATTTTAAAGAAGGAAGGCCAAGAATCAGCAAAATAAAGATTGATCATGCGCTATCGCTTTTAGACGAGGGATATAGTTATAAGCAAGTGGAGCGAATGACTGGAATCAGTACTGCTACGCTTGCCAGAAGAAAAAGAGAACGGCTTTTGGAAGAGGATTCTTAGTTTCAATAAAGCTTTTTTCTTTCTATTATAAAAATATTACCGTGTACCATTATACCATGCACTATTATAATAGGAAGAAACGCATTTAAAGATATTTTTTATGCAAAATAGAAAGAAAACACTGTTGTCAAATTACACAAATACAATTATAAGAATTATAATATACATTTTGATGCTAAAAATTTTATCATAATGTGTCTTTAAGAAATTGGAGGAACTTATTATGGCGAATTTTGCAATCGCAGCCGACGAAAATGTCATCGCTCGCGGCAATAAACTAATAGAAGAATTACAGGAACCAGGCGAAAAAAAAGGTGTTACACTAAACCGTCTTTTTGATCTTGTGTCCACTCATCTGCAGGAAGACCAATTAAAAAGAAGCGGCGTTGATACCGAGGCATTAGATGCTTCAATCACAAATATCCGCAATTTGTTTACTGCTGCCCTCTCCGGCAAAGAAGAAATCCGAGCTGAATATGAACGCCGTATGGCAGAACTTCGTGAAAGCAAAGAAGAATTAGAAAAAAACTATAAGATACAGCTTGGTAAACTCGCTTCCGAAAAGGAAGATGCTTTGCGAAAGTATACTGATTTAAAGGAATTACAGGAAACTGCAGAGACTGCGAGAAAGGCAGCAGAAGAACAGGCTGCTTCTGCCGTAAATCTTGTAAAAGAAAAAGAGAAGACAAATATTATGCTCACGGAAAAGCTCCGTGATGCTGAACAAAAAGCTGGAAATTACGATACCTTAGAAAAAGAAAATGCTTCTTTAAAGCAAAAAGTCTCTGATTTACAATTCAAAATAAAAGATTACGAGAAAAATGAACTTCTACATATCAAAGAAATCGAACAATTAAAGAAAGAAGCACACAAAAATTCTGTCACTATCGAAAAGCTAAATACAGAGAAATACAAAGAGCATGAAACAATACAGGCACAACTCTCCGAAAAGACTAAACTTCTCTCTGAACAGGAAAAAGAACTAAATGTGTTGCATATTCAACTTGCCGAGCAATCAAAAGAATCTGAACTTATTAAAGAACGAGCTGTCATCGAAAAAGAACGGGAAATGCTCTCCAAGATAGAAGAACTTCGGAATGCACTTGACGAAGCAAAAGAAGAAAAATATAACTTACGGCTTCAGCTGACTAAGTTACAAAAATAACGTCAAGTGGGTAACAGACGCAATTCACCTCCACCTTAGGTGCCCACTGAAAAACTGATTTTACGTACAATATATAACACGCTCT
>OLGF01000536.1_pt1 | contig 44373 bp, 47 predicted proteins | sample 1604971 | NCBI WGS metagenome assembly OLGF01 (sample SAMEA3888902, study PRJEB22519) | human gut metagenome | biome: human gut; feature: human-associated habitat; material: faeces | place: Denmark | collected 2011 | reverse complement strand
AAAACCGACCTCCCAATAGTTAGATTTTTGGTCTAACTTTTGGGGGTCGGTTCAATACATATAACCAAAAAATAAATTACAAATCAAAAAGAGGACAAAAATTATGAGAAAGAAAAATTTAGAATTAAAAACAACCAATAATCAAATAGACGCATCAACACAAACACCCATCGAAATTGCATTAAAAATTGATGAAAATGGAATGACAACAGCAAGCCAATTATATTCATTCTTAGAATTACATCCAGCTCATTTTTCAGATTGGTGTAGAAGGAATATTAAAAACAATAAATTTGCTACAAAAAATATTGATTACTTCCCGTTCACAGTAGAAAGTGAACGAAACAAACCAAAAAATCCAAAACCAAGAACCGATTATAAACTTACATCAGATTTTGCAAAGAAATTATTAATGACTATGGAAATAATGAGAGCCATGAATAATCCATGTAATATTTTATCTGATGATAAAATACAACACATTTACAAACATCTTATAGAGAATATATAAGTAGAATAAAAAAACAATATGGAGGAATTTAAAATGAACAACTTAAAATTAATCACAACAGAAAACTTTGGAGACCTATCTTGTAACTTTTACAGGAATATGAATGACGACATACTTCTCACAAGAGAACAAATCGGACAAGCATTGGAATATTCAGATCCTATGGTAGCAATCGGAAAAATTCATAAAAGGCATCCTGATAGACTTGACAATTTGTCATTTACCAATTTGGTAAATGGACATCAAGTTTATTATTACACCGAAAGAGGAATTATGGAAATTTGTCGCTGGTCTAATAGCAAACGTGCAAACGAATTTATGGATTGGGTATGGGACATTATTGAAAGTTATAGACATAATGAATTAAATATGACACAAAATACTCAGCCATTAGCCGATGCAATCACCACTCTTACTCAAACAGTAATTAAACTACAAGAAGATGTATCTTCTCTAAAAGAATCCACATCAAAGAAGCAAACTCCCGAAAAGAAATATTCACGTTGGAAAACGAATACATTCAAGAAACTTGCCATTATCACTCAATTTGCAAATGAACATGGTCAAGATTTGCAACTGAAAGATAGTATACATATCACAATAGAAGAACTCGAAAACACATACAATATAGAATTATCCGATTATGTACAAGCCTATAAATCAGAATTCGGTATAGATAATGAGCCATATGTAATAAACGTAATTGACCATTACAAAGAAATTCGAGATTTGTACACTATGACATTGGATGGAATTATGCAAAAACTTAATCTTCAAACGGAGAATAATACAGTAACAAAGAATATATTTGATATTCTTGCAATGGAATTGTGTTAAGAAAATAAGTAGTGGCTAAAAAAGACACCCATATTTCATAAAAAGAATATTTATATGATAGACCAGTAATTAAACAGAGAATAACATATATAGAAGATAAGATTTAATTCAATAAGATAAGATTTAAAAAAGACTATTTCATACAAGACATAACACAACAAAAAATGTAATTCAACGAGTGAGAATTGAGCTATGCGAAATTCCACTCGTAATAGTCTGTCTTCTTAAACTGTTGTATATCTTCTTTCAGTTCAGTTGACGTACACCAGAGTAGCCTCAAAATTCGCATTTCAAAAAAATTGACGTACAACAGAGTAGCCTTTCCCGAACTCTCGTAGAGTTTATTGCCAAAATATAGAATATTAAACAAAGGAGAAAATTCATGAATACTAAATCAGAATATTTTACTCGTTTCCCCAATGATTATGTACAAGGAAACATAAAAACAAAATATGGAATAAGTCGAAAATTTTACATTACGTATATTCTCATAGACAGATATAGGTCATACGAAGATTTTAGCTGGATAACCATACGGAAAATATTAGAGTTTTATGGTTATAAGACTACAAAACGGAAACCTAAAGCTTTTCATGATATTTTGGATGTATTGGAATATATGATTAACAATAAAATGATTGAAGTAAAGCAAGATTTAGATTCTATTGGATATGATACGGGAATAGAAATCAAAATCATTCCAGAAAATTTCGATGCAACTGAAAATTTTTCAAAAATCACTTCATCTCAATTGGATTTTATAATGATGGGCGAATCGAGTATTAATAAAGAGAATATATTAATGGCATTTCTTTATATCAACTCATACATATATATCCGTCCAAAGAAAAACGACAATGAGGAAACTATGTACAATCCCGAAACTCGACCAGAAGCTTTTTGGAAAAGCATACAATCTATGGCTAAAGATTTGTCAATGTCAAAAGATACTCTTAATCAATGTCTTTCATATTTAACTTCTAAAGTTGATGATAGACAACCACTTCTCATAAAGAAAGAAGTCGGAAGTATTCAACCAGCCCCCTCCCAACCACCGCAAAATACGCCAAATATATATGTCCTTAATAAAGAGGGTTATGAGCAAGAGATTGAATGGGCAATTCATAAAATGTTGCAAATTTACAATGTTGAATCTTTCGGCGAGTTGACCGGCAATTATAAAGATTAATCAAAATTCATTTTCTCATGGAGAATAATATATTAAGAAAGGTTGTGATACATGATATAAATAAATATCATACATTAATTTCGTTCTTTTTGCAAAAATACAAGGAGAATATATAAATGTAACACATCCACTAACGTAAATAAGAAAGGAAAATTATTATGCAACAACTTAATATTAATGAACTGAAACCACATCCAAGAAACAATGAATTTTTTGATGATATGACTGGCGATGCATGGGAAGCATTTAAGGAATCAATCAAAACATCAGGAATAATTGAACCTATTGTCGTTACAAAAGATATGATTATCGTATCAGGACATCAACGAGTAAGGGCAGCAAAAGAACTTGGTTTATCTACCGTTATGGTTGATATACGTAAATATGAAAATGATGATGATGCGTTGTTGTCATTTCTTATGTCCAATATTGATAAAAGAGAACGTTATTGTTCTGAAAGTAAAAAGAAACATCTGATTGTAGAAATTGTAAGAATTAGGTCTGTCCAAGAAAAAGAAATAAAGAAATTTCGAAATAATAAAATTAAAAATTATAGACGAGAAATACAAGATTTAAAACAAGATATTGTATCCCTTCATAATGGAGAATGTGATATTTGTGAATTAGAACTTGGTGATATGTTGGAAGTGCATCATATTTTACCTTTGCAAAATGGTGGGAATAATTCTTGGACAAATATTTCTTGTTTATGCCCTAATTGTCATACCTTAATTCACAAGTATATTTCTATATTGGAAAATAGTAAGGCTAATGCAAATAAGTGTGTTGAGTTTGCAATTAATCGTTTGAATCATTCGGCATATTTGAAATTTTTCAATATGATTGAAAAATATTGTCATAAGAAACATAAGTTTGCCTGGGATAAATTAACTTGGGCTTAATAACCAACAATGGAGAAACAAATCCATTTGCGGCTTAAAATTATTAATTTTCAATTAATCCATATGGAGAATATATAAATGTATCCTCTATTCCCTATTCCAACAACCAAAGAAAGCCTCCGTAAATAAATACGGAGACTCCCTTCTTAGTGACGACACTTGTACTTAAAAGAAAAGTGAATGTCACCGTGATTATATTCGATATTGCAAGTCCCATCTATGTTGTTTCTATGATGAAATTTGCAAATAATCAGAAACATTGTAAGTGTGCACAAGGTTAACAATGTTATATAAATATGATTGTTCGCAAATCTTAGGATTTGCAATATCAAATATAATATGTCTCGACATATCGTCATTAAGTTCCTCCTTTATCCGGCAGGAGGAATATGGCAAACAACTCAAAAAATATCTAGACAATTACAATTATATCATTTGTCTAAGTAAAAATCAAGAAAATTATGTAATTAAGAAAGGAAAATACAAATAACACATGATAACAGATAGATACATACCAGATCCTGCTGAATACGCAGGAGAAATAAAATTTACAAATTGGGGAATGAAGAACGGAGACATTCACTCTCGATCTTATATTGCTGACAACATAAGATCAGATGAAAGTTTTAATAAATATTGTGAAAGGCAAACATTTAGAGTTCGTGACAACAAAAATAAATAATTATAACATACGAAAGGTGATGGTTGGTTATAACTAAGATTCAATACACAATGATGAAACTTCCTATAAGGGAGATTATTAAACAAGAATATGATGTTAAAATTGATAAAAACGAAGCTATGTCAAATGAATATCTTATAAAACAAGGTGATTCAATAATATTTGATCAAATAAAAAGATTACGAGGATATACTTCGTCCCATATATCCGAAATGGTATTAATTGTAGCCAAAAAGAACCCTAAAACAGAAAAAGAATTAAAGAAAATTTTAGATGAAGGGTTTTATCTTAATGGAATTCACTATAATCGTTTTGGTAAATCGGCTTCTCAGGGGAAAGATGGAATCACAGCTTTTGTTTGTGATGAAATTTTTGAAGAGTTATATATGATTACTCAAATGGATATCCCCATTGACGAATGTGTCATTTCAAAGTATGAAGCTCAAAGATGTCTACCATTTAGTTCTTGTACTCTTATTGAAGGATATATGCCTAATATCGTGATAATTGGTGAATACGAAAAAACTCTTTCTAACCAGTTAATCAAATATGTTGTAGAAAAAAAGAAAGAGTTTACGGATAAAGCTACCGGCGAAATAAAATCTTATATTTCTCGTGAAATAGAAGAAGGTTATAGAGATATTAATCTATCCCCTTTTGATGGATGCGGTTGTCACGAATTAGAATTTACACAAGAGATAAGTAAACAGTTGAATTTAGATTATACTGTCATAGGAACTCAAGTGAGACTACCTTTTATAAAAGGTTATTCTGTATATGTGCCATTCCGTGAAATTTTGAAAGAATGGGGATATGAGTTTATTACTGATATTTATGGTTGCAAACATAATATTGAGGATATAGATTGTATTTGGAATATTTCTATGTTCAAAGGTCACAAAATTTTTAAATCTAAATATGGTAATAATGCATGGGAGAAATATATGCAAACAATAGCCAAATACCATTTTAAACTTGGGATAAGTAAATATAGTCATCATGTTAAACATTTAAATAAATATACTAGAATGAATTTTCAATATCTTCAGTGTTTAGATTTGTGGAATCCTAAATATATTGAGGCTTATGAAAACAAAAATAAAAAAGAATATGATATTTTAGATGACGATAATAAAGGCAAAATTATTGAGATGGCTCAATACACTACATCTTTATTTGAGAAGATTATAAAAGGTGATAAATTTTATACATATAAATTTATGGGTGTAAACGATACTGAAAATTATGAACCCGACAGCAAGTATCTTGAGGCTGCGTTAATTAATGATGTTATGTTAAAAGATCCAGCTATCAAACAGTTCATTTACAGAAAATTAAAGAAAGCCATTGATGAGGCAAAGGTTGGGAAAATATATTGTTCAGGATTTTATCATACTGGTATCGGAGATATGATTGGATATTTACAATATGCAGTAGGATTAACTCCAGTTGGTTGTTTAAACGAAAGAGAATTTTATAGTGCTAATTTTGAACAAGGTGATTGCGTGTCATTTCGTTCTCCATTGGTAGATCCTTCTGAAGTTAATAAGATAAAAATTGTTCGTAATGATATTGTCAATAAATGGTTTAGACATTTTCAAGATCAAGATGTTGTAATGTTTAATATGTATGATATTTCAGCACCTCAACAAGGCGGAGCTGACTTTGACGGAGATATTTTCTTACTATGTAATGACCCTGTTATCATAAATTCTAAAATTGACAAGTTAATTATTTTAGATATTGAAGATAAAATCACGGCAAAATCAAAGCCATATACAAAAGAGAATCTTATTGAATATGAGGTAATGACACGTGATAATCGTATAGGTGAAATTACAAATGTTGTTACCGGAATTGAGAATAAATACACCACGAACGATGAAGTTAAGCAATTATACTCAGATTATTGTTCTTTGTTGCGAATTTTCCAAGGCAAAGAAATTGATTTCCTAAAAACTGGTTTTCGTTGGCATATGAATAAAGGTCTTCGTAAATATTTAAAACAACTTCCCTATTTTCTATTATATAATTATCCAAAAAAATTAAAAACATACTTTTCTATAGTCGAAAAGAATAAAAATAAATCACCTGATGATAAACTCCCTTTAAACGCATATCATTCCCCTTCCCCTATGAATGAATTATGTGATTACATATGTAGTTGGGAAAAACATAATATTCTATGGGATAATTGTTTGTCAGATTTAGTTGATACTCGATGTTTAATTGTTAACAATGATATTGATTTATCTGATAAAAAAGTAATAAAGATATGTCGTAAATACATTAATGAATATGCCGAGACAATGCGTAGACATATGAATTTGAAAAATGAAGATTTCGATTTGAATTCAGTTATTGATAGTTTTAAAGACAGTTTATCAAAAGAACTTGGTATTGATGAAGAGACAATTGCAAATTATGTTATAAAAACTTCATACAATTCTTTTTCAATCAGTAAATCATTTGCGTGGTCTGCTTACGGAGAATATATTATTGAAAATTTGAAAAATAATACTAATCCAAAGAAAAATATCTCTATCCGTGAAGTTCCATATTATACGGACGGTGCATATGAATACCTTGGTAAGTATTATGAATTTGAGGTAGGTGATTCATATTTACAGTTGTGACGATATTTATCTTTATGAAATAATTGAAGATTATAAGAGTGCCAATTTCTCTAAAAAAGATGAGATTTTCACAAATTTTTGTGATTCAATATGGCATTCAGAGAATAAAAGACGTACATACAAGAAACATATTACATTTTCTGTTGCTCCGAATATATTAAATACAGAGATAGGACAAGTATTTGATATATGGTCATCTGTTGAATATCGTTATTATAAAGTTATGACAAAAGATGGAGACTGGCAATCTATCATACGTCAAAAAATTAATAACCTATATACTCGATATTTTGATAAAAATGTTATTTTGTCTGAACAATATATGAATTTGCTTAAAACCCCTAAAAAATTGTATTATGATTATTTACATGGAGTGGATATGGATTCTTCAGAATTAACAGCAATCATTGATAACGCAATGGATAATGCTAATAATTTAAAGATTAAATTACAAAAAGAAAAAATGTCTTTAAGTTGGGTTAAATATAAAAAAATAATTGAAGAATTTTTAAGAAAAGCTTTTGATAATTGCAAGTTAATTGAAGATTTTGAGGATAAAACAAAATTAAATAACATATATGATTTTATGACAGAAGACCACTTCTATGTAGGTTACATTAATAAAACCTTAGAAGGAGAGTTAATGAAATATCAAAAAAGATATTATGGATTACCTCAAAATTCAAGAAAAGGTTATATTCGATGCAAACTATGTGGAGATATGATTGTACGCACTAATAATAAGAAAATGTATTGTGAGAAATGTGCAAATGCTAAGGAAAAATATCGAAAACGTAATAATGCATATAAATATCGAAAAGTAGCGAAATAGAAAATTCTACTTTTTCGCATACCTAAGCCATTTACAAGCATTTTTATGTGTGTATATATAAGATATGGGTAGCAAAGTAACTGAAAATATCGTTATGTGCCGACTTGGCTATTATGTCTTGTTGGCACATAACGTAAAAATAATCCAACAAATGCTTTGTTATGGGTACAAAATAACTCGGTGTAGATTGGTTAGTCACCATGCCGAGATTATATGAATGTTGAGTATTGACATAGAAGGATACTTTTATGCTGGTGCTTTCGATATATTGTGAGATATATTAAGTAGACGGAAACTGTCAATAACAAATATAAGTGCAAAACATTATCGCAGCAAAAAGTAGATTTCAGGACGTTGGTGTAATAGACGCTCAGTGAGAAGAATCTTGAGGCTTGGCAGGTGGAACTGTGCAAGATTGTAGAGAAAATCCAAATAAACCAATTGTGTCGTTGATACGCAGAAATGTGTGTATAAGTCCTGTTTATCGTCTGAGTAGCCCAAATCGACATTAAAATAAAACACATATAATAGAAGAAATTTATAAAACAAAAAATCTTTTCTGAATGACATGGGTGAAAGATAGAGGTAATCAGCCCTCTTTATTCTTGATGCTTAATGCATTGCTATGGAAGTAATGAGGTAGCTCCTTATTGCTCAGACTATAGTAAATTATGACTGAATATTGGTACGATTTTGTTTTTGTAAGGTGAAGACCTATTTTTGTGTTCATAGTAAAGCATTTGTTGGATTGATGAATGTAAAAAATAAAAGGGAGAATATTTCCCCTTTATCTACGAAACCGAGTTTTAAATTTTGTTCGTTTATGTTTTCCTGAAATATCTACTTTTGTAAATGATGTTATGAGCTTACAGAAACATTTAACAATCAGATAAATAATAATTGTCACTCCAAAAAGGAATATAATTATGAAGAATAATGCTGCAATTTGTGTGGCTGAGTTAAAATTTAAAGCCACTGAAAAAAGTTCTACCATTAATATCCCATCCTTTCACTTTATACAAATCCCACATTGGAGGAGATTGTTAGAACAGTCGTTAAATTCAGTATAGTACTCTCTTCCTTTATGGTCAACACAAAAATTTTTGATACAAATATTTTATCTTATATTATAGATATTACCCCCCGATTTGTTTATTTTGTCAACATTTGTTGTAAAAAAATATATCCCAAAGTCAGTTATATTAACTGGCTCTTTTTTTGTGCAAAAATATAGCAGGTTGGTGTAAAAGTAGCATATAAGACTCATTATCTTATGATAGACGTGCAATTCGTCTACCTGCCTCCATTAAGTGATATTTCATTGAGCATTTCACACTTACAAAAGAAATGTACGCCCCTTGTGGCAAATTTAATAGAAAGAAGTGAAAGGCAATTAAACCCGTTTCCAAAGAAGAATTGAATATCCTCATTAAAAATGGCATTATCGTCAGAAGTTCGAATGGTTATATTGACCCTGAAACACATTTTGTTGTAGGGCATTACAGAACAAAAGGCGGTGCTGGTCGTGTATATATCGAGGATATGTATGCCGATAAGGCTAAAAAATTATATTTGAAAGGATAAGAAGGACATATGGCAAAGATAACAAAGGCAGTTTCTTTAAAGAATGCCGAAATCAATATGGAAGATATGACAATCACTGAAACAACAAAAGATGATATAAAAGTATATTCATTGGACAAGTTGTTGGCGGACTGGAATCATATAAGTGGTATTTCTCTTACCATTAAGCAGGACGATGAGATTCCTGCTAACGAGTAATCGTAAGGGCGGTGGACGTTATTAAATTTGAACGACTTCAAGATGAAACAGATGAAGAACTAATTTATAGAATATGTTCACAAAAAGATATTATTGGTACTTGGTCTGACGTAGCGTCGATTATTAATCGGTTGACAGGAAATGATTTTGGAGAAAGTACATACCGTAAGAAATTTCAATCATTTCAGAAGATGCTGAATGCTAATCAAAGTAAGTTTAGTGAGTCAAGTGAGCAACTTAAAGAGATTGAGTTGCAAAAGCGTGAGTTGGAACGTGAGAAGATAAAATTCAGAGATGAACGAAATGCTTGGCAAAAGCAAAATTATATTGACGCCCGTGTGGAACAAAAGTTAGACTTGTTGGAAGAACAATTGCTTTCGCAAGGTAAAGTGAATTTTAAAAAGCATGGTGATGTAAATATATCCTCTAATAACGACATACTTGTAATTCTTAGTGATTTCCACATTGGACAAACCTTTTCTTCTCCTTGGGGCAATTATAATTCTGATATTGCTAAGGGAAGATTAAGTCAGTTATTAAGCGAGATTATAGAAATACGTCAGTTATACAATTCTGAAAACTGTTTCATTTCGTTGCAAGGTGATATGTTGAGTGGAAATATTCATAAAACAATTCAAGTCACTAATAGAGAAAACGTTATTCAGCAAATTAAAATTGCCAGTGAATTGATTTCTTCTTTTTGTTATGAATTGAGTAAACATTTTGCGGAAGTTTATATGTCAAGTGTTGTAGGCAACCACTCAAGAATTGACAAAAAAGAAGAAGCGTTGCACGATGAAAGATTGGATGATTTGATTACTTGGGGTGTGAATTTATCCTTGAAACATATAGTAAATTTTCATATATTAAATAATAATTTCGACAACGGTATTTCTTCGATGGAGATTCGAGGTAAAGATTATATTAATGTGCATGGCGATATGGACGCATATAGTAAGAATGGTGTTTCTAACTTATGCATGTATCTTGGATATATTCCATATGCAATTACGTATGGGCATCTTCATACTTGTGCAGTAGACGAAACAAATGGAATAAAAATGATTCGTGGAGGTAGTCTTGCAGGAAGTGGAGATTCATATACGATTGAGAAACGATTGTCGGGAAAGGCATCACAGATGGTATGTGTGTGTAATAAAAATGGAGTAGTTTGTTACTACCCTATTGAGTTAAATTAAAAAAAATAATTGTAAAGAACGAAAGGAAAATTAATTATGAAAAAGAATGATATTATTGCAGTATATGCAGAAAAGAACAATGTAACAAAGAAGGCAGCAACAGAAGTTGTTGGTTCAGTTATTGATATTATAAAGGACGGCATTTTGACAGAAGGTGTTGTTGATATTACTGGCTTTGTAAAGTTTACAAAGGTACATAGAGAAGCAAGAACAGGTAAGAACCCTCGTACAGGTGAAGCTATTGCTATATCAGCAAAGTATGCACCAAAAGCAGAATTCAAGAAAGCATTTAAAGATCAAATCAACGAATAATAGTGAGGTTTTAACATATGAAGAATTACATAGTAGACTATGGGACATCTTTGGCTGATGATATTATATTTGAACTCGCTTCACAATCAACTGAATTTAAGAATATATCGGTAATTGGACATTATGAAGATATTGAACCAATTATAAAAGAATTGGCTCGTTATGATGATGTTTACTTCATATCACTTGAGATAGGCTTGAGTGGCGTAGTTGAGTATGATGACGAATATATTTTGTCTATCAATAACGATTATGAGGTTTTCGTTGAACCGGCTAAGAGAAATGGCAAGTATTTCAACTATGATAGTGAAGTACTATATATTTTCAGTGATTGCTCGTCAAGACTAATTCATTGTAATTTAAATAAAAATGCGGAAATATATGAAGTGGATTATGCTGACGAAGTTGAAGAAGATTATGAAGATGAGTTGGTTGATGATATAGATGATGGCAAGTATGTCGTTGTTAAATCAAATTTGAGTGATGGTGAGATTAAAGACTTGCTTGGTAGAGTAAGAGACAATCTTAACCATATGGATGAATGTTTTGCGGAAATGGACAGAATTCGTGAAATATTCGGTTGGTGAACTATATGAATTGTGAGAGTGTGTGAGAAATTGCACACTCTTTTTCTATGGGCAAAATGGTTTCTTTGTCGGGGTTCGATTCCTTGATTGCCGATGTTTTATGTTTTTCGTTTATGAAACGGAGAATATGAAAGTAGGTCGTCATTCAATTAGATTGACGATTAATTACGTATTTAGAATAGGGCAAGTCGGAGTAGCTACCGATTTGTATAGAGTTCCTACCACTCTTCCCTATTCTATATATTATCAAATGGTAGGAAGAAAGGTAGGATATTTTATGGGATTGATAAATGAAGAAGTTGAAATAGAATTAAATAATAGACTAATCACGCATTATGAAGGACTTGGCTATATAATGCCAAGAATAAAAAAGAACTATAAATGGGTAATTCCACAAGGAACTACAATAAAAGTAAAAGCAAAAGATTTACCAAAATCATCTAATGTATATGTTAATGTAAAATGCGATTGTCCTAATTGTAACAATATTAAGAGTATTCAATATTCAAAATACAGAAAAAATGTTGAAAGAAATGGCATGTATTTATGTACATGTGACGTTCAACATCGTGATTATGCTAGTGGGTTAACAAAAGAACATATTATTGATTCACTAAAAAATTTTTATGATAAAAATAATAGATTTCCTAAAAATAATGAATATACAATTGAAAACGGCTTTTCATTTACATATAGCACAATGTTGGATAGATTTAGAAGATATGGTACAACATTAAATGATGAATTGGCGAAGATAAATTGTTATGAGTTATCAACTCCTAATGTAAAGTATTATGATCAATATGTTGAAGGATTAAGAAAAGTAATTCATGAAAATCCGCAAATTGGGAACAATTTGTATCTTTTATCTCGTGGTGAGAATTGTAAAAAATACAAATTGCCAAATATACGATGGTTTGTAAATAATTGTCCTGATAAAACTGTTAATAATATTGATACTTTCAAAGAATGGGCTGGACTTTACACAAGACATATGACAAAAGAACAATGTACTGAAATAATATTAGATATGGCAAAGAAATACGATAGACCTCTTATGTATGATGATTTTAGAGGCTATAAGTATGGACAAGTAAGTATTCAAATGATATGTAATATCTGGGGTTCTTTAAATAAAATGAAACAGGATTTAGGATTAGAAATAAATATAGACTCAATGATAGATAAACAATTATCAAAAGACGATTTTGATGACATGATTACCACTATATGCGATTTTGTTAGAAGCGATGGACGAAATTTTATTACAACTAGAGAAATTAATGCCCATTCTAATTGGAGTGCTTATTCTACATTAGAAAAATATGCAAAGAAGTATTATTCTAAACAATTATCAGAAATATTTGAGCAATACAATATTTCATTTGGGAAACAAGGATGTGGAATAAACTTCACATTTTCAGACAATGAGCATGTCACAAGTCAATTTGAATATATGTTTTCTAAATATTTAAAAGAAAAGGGACTAAAATACAATATTGATTATTTTAGAGATGTAAAGTATTCGACATTTATCCCAAACTACAAAAGCAATATGAATTGTGATTATGTCATACACATAAACGGAAAAATAATTTACATAGAGATTGCAGGTATTTTAAGTGAATATAAAACTTGGTTTTATGCTAACAAACCTATATCTCAAAGTAAATCAAAAGAAAAATATAGACAAAAATTATTTAAAAAAGAATTTTTATTAAAATCTAATAATCTTATCTATTTTATTTTATTTCCATGCGATTTAACCAGAGAGAATTTTGAAAATATATTGACTAATCCGTCTTTGGAGTTAAAAAAGAAAATCGAACATTTCTATCAGAATAATATTGATTGGGTTAAAATCAGAAATACAACCGGTGAATTGGACTATTCTAAACAATTTCTAAGAAATGCATATGTCAAAAAGAAAATTAGTTAAACTTGTTGTTTTAATCTAGGAAGGAAGTGATTTTTTATGGATGGTAAACCTGCAAACAGATCAGAAGAAATAACTGATGAAGAATGGTTAACAGTAAATGAGTTCAATCGAGATATGGTAGAAGATTATCTTAATAATCAAGTACATCTTTCGCCTAAAAGTTTAATTGCCTATCGTAGTGCATTGAGGATATTTTTCGTTTGGGTGAAAAACAATTTACATGATAAAATTTGTACAGAAATTCGTAAGAAAGAATTTTTAAGATATTTAAATTGGCTTGCTGTTAGAGGATTTTCAGAATCAGGAATAAAGTTTAAAAAGTCATCGGTGAGTGCTTTTAATAAATTTATTGAAAATTTTTACGAAGACGATTACCCACAATTTCGCAATTATGTTACTTCCGAGATGCAAATCCCCAAAACAGGAAAGGTTTATGCAAAAGAACCATTAACCCCAGAGGAAATAGAACACTTATGTAAGGTTTTAGAAGAACGTGAGGAATGGCAAAAGCTTGCGTATGTAAAATTTACATATTCAACAGGTTGTAGACGAGCAGAATCAAGACAATTGTTAAAAGAAGTTGTAAATTATACACCTAAAAGAAAAATGGTTACAATCATTGATGAAAACGGAAAAGAACAAGAGGTCGAATCTGTATCATATAAAACACATGAAATTCGTTGTAAAGGACGTAGTTCTGTTGGAAAAGTTCGTCATCTTCAGTTTGGACAAGATGTCATGGATGCTTTAAAGAAATGGCTTGAGGTTCGTGGAGAAGATGATTGTCCTTATATGTTTGTTGTCAAACAGAAGAATGGTGAAACTCACCAAGTTGGAGAAGGAACATTTAACGATTGGTGTATTGGCGAAATTTCAGAAATCGTAGGGAGACGATGTACGCCGCACGGCTTCCGTAGGAGTAGGGCGACCAATCTTGTTTGTCATGACCACAGAAGCTTAGAAACAGCACAAAAGTTATTGGGGCATGAAAGTAGTGAAACAACTCAAATATATGTAATCCGAGAAGACTCTGATGATGCCGATGAGGCATTTATTTAACAACCCAACAAACAATAAATTAACAAAGAAAAGAGTAGGTGTCCCTGCTCTTTTGTCATATTACGAAAGGAATCAATGATGATAACTTTAAATAAATACGGAAATCGTGAAAACAGAGTTTGGCTTGAATTGTATGGCTTGTCAACTGACGAAAAACCAATTGAGAAGTTTGATGATATTTTCATAGGAAATTCAAGTACATACTATGAAATGGACACAAAAAATACATTTATGTATGACGAGGAAAATAAGAAATGGTGGGAAGTATAAAATGGACATTATAACACTTGCGGCTGCAAAGAAATACACAAAAGAAACCGCCGAAGGTCTTGGTGCTATTAAAGGACAAGACGGAGTATCCCCTACTATTTCAGTTGAGGATATTGATGGCGGTCATAGAGTAACTATTCAAGACAAAGATGGTACAAAATCATTTGAGGTCTTGGACGGTGATGGAGAAGATATTAAACCAATTTCCAATGAAGAGATTGAGAATTTATTTAAATGATTATAATTTGTACATGTTTACAATTTTAATATATTGTTATATAATATGTATGAAAGGAGTTTATGATTATGAAAATCAAAAAATATGTAAAAAAGCCAGTAGTGGTCGAAGCATATCAAACCGATAGAGAAATAACGATTCATACATTAGAAGGAGATTTAATGGCAAGTGTCGGAGATTATATCATCACTGGCGTTAACGGCGAAAAATATCCTTGTAAACCAGATATTTTTAAAAAAACATATGAAGAAGTAAAAGAGCAATAAAATTATTGCTCTTTTGATGTATCATGGGATAATTCAGTCCATGTTTGAAATTCTTTAGTCATATATTCTTCACAAGTTGAAACTAGTAATTTAAATCGTTTATTGTTATCAGTAGTTTTAAACTCATTTGTTTGAGTAAAATATCTATGTAATATACTTTTTAAAATTTCACAAGAAGATCTATATTCTATCCATAAATTTCGATATTCGCATAAATATAAAATAGACAATAATACTGCTGACCCAGTGCTGGCAATACTAATCAAGATTTTAGTAATAATTGATATTATTTTTATATCATATTGTTCAATTAAAGACAAAATCGGAATCATTGCAGTCGATATTGTTGAGATTATTGTTAGTCTTTTAAACATAGTCTGCTTTTTTATAGCTTGTTTATCATACCAAATAATTTGATTAATTAATCTATTATAAATATAATTTTGCTCGGTTGACGAGCATTTTTTTAAATAGTCTTGATATTCTTTAAATATATAATTATCTTTCATAATTTATTTAGGATATACTTGCACCTTTTCGGCTATTGGGGAAGTTCGTTTTTGGAAAGCCTTTTCTATATACTGTTCTGGGTCGATACAAAAATCTTCCCATTTTACAAGAACACAATATCTATCATCTTCTTTCCAAGCACATTTGTCTGATGGCTTTGGAAGATAATAATTATAACAAAATTCGTATATTGTTGTATCACAATTAATTTTTACAATACTATGTGCTTCACCACAAATTGCACAAGTATATGAACCTTGATATATTTTTGATTCCATATTAGGTAGTACAACACCCAGGATACCATTTCTTGTATTGTTTTTACCGTTATACAAAGAGGCTTGAAGTTCTCGTTTTATATAGGTTTGATCAACATTTGGTGAATTTTCGGCACTTTGTGTTCCAATTAAGCAAATTGTAACCGTTGAATCAGATAAATAATCTTCTCTAATTTTTCGCATTATATAATCTTCGTCTTCAGATTGAATTGGCTCGTTTAAAGACTTATCTATCATGTCTATGTCTAATTGTTCTTGAATGTATTTTTTATATTCCATATCTTGAGTTTTAAATGATATAAAACATTTATGTTTTGTCGTATTCTCCAATTTAATTCTTCTTTCGTTGTATATTATAACTTGAAATCATTATATCATCATATATGGTAATTGTCAACTTTTTACTACTATTGTGTTTTTTTTATAAATTTATATATATATGGTCATAAACGGTCGGCGTTTTTAAGTTCTTTCGATGGGACGTGACTAGTGAAAATGAGATAAAAAATAGTTGAAAAGGAGGAATATCTATTTGGCAGGAATAAAATCAAGAGAAGAAAGCATTCGTGAAGAAATGGACGCTCCTCTTAATTTAGATGTTAATGTCGATGTTAGAATACCAAAGTCTAATCAAATGACGGAAAAAAAATATAAATGTACTTGCTGTGGGGCTTCTTGGGATACGCAGAAAAATCACTTTTCTAAATCAGCAGATGTATTATGGCAAAGCAATGATGGTTATATTCCTATTTGTAATTCATGTAGAGATGCTTACTATTATAAGCTTGTTGATTTATTTAATGGTAATGAAAGTAAGGCAATCGAATATTTTTGTATGCAATTTGGTTGGGTGTACGATATTGAAGGACTAAAAGCAGCAAAGCAAATATCGGCAGATAGATCACGTATTAGCCATTATGGTGCGAAGAAAAATTTGGGACAAGTTGCAAATATCGGCAAAACATATTTCGATTCTATGAAATATCATTATTTGCAAAAGCCACCTCAAATAATTGAAAGCCCAAATGACGTGAATAGTGTTTCGGATTATAAATTAACACCTAAAATGATTAAATTTTGGGGCTCGGGCTATGATACATCTGTTTATCCTACATTACAAGGATATTATGATGAATTACTGAAATTGTGCGAGTCAAAACCCGATGTAAGAAAACAAAAATTAATGAAAAACCTTTGTCTGTTGGAATATCAAATGCAGGTAAATATTCAAGCTGGAAAAGATATTGGTACATTATCAAATTCATATAAGGCAATGTTTGAGGCTGCCGAATTAAAGGCTGAAGAAGCCGATACTTCAAATGACTCATTTGGAAAATGGATAATGGAAATAGAAAAATACTCTCCCGCTGAATATTATCAAGATAAGAAAAAATATCATGATTTCTTTGGCATTATTGAATACATTGAACGTTTTATGTACAGACCTTTAAGAAATTTGATTTTTGGTAACAAAGAAAAGGAGAAAGAATACTGGATTAACGATGAAGATATAAATAAGGACGGCGTTTAATATGGATGAATATCAAAAAATAGTCTATAAAAAATTCCCTGCACATTCTTGGTTATCCAATAAAAATAATTTTGAAAGAATTATTGATTATGTTACATTTTATCGCCGTAATATTCCAGTATTTGTCGAGCATTATTTGAAAATCCCTTTACACTGGTATCAGATAATATGGCTTTATTTGCTTAATATGTACATTAGTGTTGTTATCATAGCTGGACGTGCAAGTGCAAAATCTTTTGTTATTGCAATTTTTTCGTGTGCTAAATGCATTTTATATCCAAATACAAAAGTAGTTATCGCTAGTGGTTCAAAAAAGCAGGCATCTCTTATTGTAAAAGAAAAAATACAAAAAGAATTAATGCCTAAATCTGAAAATCTTAGACGAGAAATAGAAACAATTAAAACAAGTACAAATGACATTGAGGTTGTCTTTCGTAACGGAAGTTCTATAGTTGTTGTAGTTGGTGGCGAAGGTGCGTTAGGTTATCGTTCCACAGTTTTGATTTTTGAAGAATTTAAACGTATCCCAAAATATATCGTTGATAAAGTGTTAAAACCGTTTCAAATGACTCGTCCTTCACAGTTCCGTACCAACGAAGAATGTGAAAAATATGGTGTTAAATACAAAGAAAATGATGAGTTTTTAGAAGAGGCAGTTAATATTTATATCAGTTCTGCTGCCCCGACAAGTCATTGGATGGGTAAATTGTTAAAAGATACTGTTAGTAGCAAATACGGCGACAATTCTGCTTGTATGCTTGCTACAGATTATTCTATTGCTTTAAAACATGCAATTAAAACAAGAGCACAACTAATCGAAGCAAAACGAAGTACAGACCCGATTACTTGGCGAGAAGAATATGAAAACGAAATGTTACGTGAAGGTGCAAATTCATATTTTACATATGGACTTTTGACGAAGAATCAAACAAATAAAAAGGCATTCTATCCTCGTAGATATGAAGATGTAAGAAATAAGCATAAGAATCCTTATAGTATCCCAAAACAACCAGGTGAAATAAGAATACTTGCTTGCGATATGGCGTTTATTGAGCGTTCTAATAAAAACGATAATTCTTGTTTTACTTGTATTCGTGCATTGCCTGAAAGTATGACATATACTTCAGAAAATATTGATGGTAAAGTTGTTGAGGTTAAAAATGGATACAGAAGAATCGTTCCATATATTGAAGCGAATCCGGGTAGTGATGTAGATAAACAAGCAATACGAATAAAGCAATTATACTACGATTTCGAGGCAGACTACTGTATACTCGACACACGCAATGGCGGAATTTTAACATATGATAGACTTGCAAAGATTTTATACGATGAGAGTCGTGATTGTGAATATCCAGCATGGCGTTGTATGAATGACAAAGATATTGCTAAACGTGTTAATGTCGCAGGTGCGGTAGAAAATGTTTTTACAATTAATGCAAGTCAAAAATTAAATAATGATATTGCTATTGCATTAAGAGGAACATTGGAAAGCCATATGATTGATTTGCTTGTAAATTTGGATGAAGCAAAAGACATCCTCGAATCGCACATTCCCGAATATACTTCTACACCTGACGTAGATGTGGCAGTATTTTATGAAAGACCTTACCTTGAGACACAAGCTCTCATTAATGAAATGATGTCATTGGAGTACACTCGTAATGAGCAAACAGGAATAATTACACTTTTTGAAACAGGTAGTAACACGAAAGATAGATATGTTAGTTTAGCATATGGTAATTATTTTATCGGATTGCTTGAACAAGACTTGGTTGGAGACACCTCGGAATATGAGTTTTGTACTCTTATAAACTAATAAAGTTACATATTGAGAAAGGAGACATCTCGAAATATGCCTAAAGACGATATAAAGCGTGAGCGAGGACATCCCTCTCAAACGCAAACATTTACAGAAACAAATTCAGTTTCTCAACAAGAAGTCAATAATTCTTATGAATTCAATAGCTATTTTAGTACATTGCCGGTGAACGATTATAGTTCAATCTTTGGTTGTAACCTATATACAGAATTTACGCCTGAGGAAATTCGTTCTATTGTAAAAGATCCGATAGCAAATCATTCGCTTACCCGTAAGCTTGCGATGTTTGTTTATAACAGCGAAGGTGTCGTTACAAATACTATTGATTATATGGTTGCTCTTCCTTGTTTGGATAGAGTAGTTAATGTAAAGAAACGAAAATTTGGTAAAACAAAAATTAATAAAAATAAAGATTTAATGCTTTCAACATTAGAATCAATTAAAGATAAGCAATTTATTCGTGACGCTCTTTTCACAGATATGAACGAAGGAAATTGCTTTTATTATTTTGAAACAACAAAAAGAGTCAATGATGCAACTAAGGCATTGTCCGACTATGATGTTGAAAACATTGTAGAACTTTGTGATTTGGGGATGAATGCTTCACTCATTCCTCTCCCCTATGAATATTCAAAAATTGTAGGACGAAAAAATAACAGAAATGTTATGGCTTTTAACTTGAGGTATTTTCAAGAACAATGTGTTACACAAGATGAGCGTACCCGTAAATTAAAGAAATACCCCGCAGAAATTCGTAATGCGTATTATGCGTGGGAAAAAGGGAATTTTTCATCTAATAATTGGGTTGTATTGGATAACAAACATACGATTGCACACAAAATCAAATGCAAAATAAGTGAGCCTTGGGGACGCCCATTGGCTATCGCTGCAATATCGGATATTTTATATCAAAATGAGTTTGTAGACACTAAGAGAAATGTCTTGCGTGAATTAAACAATCGTATTGTTGTCCAAACTCTGCCAGAAGGCAAAGATAAAGGTAGTTGTGCCTTAACCAAAACTCAACAACAAGATCAACATGATAAAGTTAAGCAAGCAGTCATGACTAAAAATAATCGTGGTGGAACATCATTCTTTACAGTATCAGCAGGCACAAAGATAGAAGCATTAGATGTCGGCACGGCTGATATTTTTGACCAAAAGAACGAAGGCGATTTAACTGATAAAATTGCTATGGATTTAGGTATGGCAGCTCAACTATTGGGCGCATCGTCAACAGGTACTTTTGCAAATGGTCAAAGTAACTTGGAAATGATTAATGCTCAACTATATACGTGGATTCAAGAATTGCAAAATGAACTTAATTACGTTATTAACGAAAATATCATTAAAGATAACCATAATAAAGTTGAAGTATATTACTTGCCTACTTCAAGGGTCAATAGGCAGCAGTTTTTTGATATGATGAAAACTTTGTATTTACAAGCTTCTGGTTCTATGACACTGCTTGTAGCAAGCACGGGTATTAATCCAGACGTTTATTTTAATATTCTTGATGAAGAATATGATAGTAAAATATTTGATAAATATCTGCCGCATCAAACAAGTTATACACTTTCTAAAGACGATAATGTTGGTGGTAGACCATCTGTAGATAATCCTACAAAAGAAAGTACAATCCAATCACAAAGTAATGGAGGTAATAATCTCCCAAGTCCAAGTGACAACAAATAAAACTTAATAATATGAATAATAAGTTGAAATCTATATGAGTAGGTTTCTTTTTATTATAAAAAATGAAAAGGAGGATTAAAGAATGTTAAATAATATCCTCGAAATTTCAGAGACAACCACTAAAGGCGGACGTGTACCAGTAAAGATTGCTTTATTAAAAATAGCTGATGACGACATAAATGAAACAAATAAGAATGGGCTTCATTGGAAAGAAGAGTATGTAAAAAATGCAATGCATAGTGTAAAAATGATGCCGATATGTACAGCTTTTTGTGATGACGATAGAACTGTTCCATTAGATCATGGATACACAGGGGTATTTATCAATGACGAAGGACTTGAAGAACCTGAATTTGAAAATTCTGAAGTTGTTGGCTGTTTTGAAAGTGCTTCTATTGAAAATGTTGAAGTTAACGGTGAAACCATAAAGGCATTAGTTGGTACAGGATATTTTTATATACAGCGTTATCCGTCGTTTGTTTCATGGGTGCGTAAAAATTATGCATTGAGCACAGTAGACACTTCAATAGAGATTGTTGGATTACCATCTAATAATAATAAAATTATATATGAAGAAGATGAACCTACTGAAAAATATAGAACGCCCAAGGAATTCCTATTTTCGGCTAGTTGCGTACTTTCTGTGCAGCCGGCTGACAGTCACGCAATAATTCTAGAGGTTGCTCAAAAGAAAAACAAAAAGGAGGAAGAAGAAACAATGGATATGAATGAAGTAAAGTCAGTCATTCAGTCTACTATCTCAGAGCTTAATGATAAATCACAAAACTATGAAACAAAGATAGCAGAACTGAATACTCAAATTGAAGCAAAGAATGCAGAAATCGAAGAAAAGAATAACACGATTTCAGAACTCAATGCATCCATAGAAAAGATTCAAGCAGCACTTGATAAGCTTAATAAAGATTGTGAAACTTATTGGGCTGAAAGAGAAATTCTTGAAAGGGAACTTGCAAAAGCAAAAGTAGCAGAAAAGCTTGGTGAATTAAATTCTGCACTTGGTGAATTTAATGATGAGGAAAAGGAAATTGCAAAGGACGATATTGAGAAACTTACTACTGAAATTAACAGTGCTGAAAAGAAAGAAGCTCTTGATAATGTAACTTTAGAAATTAATTCAATCAAATCTAAGATTTGTATGAATATTGTTGCAAAGCAAAAGCAAGCTGAAGCAGAATCACAAAGAGTTTCAGAACTTAATTCAAAAAATTCTGAGCATGATGTTGATGATATATTCTCAGAAATTTGTACAGAAAACAAACAAGATGATGATGAAGATTTAAACATCTTTTAATCTTACAAAAAATATAAAACTGCCTTGATATTGTGTCAAGGTTCTTTTTAGTTAGGAGGAATTTTAAATGGCAATAAAATTTAGAACAATCGGTCAGATTGAACATGGTGAATATCCATTTGAGGATGCGATTACATCAGTAGACACATACAACGGTGCATTCGGTACTGTTACAGATAGTGCATTTGCTGTGGCAAAGAATGCGTCAAAAGCTATTATGCAAATTGAAGTTGGAGATGATGCATCAATGCCTAAATATGCAATTTCAAAAAATGCACACGTTAGAGTTGTTGATTTTTCAAAACTTGACGGAAAAGAGATGGAGATTTACGACTATCCACTACCTGATGGTGTGAAAGTCGGTGACAAGCTTGTTTCACAAGCAGATGGTTCACTAAAGGCAGACACGAGTGTTGCAAGCACAGCTTTCTATCTTGAAGTTACAGATATTATCGGAAATAACGATGGTGTAGTTGTACTTGTTCACGGTGCAACAGCCTAATCAAATAAATAATAAGGAGGTTAAAATTTATGTCTTATACATTTGAATTGAACAATGAAAGAAAAGATGCTAATAATGTTAGCGGTAAAATAAAGGCTAATTCACCTGTTGTTGAAGTATTTTCAGCAATGACAAATGGTCAAGATTTATCTAAGTTTGGTAAGAAAGCAGATCCAGCCGCAAAGTACATAATGGAGCTTAATTCGAGAGCAGCTAATGGTGATACACAAGCTGTTTCTGAAATAAATGAACTTAGACGCTTTGCTATGGAGCCGGTACTTATGAAGGAAATTAAGCTTCTTTCAATTTACGGTAATTATAAGAATATCGGATACAACGAATCATGCGAAGTTGAAATTCCTGATTTCGTAAATATTGATGCTAAGATACAGGCAGCAGGTCAGGACGTTACATTCCCTGTTAACAGAAAGAAACGCGTGCCAGTTGGTACAACGACAATTTCTGCTGGTTATGCTGTAGATTACAGAAAAGCTGCACTTGGTAATATGAGCGATGAAAATGAACTTCAAGAACAAGTTCGTGTTATTCTTAGAAATAAAGCAGCAAGATATGTTGTTGAAACGATTCACAACGGAGTAAAAAATGCAAAAGGTGTTAAGTATTTTGCCGAAGATGCTGGTCTTACAAAGACAAATGTAGACAAGGTTATTGCAAACGTAAGACGTTTTGGCAAACCGACAGTTTCGGGCGATTATGCTTTGATTTCACAGTTTAATGGTTTTGCGGGCTATGCCGGAGTTACACCTACAGTTAATGGTGTTTCAGAAGCGGTAATGAAGGAAATCCATGATACTGGTTTGATGGGTATGTATAACGGTGCAATTCTTTCAGAAATTCCTAACCCATATGATATTTCTACATTAAATGCAGATGGCACAAACTTTGAAACAATACTTCCGACAGGTATCGGTTATGTTATTCCTGCCGGTGCACAGTCACCGATTTACACCGTAACTCGTGGCGGACTTACAACATTCTCAGGTAATGACGTAACAACAGGTCAGCTAATTTCAAGATTTGATATGGAAATTGGTGCACTATTAGCCCCAGGAAGAGAATATACAGTGGGCATTATTGCAGACTCAAATCTTTCACAAATATAAGGTGGCTTAATGATTAAGAGACGGGAGAAATCTCGTCTCTTTTAGTTTAATGGAGAGAAAATGAATAATTATTTTTATTGTTATTCAAAAAGAATGTATCATTTTATCAAAGTGTTTGATGTTAATTATGTTTCGGTTGGTATAAATAAAAATACTAAAAGAAAGTATTATGTATTTCCAAAATCAGAAAAACTTGATAAGATAATCGCACTTTATAATACAATAAAACATTCTATATAACACATAATTAGTTGAAAACGGAGGTAATAGTTGCAATGGCTAATACAGAAGAAATAAAAGAAAACAAATTTGAAACAACAGAGGAAGATATTCGTTTAGACAAAAAAGTTAAGGTGTGTAGTATTGCACCTTGGATTACAGGTGCTCCTCGTGTTACTTCTAAGGGAGATATCAGTATTCCCGCAAATGGCAGTGTTTTGTTGTCACGAGAAGAAGTAATTGCACAAGCACAAAATGGAAATAAGCTTTTGTCTGGTATAGATAGTCTTGGTAGTCATGCCACTTGGTATATCGAAGATGAGTTTACTCGTTCAGAATTAAGTTTTGACCTTGATAAGAAGAAACAAGTTTTCTTAACAAAGGAAAAAATTAAACGAATTTTTGAACTGAAAACACAAGAAGCTTTTGAAAAGAATATACAAAATACAGTTACAACTCGTGCTGAAAAGGCATATTTAATGGAAGTAATTCGTTCATTAAAACTAAATGACTATGCTAAAATTGCATTTTGCGAAGATTATACGGGTATCAGACTTTAAGAGGTATTAATAATGGAAGAAGTTACAAATGCTTCGGAAGTAATTGATTTTTTTGAGTCAACCTTTGCTGACAAAGAAGTTATTCCATTTGATTTGGAGATAGTTTGGCTTAAAAGAGCTGTTAGTCGATATTCTTTAGAATTAGACCCATTAAATTTTAACGACGCATTTTTGCATTTTGATTCAAAGATAGATAATACTGTCATATCCACTTTAGCTGCGTTTATGAAAGAATTTTATCAAGAACGACAAGTATCTAAGGTAAATAAAAGAATTAGCATAGTTGGCAAAGATATTTCAATTGACGGTTCAAATGGTACAAAAAGTGCCGAAAATGAACATTTAAAATATGTCGCCGAAAAATCAAGGGATATGATTGAAAATCAAAAACCCACTGCTTTCATATAGGAGGGTTAGATGGCACAAGAATGGTATTTAATGTCTTCGTCTACCAAACCAAATAGTCTTGGTGGATATGAAAATGAAGGTTTTAATGATTTTAAAGATGACGCTTTTGATGAAGCTTTGGCTACAGATATAGCAAGAACGGTTACATTATATAATTATGATTTATCACAGTCTGTTGAAACACGGTGTATTGTTCAAGGCAATATTTCTGACACACAGGACAAATCTATGGCAAGAACTGTGCTGTTTAAACGAGGGACTGTTAAGGCTGGAATGTATATCTACTTCGAAGGGAGATATTGGCTTGTCGATGGATACCCTGGTAACAATGGGATATTTGAAAAGGCAACTATGGTGTTATGTCAATACAAATTACGTTGGCAAAATGCTGCCGGCGAAATTATTGAGCGTTGGTGCAACGAAACATCGACTTCAAAATATGGAGTTGGCGAAGATAGAAATAGTGTTCTTTTATTGTCATCGAATACATTCTTGTTAAAAATGCCAGATGACAAAGAAACACTTGAGTTAGATGGTAAACGTGTTTTTATTGATAAACACAAAACCAATCCTACAAAAGTATTTCGAATTACGAAGACAGATGATACTTTGTATGATTTCGGAAAAGAACACGGAGGTATCTTTAGTTTTATCGCTGATAAGACTGAATTTAATCCTACGACTGACAATCAAGAATTGAGAGTTTGCGACTACAAAGACATCCACAAGACAACGACTTCTATTAATGAAATGGTGGTTTCAATCATCGGTAAAGAAAGATTACAAGTCGGATATCCGAGAACGTACTCTGTAACTTTTACTGATAAACAAGGGAATGCAATAGACGATATCTCTTTTGCATGGAATGTTTTAAGTGATTTTGATGTAGAGCAGTCGGTCAAGGACAATTCAATTACAGTAAATATTCAAGATGATGATTTGGTAGGGCAATCATTCTCTATTCAAGTTTTAGTGAATGGTTCAGTGATTACTTCCAAAGAGATTTCTATTGTAGAAGATTTTTAGGAGGTGACATATGGGCAAATCAAGAAGTTATGAAATAATTGAATTTCGAAAGCTGATAATGAATCAAATTGTGCAGTCAAAAGAACTTGTAAAACTACTCGGCGAAGAAAATTCAGAATATCCTGAAGATACAATACCTTATACAAGAGTGTTCCCTCATGAATATATTCCTGATAAAATTCTTGAAACGGATAGATTTATTAATTTTGAAATCAGTGCGGCTTTAGACCAAACCAATAGAACATTTAAGAATTTAACAATATATTTCTTTGTTGTTTGTCATCAAGACGTTATACGATATGTTGAAAATGGCAGACAATATCTTTGGTATGACAAAGTTGTTTGTGAATTGGATAATATTTTTTGTGAAAAAAATATCCTTGGTGTCGGTAAAACTGTTTTAGTTGACAATCTCCCCTACTGTCCTCAACAAAAGTTTAAAGGAAGGATTGTAAGGTTCACTGTTAAAGACTTTACAAATGGGTTGAAGTATGGTAAATAAAACAAGTTTACTTAAATCAAACGAAGTACATATCAAAGACGGTCTTAACCTCTATATTCCTACAGTTGGCGAAGTTTTACATAATGAACAAGGATATTATTCTTTAGCTACATCTTTAACTGCATCTCCTAAAAGCTTTATGGTTCAATTAGACGATGCAGGAAAAGATTATACTACTATAAGTGAATGGGATTTATTTTGTATGTTATTTCAACAATTGTCTGAACAAGCAAGAATGTTGGTTCTTCACAAACTAACTATGGAAAGAATTCAGGAGCAATTTGATGAAAATAGCCAAGAATACCGAAAGTGTCAAGAAGGTATGAAAAAATACGATAATCAATTATCCGACTTGTGCATCAACTTAATATTTGGTGATACTGATATTGCAGGATTTGAACTTCGTGAAGAAGAGGGCAAAAAATATTTTTATAATGTAACAACAGATTTGACAATTACTGAAGAAGATTATAAAGAGATTGCTGATGTTATCAGAAAAATCAATTTATTTCAACATGATAAAAGTAAACCAGGAAATGAACATGCAAAAAAATATTTGCTAGAAAAAGAAAGAAGGAAATTGAGACGTAAAAGAAAACAGCCTTATGTTCCCTATCTTGAAAATTTAGTCGTTTCCTTGGTTAATACTGCCGAATTTCCTTATAACTATGAGGAATGTATGAATTTATCTTTGTATAAGTTCAATCAAAGTTTTAAGCAGATTCGACATAAAATAGACTATGATAAAACAATGATTGGTGTCTATGCAGGCACGGTCAATGCATCCAAGATGAATACACAAGATTTATCTTGGTTTCAAGTAAGTAAATAGCATCTTAACGGTAATGCCGTTAAGGTCTTTTTTTTATGCAAAAATTTAATTTAAAGGAGGATAAAATTATGAATTTGGATAAGTTTACTATCGTATCATATGACCAAATTGCAGGTTTTGATAGACAGGCTGGTATGTTGGCTTTGGTTATGGATGAGATTAATGACTTTACACTTTCTCAAGAAGAAGAAAAGAATGATATCACTGGTAAGGGTGGTAGAGTTATTGGTTCTCAGAAAAAGAACAAGAAGGTTACTGGTAAAGGTACTAATGGTATGCTTTCTGGTGGTGCTCTTGCTGCTCAACTTGGAGCTGATATCGAAGACGGTGATCAAATTGTAAAATGGACTGATGTTATTACTGTTACAGCCAATAAAGGTAATACTTCGAAAAAAGCTGAGGGTACAGTTGGTAACGAAATTGGTTATATTTACATAAGAAATAAGGATCAAGAGTATATTTCTGGTGGCAAGAGACTTACACAGACTTCTGGCACTCCTGCGACAGGACAGTTCTCATACAATCCTGACACAAATGAAATCACTTTCTTTGATGGTGATGTAGCTGATGGTGTAGAAGTTATTACTTTCTATAATACAAAGGTTGAAGGTAAGAAGATTTCAGATGATAGCGACCATTATAGCAAGGTTCTTGAGGTTATTATTGATGTTACTTGCCAAGATGCTTGTGATAATCAATTCCACGGTCAATTCCTAATCAAGAGAGCAGATTTCAGTGGTACATTTGATATTGCCGGCGGTTCAGACCCTGCTACACATGGATTTGAATTTACTTCACTTCCTGATATTTGTACAGGTAAGACTGACCTTTGGGACTTCATTGTCTTTGATGATTAATTTATGAAATTATGAGGTGTAGGCTAAGAAATTGGTCTATACCTCTAATATTATCAAGGAGGATTGAAATGGCAAAAGGTAATTTACTAACATGTCGTGTTTGTGGTAAGCAATACAAAGGTTGTAAATCTTGTGAAGCAAATCAAGGAGTTTTTCACTGGCGAAATTTTGCTTGCTCTGAGGAATGTGCAAGAAAGTATATCAATGATACTATTGCGTACAGAGAAAAGCAAAATAAAAAGACTATAAAGGTTGAACGCAAAGTTGAAAAGCAGACTGTAGAAACAAATACAGACATTAAGAAAAAGATTAATAATGTTGAGACAGCTACAACATCTGATACTAAAAAGGCTGTAAAAAAGGATGAGGTTTCTAATGATGAGACTTCTAAAAATACTGAGATATAATATATTTTGGACATTGTGTATTGATAAAAATAAAGGGATTGATTATTACTATGCAATGTAAAAAGTAATGTCAATCCCTATTTTTTACGTTTAGAAAGGATGAATGAAAATTCGTACAGGAAATATTTTTGAAAGTTTGGACGAAGTATATGACTACTATAATGGCGATATAGTAAAAATCGTAAACCTACAACAGTTTTTGTTTTATGCTGGAGCTTGTGGAATTCAAGCCGATTGGGTTGACCGCTCCCCATACGATGGGAAATTAATAGCTTATTATGGTAGAATTCGTACAAAGGATTGTTGGGAGAAGTGGAAGGCAACTACTCCAGATGTGAATAAAAGAAATGGCAAATAATATAGGGAAAAAGTTTGAAAATAATTGGAAGGCAAGTATGCCAAATGATATATTTTATTATCGACTCAAAGACCAAGCACAATCATTTGGTGGGGCAAGTAAATTAAGATTCAGTTTAAAAAATCCATGTGATTGCTTCTTATTCAAATCCCCTACCCTATTTGCATTAGAGCTAAAATCTGTCGGCACATCTTCCATAAGTTTTGAAAGAACAAAAGAAGAAAAAGGTGTTATTCATTTTCATCAAATTGAAGGACTGAGGAATTTTAGCCGATATAAAAACATTATTGCGGGCTTTGTGTTAAATTTTAGGCATAGTGATGGAACTGAGAATTGTTATTTTATACATATTAATGATTTTGATACGATGATAAACAGTTTAGATAAGAAGTCTTTTAATGAAAAAGATTTGTCTAAATACAATCCAATTATAATTGAAAATCGAAAGAAAAAAGTAAATTATACTTATAACATAGAGAAGTTCATATGCAACGTATATGAAAGAATGGAGATAGAAATATGATTAAAGAATTTATTGAAATGAAGAAGAAAGAAATTCGTGTAAAAACTGCTTTGTATTCGGCTGTGGATAAGTTTATTGTTGAAAAACAAGATATGCTTGATTTGGTTATGAGAATTTATGAAACTTTGAAGAATACTCCAACTGAAAACTTGCAACAAGAATTGATTAGTCAGATTGTCAATGTAATCCATAAAGATGAGGTTGATAATGAAGTTGTTAATAAGACAGAAAATGAATAATAATGGCTAAAAATTTAAAAGAATTGAATGAAATTCTTAAAAACTATATTGGTACTGCTTTAATATTGACACAATGGGATATTCGTGAGATTTTGGAAAAGAAGGTTGAAGAATATTATGACGAGTATCAACCTGTTTTATATAAAAGAACTTGGAAATTAAAAAATTCATTGCAATGTTCAGATATAAAATTTGAGAAGAAAGGTGTATCTTGTACTGTCGGATGGGACAATTATTATATCGCAATGCGATACACCGGCGGAGCAACTGGTGAGCAAGTTCTTTATTGGTTTAATGATAAATCTCATGGTGGTAGAGTACAAGGTGAACATAAATTTTGGGATGAAGCCATAGAAGAAATCAATGAGATATATGGTGGCATTCCAAATTTATTCAAAAGAAACTGTAAAAAAGCAGGTATTCCAATTAAATGATGATTGTACACTCTCCTTTCGAGAGTGTTTTTTTATTGCAAAATTAGAAAGGAGAATGTAAATGGCGGAGATAGATAATGATTTTCAAATTGAATTGTTTGGTGGATTAGACATTTCAAAATCGAAATCAAAAATCAATGCAGATATTGAAACTTTAAAGAAGCAAATCAAAGAGCTTGAAATATCGGCAAAAATAGATGCAAATGTTTCAAAAAACCTAGAAAAACAATTAAACAACCTAAGTATAAAATTAAGTGATGTTAAGGTAGAACCAAAAGCATTGACTAAAATGGTCGGCGAAATCAACAATGCACTTAGGGGTATACAAATCCCAAACATTAATATTGGAAATGGCTCTAATAATATTGCAAAACAAGCTGGTCAACAAGTCGGACAGCAATTTCAAACTGGTGTTTCTCAAGGGTTAGGTAATTCGTCTAAGGTTTTAGAGGACTTTAAGAAATCATTAGGAAATGTCGGAATGGGCTCAAAGGAAATTGATACTATTGCCACGAGAATTCAAAACCTTGGAGTTCAAATTGAAACAGTAAGTAGTTCAGTAAATAAACATAAGGATGATAAAAAATTATCCGTTAATATTTCAGGCACTGATAAATTTGGACAAGCCATTAAATTAACGGAACAATATAATATTGTTACTGGCGATTTAATTAAAACTATAGACAGAGTTGCCACCACTCAACAAAAGGCAGGTACAAGCACCGATACTTTTATTGAGAAGCAGAAAAAGGCAGTTAGTCAGGCACAAATTGCTTTAAATTCTGCCCAGTCTGGATATCAAGATAAAAATGCATCCAAGCCAATAAAATCCAATGAACACATTACTGCACTTGAGCAGCAATATTCAGTAGTTAAAACAGCAATTAATAATTTAGGTGGTGCTAGTAAATCTACTTTTACTGATATGCAGAACGAAGTTGATAAGCAAATTGCCAAATTACAAGACATGGTGTCTGTGTTCCGTAATGCCGAAACAGTGGCTACATCTCTTAGGTCAAAAGATATTGGAACTGTCAAAGAACAGTATTCGAGTAAATTAGATGTGCTTGTTGGTAAAATGAAATCATCTGGCGTTTATACGGATGGGTTTAAATCCGGTGCTGATAATTTAAAAAATGTATTGTCAAACGCAGTTGATGCTTCTGGACTAGTGACATTTTTAAACGGTCTTGACAAATTAGATGCAGGTTTTAAAAGAGCAAAAGCATCGGCTGATGAGTTTAATAAGGCACAAAAAGTAAAAATAAATGTTTCGGGATTGGAGTCTAAGCTTGCAGATTTAGAAAGACTTAATCCGGAAATTAAAAATTTTAAAACTCAAATAGCAGGTGCAGACGTAACAATAAACAGTCTTTTGAGTGATTTGTCAAAAATAAACACTCAAGGCGATTTTTCGGTTATAAACACCAAGTTTAAAGCCTTCAGAGATGCTGCACAGGCGGCAGGATATGCTGTTAATGATGTTGTTATAAATAGTAAGACGATTGACAATATCAAAAGTGCAACCGATGGTACGGGTAAGATTAGTTATGCTAATCAGATTCAAGAAATTGAAAAGAAGTTTAGAGACCTTGGGTTTACCGAAAGTGAAGTTGCTAATCAAACTAGTGATTTACGAGCCAAACACCAAGATTTACTTGATGTAATTGATAGCAATAATTTCTCATCGGATACAGAACATAATCAAGCAATTATAGAGGCAGATAAACAAAGAGCGGCAGAATTAAATAAAGTCAGTAATGCCTATAAATCAATTAAAACAGATGCAACGCAATTTTATAATTTGGACAAACAAAATAAGTTGTCTAATGATATTCAAAATTGGTTGTCTAAGAACACGGCGGCTTCAAAATCTGCCAGAGCTTCTTTAGAGGCTTATTTTAAAGAACTGTCAGAAGGCAGAGTTACGGCTGAACGATTGAAGTATATCGAAACTGAATTAAAAAAGATTGATACACAACAGCGTGGTATGGGTAAACTTGGTTTAGCCTTTAAAGACCAATGGGCACAAGCAGTTGATTCGTTTAAAACATGGTTGTCTGCAAGTTCCGTTGTTATGTTAGCAGTTTCTAAAACAAAAGAGGCTGTTACAGAACTTAAAGAGATAGATACAATTTTAACTGAAATCAGCAAAACAAACGATAAATTATCTAAGTCTGATTTAAAGAATATTGGAAACGACGCATTTGAAACAGCGTCAAAATATGGTAAGAAAGCAACTGATTATTTGTCGGGAGTTCAAGAAGCTTCTCGTGCCGGCTATGAGAATGCGGAAAATATAGCTGAACTGTCAACTGCCGCACAAGGTGCAGGAGATATGACAGCTGAACTTGCAAACTCATATATTATCGCTACCGATAAAGCTTACGGTATGGAAGGTAGTGTTCAAAAATTAACGCAAACTTTAGACGGTGCAAATGAAATTACTAATCATAATGCAGTAAATATGACTGAACTTGCGGAGGGTATGAAAGTTGTAGGTTCTCAAGCCGCATCTTCTCAAATTAGCGTAGAAGAAACAACCGCTGCGTTAGGAACTCTTATTGCTGTTACACAACAAGGCGGTTCTCAAATGGGTAACGCATTTAAAGGCATCTTGATGAATCTTAGACAAGTTACTGGCGAAGTGGACGGAGAAGAAATTGATCAAGAGTCCTTGACAAAATACGAAAAAGCTTGTGAAGCACTTGGCGTCTCTTTAAGCGAAGTCAAAGACGGTGCGGTTTCATTAAAAGAGCCAATGCAAATTCTTAAAGAATTGTCGGCTGAATATACAAAACTTGATAAAGATGATGCCAAGAGAGCAAATTTGTTAAGTGCTATTGGTGGTAAAATTTACCACGTTGTACAGAAATGTATAACTAGAATGAATTTAAACGCAGGTAATCTCTTAGAGCCTTACACCACAATATAAGAGAAATCATTATATGACGGTTTGAAAACGTAAGGATTGAGTGTTCGTGCGGCGAAGTACCCTAACGTATTCCGTAGACCATACGGTACTTGAGTCGAGGGTAAACGTTCAACGACTAGATTCTTGTCGAGCTATAGACTGGCGAATAAAGGTGGAAATCCTGAATATCTATAGCAATAATCGTAGGGCGCAATCGCAAATGGCGTGGGTGAAATCCCCTTAAATCGAAAAGGTCACTCTTAACACGTAATGGTGAAGATGAAGAAATAGTCTCATCTCCTATTGAAAGATAGGGACGTTATTATATAACGTAAATAGATGTTGCGAATCTATTTTAAGATAAATGAAATACAGAGCTAACGCTTTGAATGCAATTCTTGAGAATTATTCAACATATGAGAAAATGTTACAAGAATATGCTGATGGTGATGGTTCAATGGCTGAAGAGGCTGAAAAAACAGCCAATAGCTTAGAAGGTAGCCTTAATAAGCTATCAAATACTTGGACTGATACTGTACAAAACATTCTTGATTCAGATACACTTAATTCAGGAGTTAAAGTTTTAAATACAGTTTTAGACCTTATAAATAAAATAACAGATAAACTTGGATTGTTTGGTACTGCTGGTGTAACAATCGGTACAATCTTAGGAGTAAAAAATGTCGGTAGAGCAAATTATATTAGTTAGCTCTCATTGTTTTGAATATGCCGACAGCATATATAATTCTATCGGATACGATTAGTTTAGAATATGCTAAATCGTGAAATACACGATGATAAACGCCCGATAACGTCTGAAGGACTTGTATGTCATAAACATGCAACTGGGAAGCACGTCAACCTCACGCTACTCTCCTATTTTGGTAACAAATTAGGCTATAGTGATAATGTGTGAATTCGTGTGGTCAGGTCGGAAGTCTCCTTTATATAAGGAGAAACCGCCACAGTAGTAACATGGGCGAGATTTGGTATATGAAACGCTACCAATGAGAATAGGTACTCGGCACTATCATAGAAACGTAGCTATGAAATTATGAGTTAGTAACTTATCTACTACTTCTACGTTGTGGAGTTCTTTTGCATTAGGACTATGATAAGAAATGCAAACTTTTCATCTGATAAGATGAATATAATAATAAAAAATAGTATTGACAATATAACTAAATGTGATATAATATTTATAGAAATAAAAAAAATGTGGAAACCAAAGACGGTTGCCACGATACAATTAGTTACCAAAATACTGAGATTATTTAATCTCAAACTTTAGTGAGCCAATCTGTTTGCGGCAGACGGCTCACTTTTTCTTTACAATTGCTATTATGTCTTTTATAATTTGATAAATCAAACTTAAAATGCCACAAATAGCAGCTATATTTACTAAAGTAATATGTATCAGCCTCCTTCAAAGAAAATTTCTCGTCAAGAGCTTATACATAGCCTCCATTCCGCTCAAGCGAGATGACAGGCAACCGTCCTTAACCCGTCATACCGTTTACAAAAAAGATAAAAAACTCAACTGTATAACGGCATGATTTCCACAACATTATTATATCAAATTCAACATTAACTGTCAATATATTCTTGTTTGAGCGTATTTTCGGATACGTTCTTTTTGTATGTAACAAAATTACAATAACAATTTTACAACTTATTTACAATTAATTATGATGTATTGCTATATAATGCCATATATTATATAATTATAGAGAAATTAAATGAAAAAGAGGATTAAAATATGTACGAATTAATTGAAACGAAAAACAATGATATATCTTTATACGGCATTAAGTGTGGTAATGTGCGGATAGAGGATATATCAACAAAGAAGAATACAGTAGAGAGATTGGTTTCTATGGTCAATCAATATGACCTCTCCCCTATTCATCTACACGACTTTGTGGAGGATTTTGTGGAGAATATATAGTTGAGGCGGTTGTTATGTTTAATAAAGAATCTGCCAGAAATCCCATTAGCTTTAGCTGATAGGATGAATGACAATAATATAATATGAATAGTAAATGGAAGTCTAAAAACAGACATAAGTTCTTATTACAATAACTTGGCAAAATCAATCGCAGATGTATCTTGGAGTGAATTTGTTAGACAATTAGAGTATAAAGCTGATTGGTACGGACGAGAGATTATTAAGATTGATACTTGGTATCCGTCCAGTCAAATATGTTCAAATTGTGGTTGTATTACCGAAAGGAAACCATTACATATAAGAGAATGGACTTGTCCTAAATGTGAAATTCACCATGATAGAGATATAAATGCGGCTAAGAATATACTTAATGAAGGATTAAGAATGAAAACGGCAGGAACTGTCGGGATAGCTTAGGTAAACTTGTCTCAATAGAGACATTGACTAAGAAGCTACGAAGTCTTTAGCTTCGTAGTAGTTCACATGACAGGTAGCGAATATTATATTTGAATGTCAATATCGTGTTATTATATGAATATTATAAATAATAAGCTAATACTTATTATATCGCTATTATTTTGTCATTTTTAATTGATTTGTATTTAATTTGTATTTAATTTGTAATAAAATCGCAATAATAATCATTAGTATATATGATATAATACAACCAATAGGTAAGAAAGGATTTTTAGTATGTGTAGATATTTAACAGCAGATCAATTTTTAGGAATAACATTTATAAACTTGGTTAAACAAGATTTATTTAGTATAGAATTACCTGAAATAAATCGTATTGAAAAAAAAGTTGATTCGCTTATCAGAGAAAAAAATCAAGCAGTTTTATGTGCAACTGAAAAAGATTTATATAATGTTATTAATACTTATAATGATTTCTTTTCTATTAAAAATAACTATATAAAAATTGACAACAGGATGAAAAATGAGAAAGAAGAGTTAATTTGTAACTTGCAAAGATATTTTTTAGGTGGAATCCCTTCTGATATAAACGAAACCGTTAATGTTTTTTTTGATGAAATTGAGAAATCCTTAGTGAGGTAATAAGAAAATGTCACAAAAGATACTTAGAGATGCAATTCATGGTTATATATCGTTAGATGATATGTTTATATTTATAATTGATAGTCCAGAGTTCCAAAGATTAAAATCTATTGAGCAAGGTAGTTTTCGTGTTTTATACCCTGCCGCTAGACATGATAGATTTATTCATTCTCTTGGAACATATCACTTAGCAAAGAAAGTGTCTCATTATTTTATTCAAAATATAGACGAAGATTTGAATATTTCCATAGACAAACAGATTTTAGATAAAATATTAACAACATTTTATTACGCTTCCTTATTGCACGATATAGGACACGCACCATTTAGTCACACAACCGAATGTTTTTTTGCGGAAAAAACTATTGATGGCACTTATTCTAATAATGCAATTGAGGAGCAATTATTAATCTCAATAAAAGAGGTAGTAGATGATTCCGATTTTAATTCTTTTAAAAAAGATTTTAAAGGATGCTCACCATCATCCCATGAAATTATGAGTGCTACTATTTTGGTAAAAAAGGCTGACATTTTTTTAGAATGTGTCGATAGTATAAACTTAGAATTAGCAGCAAGAATGGTAATTGGTTGTACATATGACTATAATACTTGTAGTTCTCTATCTGATGATGAAAAAAATATATTAGGAATAAAAAATTGTTTTATTCGATTATTGAACTCGAATACGGTTGACGTAGACAAAATGGACTATATAACCAGAGACACAGTAATGTCTGGATTTGATAATGTTTCTATCGATGTTGAGAGACTTGCACGTTCTGTCACAGCTATAAAAAATCCTAACGGTTGGATATACCCTGCATTCCGAAAAAATGCATTAAGTGTTATTGATAATGTTTTTCGAGCTAAAACAGAGCAAGGATTTTGGATGGTTTCGCATCCTGCGGTTCTATATAACTCATTATTACTTACTCATTGTATTAAATCTTTAAACCATTGGATAGATAAAGATTATACAAATAAGATTTTTTCTCTTGAATCCTTAAGCAATGATGGAATAATTTTAAAGAATAAAAAATATAGATTGTTGAATGATATTGACATTGGCTCTGATTTAAGAGCTTATTATGAACAAAGCCCATTGATACAAGAATTGTATAATCGGCGTGCTCGTAGACATCCTCTTTGGAAATCTTATTACGAATATAAATATTTGTTCAATCGAAAGAAATCTGAAGAAAATGTTTTATCGGAGGAAAATGTTTTTTTATTTTTTAAAGGACTTATTGATTATATGGCTAGTTCTGGATATTTTGTTCTTAATGACAAAATGAAAGATGATATATATAAAAACGGTACAGATGAAGCCAAAATTGCTGTCAAATTTTTAGAAACATTCTGCAATTCAAATTCCATTAAATTTGATTTTGTTATACTTTCATCTTCAAATGCTTTTGGTGCTAAATTTGATCCAGATTTTGTGTATATATACTTCAATAAACTTCCGTCTAACAACGGTCGGAACTATGCTACTTATGGTTTTTTGAAAAATAATATACCAAAATATACTTCTTCAAGGATGTTTTATTTATATTCTAAAGAAAAATTTTCACCCGAAAGAATTGAGAATTTTATTAATGACCTTAATAATACAATTAAGGAAAATGCCCAAAAACAAACACCTAGAGCATAGTAAAAAGAAGTCTGTAATGACTTCTTTTTTGTTTTTCCTTCAATAGGTTAAGACGACATTTCAGAATAGAATTTAAAAGGGAAAATGCAATGATTGTAAACACATCTTCTGTTAAATAGATTATTATAAAAAGAGAAATGAGGAAACTGCTATGAAAACATGTGACATTGAAAAGTTATACAAAGATTTAGGAATATCTATATCCAATTTAAATGCAGATTATAATCCTGATTTATATGCGAAAAAAATTATGAATCAATTTACAAAGAAGAATAGCAAGTTAACATATTCTGACAAAACAATTTTGACTCATAAATAATATACAAAAACGACTCATTATTGAGCCGTTTTTTAATGTTAATAACTTATTGATTTGATACTTTGTAAATAATGATATTCTTTTTCAGGGATGGCATTTAATATTTTATTATAGAAAGATATCCCTTCTACATTTAGTAATTTTACATCATCATGGTCTTGATAATAAATATAGCAATGAGTATTATCGTGAGTAGTAGTAATATTCTTAAAATTGTTAGCATCTTTTTTTGCACCAATTATAGCACCCGCTTCACCTCCTAAAATACCCCCCACAATAGCCCCAGAAATAGATATATTTTTGCCTTCATTTATAACTTCGTTGGTATAATTTACATAACCATCTTTATTATAAAATTTAATATTTTGATATCTAATAAATATGATATTGTCAATGTTTTGTTGAATATCTGTTGGATTCTTGTTTGTTCCAACATAAGCAGTTGGAACATTCGGAGGTTGGGGACAAAAAATTATATTTTTGTTATCTATCCATATATAACCATATGTTCCATTAACTTCAGATGGATTTTCTTTTACTATGTTTTCTTTATATGTTACTTCGTTGTTATTGCACCAATTTTTCAGTTTTTCAATTAATTCATTTTCATTTTTGTGAAGTATTGATAGTTCATCATTATTGTGATTGTGATTTTCATTTGAATTTGCATAAAAAATTATAATTAATAATATTACTATCATTATGATTGTCAGTAAAATTGCCACGTATTATCATCTCCTTTTATGATATATATATATATATATCATATCATTATTTCATATAATTGTCAAATATACCCCACAATGTATTTGACATATTATAAATTAGTGCGATATTTAGAACAATAACCGATGATACTACTGGTGCAATTAAATCAATTGGATTATTCGGAAAATCGATTAATGATATAAAAACTACATTATCAACGATGAAATCAAATGGATTTATAAACAGTATTTTCCATGTTGGAACAATTGATGTGTCAAAAATAAATCAATATAATAACGCCATAGAAAACGGAATAAGTGCTGAAAAAGCCAGAGAGCAAGCAATAGTTGGGACAAATAAAGCAACTGTCAACTTGATTACATCTGCAAATGGTGCTAAAGTTAGTGCGGAAGCATTGGCGGCAGCTCAAAGAAGTTCTTCTATTGCATCAAAAGCAGCTGCATTGGGGTTAAAAGCCGTATCTATTGCAGCTAATGCACTTATAAGTATAGGAATTAGCTTAGCTATCCAAGGTATAATATGGGCTTGGAATCAACTAACAAAAGCAGAAGAAAACAATAGACAAAAGCTTGAAGATTTAAAATCTAAATATGAAGAATTTGAATCAAAAATTAAATCTATTCAAGACGAAATGGCAACAACGGCTCAACGTATTGCTGAACTTAACGCCAAAGATAACTTAACCTTTGTTGAGCAAGAAGAATTAGACAGACTAAAAGAAACAAATGCAGAATTAAAACGTCAACAAGATTTATTGGAGCAAAGTAAAAAGCTTGCACAAAATGATGTCAATAAACAATTTGTCAAGACAATGAAAAAAGATGTTGATGATAGTAGCGAATATCAATATTTTTCTGCTGAACAAACCGCACACAAAACTTTGTCTTGGGGGTCATTCTTTAGAAATTTTGCAGCAGGTGGATTGGCAGCAGGATACAAGGAAGATGAACGCTCATATATTGAACAACAATTCCAACAGTATGAAAGCTTAAAAGACCAATACGCAAATGCCACAACTCAAAAAGACAAAGACAGAATTGACAAGCAAATCAAAGAGATAGAAACATATCTTAATGATAAATCTCAACAATGGCTGACTGATTCGGACGGCATTGACTACATAACAAATCCGCAAAATGATGATGAACGTAAGGTAAATGAATATCTTGATTATATCAATGATTTTCGTGATAGAGTTGCAATCGAAACCGGCGGTACAGACGCAAAGTATAATGCTTTTACTCGTATATTAAACAAGGACGAGTTTTCAGACATAAAGTCACAACTTGAATCTTTAGGTGATGTTGGTGAATTAACCGGCGAGAAGATTAAAGACTTAATTCCAGTTGGCAGTGAATTGTACAATAAGCTTGTAAGCTTAGGTGTTATAGCGGAAGATGATAGTTCATGGTACGGTAATCTTGCTAATACATTTAATAAGGTTACTGAGGCGGCGGATACTAATTCAATCGCTTTAAAAGAACTCAACGATTCGTTAGACAAAATCCAATCGGCATATCAAACAGTATCAACAGCCATTGAAGAATACAATGAGAACGGATATATCTCGGTAGATACATTCCAAAGCTTAATGGAATTAGAGCCTGAATACTTAAATCTGTTGGTGGACGAAAACGGTACACTTGCACTTACTTTTGAAAACTTATATAAGCTTACAGAGGCAAGAATAAATGACCTTGCTGCAAAACAAGCATCAACATTAGTAGACAGTGTAACAAAGTTAGGCAGTGAAGCCGAGCAACTTCAATATTTGACTCAAGCAACAGACGGAGCAACTGAAAGTACATGGGGTTTGGTATATGCAAAGATAGCAGAGGCTCAAGCAGCAGGTACAATCAGTGATGATGTTGCAGGACGTTTAAAGTCACAAGTAGAAGCATATCAAACTTGGGCGAATGCGGCAATAGACGGAATTAACAAAGGCAGTTTAGGCAAATCTTCAAACAGTTCTAAGTCTGAAAAAGACAAGGCGAAAGCATTAAAGGATTACAATGATAAGCTTAAAGATATTAACGAAAAGCTTGAAGAACTTGATAAGGCAGAGCATTTATCAAACTTAAAATACAGTATTGAAACGATTACACAAGACCTTAATAAGTTTGAACAATCACTTGATAGATTATCTTCAAAGCTTGACTTGACATTTGAAAAAGATTACAGTGCAAAGCTAAGTATTATCGGTCAACAATTCTTAGGAGCTTCACGTTACGGCGGTGAAATGCGTGTTGAACTTGAGAGGTTATTGGCTATTGAGCCACAAACGGCAGATGAAGCAGAAGAGCTTGCTTCAAGACTTGAAAGTTTATCTGACAGTTTCTTTGAAAATGAAAAGAATATCATTGAGTATAGAAATTCATTGTTTGAAACAGCAACAGATTATTTGGGCGAATCTGCAAGTGCTACTGTTGAACAAGTAAACAATGCTAAGAGTATTTTGGATAATACCTTTAATGTTATTAAGAATGGTTCATTGTCGGGTGATGGTTTTTGGTCGGCTACTCTCCTACCGTCTATTTCAAAAGACAAGGTTACTAAACAGAGAGCAGAAAACAATAAGCTTATCAAGGAAGAAAAACGCTATCAAAACGCTATTGCTAAAATCCGTAAGAAAGCAACAGATATGTCTTATGCGGAAGAAAAAGAGGAACGTGAAAAGCAACGTCAAGAATATCAAGAAGAACTTCAAGAAGCTTATGAGGACTATCAAGATAAGATTAATGATGTTATAGGTCAAAATATTGAGGTTTCAGACAGCGTTAAGAATATTGGCGATGAGTATATGAATACTGCCGATAAGGCGGAAAATGCTGCTCAGAGAATGTCAGACGCAATGAATAACATCAACTGGGAAGAACGAGTTAAAGCAAATAACGCTCAATCTCATGAGAACGGATTTACAAGCACTCAATATGAGTATGATAATTCAAGTCTTTTTGAAAAGTTATCTAATGGTAAAAAATCAATCAAAGCCAAGAATATTAGCGATAAGATAAGCGGCATTCCTAATGATGCGACAATTAATCAAGATCAACATATTTACAGAGGAAAACAAGACCTTGGTACGTGGACGGTTTCCAATGGTAAGTTTGTATACGCTGAAAAGTATGCTAAAGGCGGTATAACATCACAAGGACTTACAATCACTGGTGACGGTATGGGAGCATATGCAGGACAAGAAGCGTATATAGGACAAGACGGCAAACTTCATCTATTCAATAATGAAGCACAACTATCTGAACTACCTCCGAATACTCGCATTGTCAATGCAAAAGACTTGCAGAATATCATTAAATATACTGGTATGAAGTATTTCTATCAGCCTATTGAAAATATTCAATCTGCAACGGTTCAGAAGTTTGCACAAGGTAATACAAATGTTTCATTCTCCCCTATTCCGTATAACACATTATCTACTCAAGCATTGTATTCAGATGTTAACGTACAAGCAATGGTTGAAGAGACTATTGCGGAAATCAACAATGAGTTTAATGCTTTAAAAGGCAATATAAAATTTAGTGCGGTACAAACTGCATTCAAGAACAGTCTGACTGATAAGAAGATGTACAAAGACTTATCAAACACTATTGTTAATATGACATCGCAGTCGCTTGACAAAGCTGATAAGAGTACACTTTCAGATTCGGTTGTTGGACTTATTTTGCAAAATTCAGCTTGGGACGATTTGCCGAATGAATTGCAGAATAAATTGTCTGAATTGAATGTAAATGCAGATAATTGGACTGATTGGATAAAAGACTCAAATAATTCACTTCAAGCATTTAACCTAATGCAAGATGGTGGAATGAGTAGTTGGGACTTGCTTGACAGCAATGTAACTTCTCTGCTACAACAAGCAGGTATTAATGGCAAAGACGCTTGGGATAAATTTGTACAAGATGACCCACTGCAAGCATTGACTTTGTTATCATCTTCTTGGAATAGTATGAATGATACTATAGGGCAATATATGACAGATGCTCAAACCATTACTGCCAATGGTGCAAGGGCTATTCAGTCACTACAAATAATTGCACCGTCTATATCGGAGCAATCTTGGAACGCATTGCAAGTGTTAATTGCTAATAAGATACAAGAAATCATATCATTAATGAATGAAGTATTTGGTGAAAATACAGTTGATTAAATCGTGAACGCACACTCGTGACTTTAGTCATGAGTAAGTGAACATTTACGAAATAGTCAGCACGTAGGGAAACTTGCGTGTAGTGGTGCTTATGGCATCCAATATTACTCGAAATTGCTGGAAATTCCTAAAGCTATTCAAACTACAACGTAATACCTTAAAAGGTGTAAGCGTGAACGTTACGAAAGTAGAAAAAATTGAATAGATGGTGCAAGGTTAAATCCTAAACACTTTAATAATGGATAATCAGCAGGGAATCTCGAAAGAGAGCCTTCAACGACTATTCCTCTTGAGGGAAGTAGGAACAAGCGTTCCGAAGTGAGTAACCCCTAACACATAATGGTGAGGGTGAAGATATAGTCTGTGCTTACATGAAAATGTAAGATACCTACTACTAAACAATAAGGTAGATAAGGATGCATAGAATTAGCGACTCTATGTGAACGACAACCTCTAATACGATTAAAGAATCTTACGGTTCTTATATATTATTTAAAACTTAATAACCTTTCACTTTTTAAACGGAGAATAATTAAGTGAAAGGAAGTGATATTATGGCTGAAAAAGCCTGCGGCGGAGGAATCCTTCAGGGATATAAACCTTTGAACCGTGAGGATATCAGAAAGATACTGACCATGTGCCTGTAAGGAGTATGCCATGACCATAGCAGAGGTTTGTAAAAAGTATGATATAACGGCTGACACATTGCGGTATTATGAGCGGATCGGCCTGATTCCCAGAGTACCCCGGACTTCCGGGGGAATCCGGGACTATGATGAAGAGTCCTGCGGATGGATCGAATTGATGAAATGCATGCGTAAGGCCGGTGTGGAGATTGAAGCCCTGATCGAATACGTGGCCCTGTTTAAACAGGGGGATGAAACCATTGACGCAAGAAAGGGGATCCTGATCGAGCAGCGCAGGCGCCTTGAGGAGCGCATGGCCGACATGCAGAGGTCTTTGGACACATTGAATCTCAAAATCCGGAAATATGAGCAGGGCTTGATGAAAAAAGAACAGCTTCTCAAAGAAAAGCATAACGGTAAGAACTGTGAAGCATGAAACACAGCATTTCAGGGCAGAGAGACGAAGAAGGTTAGCAATGTAAGCATTGATTGGTAAAGCGCTTTAGCAATCTATATTGGATAGCCTTCCGCCCCTTGGAAAAATGATCCTGTATATGGATGCATTATTGTATTTATATT
>OLGF01000531.1_pt1 | contig 44489 bp, 37 predicted proteins | sample 1604971 | NCBI WGS metagenome assembly OLGF01 (sample SAMEA3888902, study PRJEB22519) | human gut metagenome | biome: human gut; feature: human-associated habitat; material: faeces | place: Denmark | collected 2011 | reverse complement strand
AAGGCTCGTCTTGAAAAAGAAAAGCCGATAGTAGAAGGCTTTTTGTCGTGGCTTGATAAACAGAACCCTGTACGCGGATCCAGAATGGATAAAGCAGTTACCTATATCAAAAACCGCCGCTCCTATCTTGCAACTTACTTTGAAGATGGCAGATGTAGCTTTTCCAATAACCTTAGTGAAAACGCTATTCGCCCATTTACTGTAGGGCGGAAAAACTGGCTGTTCTGCGACACACCAAATGGGGCACAGGCAAGTGCTATCGTATACACGATGGTAGAAATGGCAAAAGCGAATGGAGTAAACGTCTACCACTACCTTACCTACCTTCTTGAACATCAGCCAAACGATAAGATGAGCGATGAAGAACTGGAGGCGTTGGCGCCATGGAATGAATCTGTCAAAGCGGAAATTGCACAGCGGGCAGATGACGCAAACCAGCAATAATCGTATATGAATTGTCAAGGTACTCCGGTCACTGAAAGGTGACCGGGAATTTTTATATCAGCGGCTAAAATTTAAGCGCTTACGTTAGAAACGTGCGCCGCTAGGCGCACAAGCACAAAAAACTCAGATGAATTTATGCTATCATCTGAGTTTCTCAATGTCTTAACCTGACAGGTTATTAAACCTGTCTGTGATTACTTCATTACTTATTATTCTGATCATTCTCAAGTAACTGATTTATGTGATTGCCATAAGATTTGGAAATTGTTCTTATCTTTTATATGTCAGATCCACACAGAACCTGTAATATCACCGTTAATTACATAATATGCTTTGTTCTCTTCAGGTTTGATATAAATCTTAATATCTTTGAGATCTTTCTCCTTTTTACCCAGTTCGTCTGTCCAGATTCTTCTGACATTACTTAAAATATTTTTTGTATATACTTCTCTGCCCATGAACTGAATATATACTTCTGCTGTTGCTTCTTTCTTAGTGGTTCTTCTTGTTGTCTTCTTCTCGGCAGCTGTCTCTTCAGCCGGTTTCTCAGCTGTCTTTGCAGGAGCCTTCTTTGTAGTTCTTTTCGTTGTTTTTGTTGGTTTTGCAGCAGTCTTTGTTGTTTTAGCTGTCTCTTTTTTCTCGGCTTCTTTCTCTGTTTCTGCCGGTTTCTTTTCTACAGTGTCTGCTGCTTTAGCTGTTTCTTTCTTCTCGGTTTCTTTCTCTGCTTCTGCTGATTTCTTTTCTGCAGTCTTTCTTGTTCTTCTTGCTGCCGGTTTCTTTGCTGTTGTTTCTTTCTTTACAGTCTCTGTTTCAGCAGTTTCTTTCTTGTTTGCTTCTTTATTTACAGCTACTTCTTCAGCAGTTGTCTTTGCAGGAGCCTCTTTAACTTCGGTTGTCTTCGCAGTGGATGTGTTGAGATCTGCTGTAGTTGCTTTTGTTGCCATATGATTAGCCTCCTTACAAGGTATAAGTATTCGTAACTGCTCAGTTTTGTACAGTTACAGGTATTCTTATGTTACCGAAAATATGATAAACAGTAACATTCTTTTATGAAAATAGAATACTACGAATCTTCTGCTTTTGCAATGTTTTTCTGTTTTTATAATTTAGGCATCTTATGAACAGTAACATGAACAGTATTATTTTTTACTCTGTATCCGTCATTTTCTATAGTCCTAGATTCTGCAGATCTTCCTTCATATATGCCGAAAGTCTCCTCTGAAGTTCCTCATTCTGCGGAAGGCTTAAATCCGCATCAAGGGACAGAATCTCCGAAGCCGTTTCACTGGCAGCTTTCAGGATATCCGCATCCTGATAGATGTCCCCCAGTTTAAATTCCAGCAGACCACTCTGGCGGATTCCAAAAAGATCACCAGGACCGCGAAGCTTCAGATCCTCTCCTGCAATATAAAATCCATCGTTGGATTTATTCAGGATCTGCAGACGTTTAGAAATTTCCTTTGCACCATTTCCCTGCATAAAAATGCAATATGACTGATATTCCCCTCTACCGACACGCCCACGAAGCTGATGAAGCTGTGCCAGCCCGAAACGCTCGGCATTCTCCACCATCATCACTGTAGCATTAGGCACATTCACTCCTACCTCAACTACAGTAGTAGATACCAGGATCTGAATTTCCCCTGCGGCAAAAGCCTCCATGATCACATTCTTCTCTTTCGCTTTCATCTTTCCATGAAGAGAAGCAATCTTTATATCCGGCGAAAAAACATTGCGAAGCTTCAGGGTATAATCCAGCACATTTTCCCCATCCATCCCTTCGCTCTCCTCCACCATTGGACAGATCACATAAACCTGCCGTCCCTGACGGATCTGCTTCTCCATAAAGGAATAAGCCTTCGGCCTGTAAGAAGTATCCACCACACAATTTTTAATGGGAAGTCTCTGCGCAGGAAGTTCATCAATTACTGAAATATCCAGATCCCCGTATATAATGATCGCCAGCGTCCTTGGAATCGGTGTAGCACTCATCACCAGCACATTAGGCGGGTTTCCCATAGTAGTCAGTGCTTCCCTCTGTTTCACACCAAAACGATGCTGCTCATCTGTAATAACCAGTCCAAGATTATTGTACTGCACTTTTTCCTGAATCAGCGCATGCGTTCCTATCACCAGGTTAGCCTCTTTTGACGCGATCAGCGCATATTTTTCCCTTTTCTCCTTCGCAGTATCTGATCCTGTCAGCAAAACCGGATGCCCAAAATCAATATTCTGTTCCTGCAGCAACTTCTCCATTGCCTGAAAATGCTGCCTTGCAAGAACCTCCGTAGGTGCCATAAGCACTGCCTGATATCCATTCTCCACAGTCATGATCATTGCAAGAAACGCAAGGATCGTCTTACCGCTTCCTACATCTCCCTGAACCAGTCTGGACATCAGAGCCTGGCCGCTTAAATCCCTCTCAATCTCATGCCACACATTCAACTGCGCCTTTGTCAGATCATAGGGCAGACTTTCAATAATCTGCTCTGTCGTCCACACCGGATGCATGGGAAACGCATTCGGTGCTTCCTCCGTCTTCTCCTTCAAAGACTGCACAGCAAGAATAAAAAGAAGAAACTCGTCAAACACCAACCTTCTCCTTGCAGCTAACAGCTCCTGCATATTTTTGGGAAAATGAATCGCAGGAATCGCAAAATTCCTGTCTGCCAGGTGATACCTCTCCTTATACTCATCTGCCAGATACTCTGCCTGAAGCTTCTGCTCATCAAGCACTTGATGGATCAGCTTCACGATCGTCTTATTAGAAAGCCCCGCAGTCAGTCCATAAATCGGCTGAAGACTGTGCAGAATCTCCTCATAAGCCGCAGGCGTAAAAATCTCAGGGTGCTCCATCTGCAGCTTCCCCTGCTTCCTGACGACACGCCCCCGCAGAACAAACCTGCTGCCTTTCCTGACTGCAGAGCGCAGATACGGTGCATTAAACCACGTAACAGAAATTTTCCCCGTAAGATCTGACACAGTGGTCGTGATCACCTGAAGATTCCGCACCTGATTCACATACACACCCGTTATAACCGCCACAGAAATCGCCACAACAACTCCCTCTTCCAGAGACCGGATCTCAACAGGCTCCTCATACGCATCATAATTACGTGGATAATAACTCAGAAGAGATTCCATATCCGTAACTCCTATTTTCGCAAATAACTTTTCCGTTTTCTCCCCCACGCCCTTAAGGGTTCTCAAAGATATTGACATCTATCTCCTTTTCCTTTCTAAAAAATCCATCACAAATATAAATTTAACCAAATCAAGTATCCGGCTATCCGGCAGAGCAATTATTCGGTTATAATCAAGTAAAAACGGACTATGTCATCCGCCCAGCCAGCTGCCAGGCGGGAAAATTATTTGTTTTTGTGTGCATTTGCAGGGATCTTAGATATTCTTAGGTTCCGGAAAACTGCGTTATGAGCAGACTGTCTCACTGTCTGAGCGAAGTTTGCAACGGAGCGAGTTTGAGAGGGCTGCTCATGCCCTTAGCAGATTTCCGGAACCTTAGAATATCTTAGTTCCCGAAACCGCACACAAAAACAAATAATTTTCCTGCCGTCCCTTTTTAATACGAAAACGGATATACCCACCCTCAACAATGGCCTATACCCGTTTTCATCACATGAACTATTCGTTTATCTCTCTCAAAAACTCTATTATCCTACTCTACAGAAATAACATAATAATAAATCGGCTGTCCACCCGCATTCAGTTCCACATCACAATCCGGATAAGCCTCCTCCAGAGCCGTTGCCAGCTCCTCAGCTTCAGCCTCCTCAGTATCAGCACCATAATAAATACTGATCACCTCAGACTCATCATCCACCATCTGGGCAACTGTCTCCTTGGCAACTTCCATGCGGTCCTTGCCAACAGCCAGGATTCCATGATCACCGATACCCATCATATCACCCTCATGGATCTCCTTATCATCAATCCTTGTATCACGCACAGCATACGTGATCTGTCCGGTCTTCACATGTTCGATTGCCTGAAGCATAGCCTCAGTATTCTCCGCACTGTTCTTCTCGGGCACATAACTGATCATGGCAGTAATTCCCTGCGGAATGGTCTTAGTCGGCACAACCACGATCTCTTTATCCTCAGTAAGATCCCTTGCCTGGTTTGCAGCAAGAACAATATTCTTATTGTTCGGGAAAATATAAATAGTCTTTGCATTTACTTTTGCAATGGCATTGAGCATATCCTCTGTACTCGGGTTCATTGTCTGACCGCCCTCGATCAGGTAATCCACACCCAGTTCCTTAAAGATCTCTGTCATTCCCTTTCCCACAGATACGGAAATAAAGCCTACTTCCTTCGGCGGCTGTGCTGCTTCTTCTTTTTCTTCCTGTTCTGCCTGCTCTTTCGCCATTTTCTCGGCATCCTTTATAAGCTTCTCCTGATGCTCCTCACGCATATTGTCGATCTTCATACGTGAAAGTGCACCAAAGGTAAGGGCTTTCTCAATAGCCTGTCCGGGATGATTGGTATGAACATGAACCTTCACGATCTCGTCATCTGCAACAAGCACAATAGAATCACCAAGGGACATCAGGAATTTCTTAAATTCATGCTCTGTCTCCTCGGACATCGGCTGGTTCAGAAGAATAATAAACTCTGTACAATAACCAAATTTAATATCAGCCTCTGTCTGTGCATCGATCTTAGTCACAGCAGGACCTTTTGCCTTGTCAAACTGTGTATAATCAATCTCTTTGCCAAGGAAACCATCATATGCACCATGGTATACTTCCAGAAGTCCCTGTCCACCGGAATCCACTACTCCTGCTTCTTTCAGAACCGGCAGCATCTCCGGTGTCTTTGCCAGAGTTTCCTCCGCATGAGCGATCACGCTCTGGAAAAATGTATCCAGATCCTCTGCTGTCTCCGCAAGCTCTACAGCCTTGGCAGCAGCCTCTCTTGCAACAGTAAGGATTGTTCCTTCCTTCGGTTTCATGACTGCCTTATATGCAGTCTCCACACCTTTCTCCATGGCTGCCGCGATATCAATGGCATCCAGTTCCTTACTGTTCTTAACACTTCTGGTAAAACCACGCAGAAGCTGAGAAAGAATAACACCTGAGTTACCTCTTGCACCGCGCAGAGAACCGGAAGAAATCGCCTTGGCCAGTGACTCCATGTCAGGCTCTCCCAGAGAACCTACTTCTGCTGCTGCTGCCATGATTGTCATTGTCATATTGGTTCCTGTATCTCCATCCGGTACCGGAAATACGTTCAGTTCGTTGATCCATTCTTTTTTAGCTTCCAGATTCTTGGCTCCTGCAAGAAACATCCTGGAAAGTATTCTGGCATCTATGGTTTTGTTATTCACCACAAGTTCCTCCTCTATCCTAATCAATTGCGCGTACACCTTCTACATAAATATCGATCTTATCGATCTCCATTCCTGTAAAGGCCTCGACTTTATATTTGACATTGCTGACAAGGTTGTCTGCAATTGTACTTATATTCACGCCATATGCCACAATAACATGGAAATTCAGGCGGATTTTATTGTCCTCTGTAATTCTGACGCTGATGCCATGTTTCAGGCTGTTCTTTCCAAGAAGCTTTACCAGTCCGTCCTTCATACTGACTGCAGCCATGCCTACGATACCAAAACATTCTACAGCAACGCTTCCTGCGTAGGTTGCGATTACATCTGTGTCAATTATGATCTGACCTAATCCGGAATCTATACGTCCATTCATATGGTTACCTCCAATGCTCATTATTGTATGTAAGTGTATTATAACCTCTTTTCACAGAAAAAGAAATATAATTTTTGAGTTTTTTCCTTTTTTTGCTTGCAAAAGCACAATTCATCTGTTACAATGTAATCTGTTGAACACAAGGTTACTGTTCAGACGCTATGCACACAGCACGACAGTAACAATAAAGCGTCAAGGAGGTGCTATCATGGCTAAATGTGCAATCTGTGAGAAAGCTGCTCATTTCGGAAATAATGTAAGTCATTCACATAGAAGATCCAATAAAATGTGGAAATCTAACGTAAAATCCGTTAAAATCAAGACTGCTGAGGGTGGAGCTAGAAAGACATATGTATGTACTTCTTGCTTAAGATCCGGTAAAGTAGAAAGAGCATAATAACACCATTACCCCTGTTGCAACAGGGGTATTTTTTTTGTAAAAAAGACTGTCCCTCTGTTCAGATATTCTTTACCAAATATTCTGCCTGAGCTGACAGTCTTTTTTTATTTCATATGTCAAACGGGATATTCGCAATCTTCTGTAAAGTTAATGACAGAAAAGATGATATCCCAACAACAGGAAAACTCCGGCCGAAACCACCAGAACCACATTTTCTGCGATCAGCATCCCGATTATCATCCCAATCCCTATGAAAAACAGCATAAAGCCGAACAGCTTTTCCAATTCTTCTGCACCTTTTTCATCGGTTTGCTATAGTCTATGCAAAAATTATTTTTCTGATTCGCCGACAGATTCTTCGTCACCTTTTCCGGAGGTAAAACGGTCTACAAAATCCGGAACCATATCAAGGATCTTGGTGAGACCATCCTGATTTTTCACATTGACCAGCTTTGTTGTTCCATTCTGAATCACAAGCACTGCACAGGGAGTCATCTTTCCTGCCATTCCGCCGCCACCGTTATCCTTCTTCTCTCCGGAAAAAGCACCGGCACCTACACCGAAAGATACATCCATCAGAGGAAGAATGATCGTATCGCCTACATGGATTGCCTCTCCTACCACTGTTTTCGCAGAAATAAAACTGTCCATTCCCTTGAATAATGAATTTACGGTTTCTTTAAAATTGTTTTCATTTGCCATGGTCATGCCCTCCTGGTTTTCCAACGTTTTATAACGTATTTTATATTTTTATTGAAATAAATACTCACTGCTGCCCGCACAGGAACAAATCCGTAGATCCTGCCTTTTGCCCTGATGTTTCCATACAGATAATTCTCACTGTCAAAACGGGGATTGATCTGTATACAGTTTTTGTGAAATGGAATTGTCATCCCAAGTACAGCAAGTGCCGCACCTGTCAGCGCCGGATCTTCAAAAGAAAAAGTAACCTGCCCTTCTATCCTTGTAGGAAAAATATGCTTAAGCAAAAATTTTCCATGTTTCCATACAAGCTTTCTGGCAGCTGTCACTCTGGGATGTTCTATAAACGCCTTCCACCAGGACACATTCTTCTTAATCTTCCCGAATGTCCTGCGGATATTTTGCAGTTTTGTACGAATCGACTGAAATATATTTCGGATCCGGTCATAGATCCTTTTTATAAAAAACTGCCTCTTCTTTAGACTATTCCGATCTGTATCATCTGCATTCAGTTCCTGCTGTCCGGATATCTGACTGTTTCTGATTCTCTCTGTATCAGCAGATGTATCTGAAGCTGAATTTCTGTCTGTTTTCAGATCCTCAGTCTCCATATTCTCTGATTTCTGGTGATCAACCACTGATTTTTTATGCTCTTCTTCCCTGTTTCCGTCTATGCCGGATACAGATACCTTTTCTGCGCCGGATTTCTCCGGATTTTTCCCGGATTTCTTTGTTACAGCCCTCTTCTCCTGCCGTTTTTTCAACAACTTGTCTACAGGAATTCCAAACAGATGAAAGGATATCTCCATCTGCTGATCTTTCCATTCCGCTCTCAGCGAAATCCCATGAAACAGCCAGCTTACGATACCCTCTCCCTCTGTCTGTTTCCAGCCACCTTCTGCCTTGACAGCTGATGCCTTATATCTTACAGGACAGAACAGTACAAGAAGAACTGCCAGTAAAAGAAGGCCCAGCAGAATTCCCAGGATGATCAGTATAAATTTAAGGATCAGCCATAAAATATGTAACATATTCTCACCTGTTTTCTATATATTCAGCTGTTGCGAAGGTTCCCGTTTCCCTGTACATTTCATCGATCAGACTTCGCACCATCTCCAGGGCTTCCTCTTTGCCCTTCGCCATTCCTATGATCTTCGGACAGATTCCATAAAAGCTCTTCTGTATCAGCATTGCTGCAGGAATAATATCCATCAGATTCACAGGATTCTCTGACAGAGTAAGGAGATAAATGCCCAGAACCGGTTTTCCGCTGTTCAGTTTCTTTTTTATCTTCTCAGGATCCTTTACAGATTCCCCTGCAAGAAAATTCTCCTGCCATTTCAGCATCTTACACCCTCTCCCGTTTCTATACCACTTCAGTTACAGTATTTCCATTTTCTCCAAAATTTAAACCGGGCTGCGTTGCAAAAAAACACAGCCCTGTTCTCTCGTTAATAATACTTATGCTGTTTTCCCCAAAGTCCATTGCTTCTCATCTCCAGATATTCCTGATAAGCACGCTCTACGATCTGTTTCTCGTTTGAAAACCTCAGCAGATGATAGATCTCATGAAATTTATAATATCCGGAATCTACAAAAAACTCCTCTCTCTGGGGCTTACTATGATAATTATCCGCAGTCATAAGATACCAGTGTACCTCTTTGAAAACCACGTCCTCCGGAACGGTAAAGTTATATTGGCTCTTTCCGATGTATTTCACAATGGTCGCACGCACTCCAGCCTCTTCCATCACTTCCCGCAATGCTGTCTGTTCATGCGTTTCGCCTGGTTCCACTGTTCCTTTCGGCAATACCCAGCCCTCATAACGGTTCCTGTAAGATTTATACAAAGTAAGAATCTTACCCCGATGAATTACCACACCGCCACAGCTCGTTGCTTCTATCATAATGCAATCCCTCCTGTTTTGCGTGGTATTATAAACTGAGTATAGTATATCTCTTTTTTTCCAAACCCGCAAGCTATAAATATCATTTCATAACATATTACCGATTAATTAGTTACTGTTCACTCCGTTCACAGTAACGTAGCCAAAATTCATTCCAGATTGCCTGCAACATGGAATTTATTATTGCTTATCATAATAATACGCATCAAATATCTGCTCTGCGATGGGCACTGCTGCTTCACTTCCGGTACCGCCATTCTCAACAATGATCGCAACTACCAGATCCGGATCATCCACGTTGGAATAACCGATAAACCAGGAATGACTGGAACCATTCTCATCAAATTCCGCTGATCCGGTCTTGCCTGCCACTGTATATCCTCTTCCGTTCAGAGCCGATGCGGTTCCGTTTTCCACAACACCTTTCATAAGCTTTCCAAGGATATTCGCCTCATTTGTTGTCATCAGACGTTTATAGTTCTCCGGCTCTGTTGTCTTCACTGTCTCTCCGTCTGAACTTACAACAGAATCAATGAGATAAGGCTTCATGAGCTCCCCGCCATTGGCGATCGCACTGGTAATCAGCGCCATATGCATAGGTGATACCAACGTATTACCCTGTCCGATGGCAGTCTGCATAACCTCTGCAACAGAAGATTTTCCATTTAATGTAAAAGTACTCTTTTTATAGGAAGAAAGCGGAAGACTCTTATTAAAAAGAAGATCCTCGGCTGTTTTTTTCAGAGAGTTGCCTCCGAGCATGGTTCCGATCTCTGCAAATGCACTGTTACAGGAATTGGCAAAAGCACTGTAAAAATCTTCCTGTCCATGAACAGTTCCGCCATAGCACCTGATCGTGTGATCTTCTCTGGTAATACTTCCCTCACAGAGATAGGAAAATCCCTCCAGACTGCCCTTGGTTCTGAAATAGTCCAGGGCAGTTACCACCTTAAATGTAGATCCCGGAGGATAGGCTCCGTTTGTAGCTCTGTTCAACAGACTGCTGTCATTGGAATCATTTACCAGTGTGTCCCAGTTCTGGGAAATAGTATTCGGGTCAAAGTCCGGTCTGCTCATTTCCACCAGAATCTTACCTGTAGAGGGTTCTATGGCAACAACCGCCCCTCTCCTGTCACCAAGTGCATTATAGGCAGTTGACTGAAGATCTGCGTTTAACGTCGTGATCACAGAATCACCCGTATTTTTCTGATTCTTAAACTCATTTTTCATCTGGTTCAGGAAAAATTCATGAGAAGTCAGAAGCTGGAAGTTCGCCTCTGATTCCAGTCCGCTTTTTCCATTAGTGTCATATCCGACTACATGAGCGAACATATTTGCATAGGGATAAGTACGTTCCTCTGTTCCGTCTTCGTAAACATTGGTCTGGGCAAGCACCTGCCCATCTGCAGATATGATCTTACCTCTTACAACCCTGTCTGAAAAAGTATCCTGCCTTGTATTATAGGGACTATTGATAAAATCATCGCTCTTTGCATAATTAAAGTAGATCAGATATCCGATCATACTGACAAAGATCAGCACAAAAAAGCAGGATACCAGTGTATACTCTCTGTTACGGGGCCTTCTCTTTTCAGAAATCTCCCGGGCTTTGCGCTTCTGGCGCTTCTTCAACTCTCTGCGCCGTTCCTTTTCTTCGATATCTCTCAATTTCTTCGTCCTCATCTTCTCTCAAAATATACAATCCCTGAATGATCGCCAGCATCAGTACTGTACACGCGACAGAACTTCCTCCATAGCTGACCAGAGGAAGAGTTACACCTGTCATAGGGATAAATTTCGTTGCTCCGCCAATTGTCAGAAATACCTGAAATGCATATTCCGTACCAAGTCCAAGTGCGATCAATTTGTAGAATGGTTTCTTAATCTTAAGCGCAATATTTACGATCATCAAAAAGAAACTCATACATACCAGGATCAGGCAGATTGCAAAAATCCCACCCAGTTCCTCACAGATTGCACTGAATATAAAGTCATTCTTGACAACAGGGATCTTCTCAGGCGAACCCTGACACAATCCCATTCCAAACCATCCGCCGGTTCCAATGGCAAACAGTGACTGGACGATCTGGTATCCTTCATTCTGATATACCGCCATGGGATCCTTCCAGGCTGTCACTCTCTGACGCACATGGCCAAACAGATGATATGCGACAACTGCCCCTGCAGATCCGCCTGCAAGACCAAGTGCCAGATATCCCACATTTCTGGATGCCACATAAATCATCACAAGATATGCCGCAAAGAAGATCACTGCACTTCCAAGGTCTCTGGAAAGTACAAGAATCCCCACATGCAGTCCCGCCACTACCGTAGCCTGGACCACTTTTGAAAAATCAGCACCTTTTCTCAGCAATGCCGCCATAAAGAACACAAATGTAATCTTTATCGCCTCTGAAGGCTGGATTCCCATCAGGGAAAGTTTTGCTCCATAGCTTGTCTTTGCAAGCACAAATACCGCCGCCAGCAAAACGATTCCGATTCCCGCATAAACCCATGTCAGGTCCTTGAGAAATTTCATCTTCCTGATCAGGACAGGTACGATCAATGCCACCACATTTACGCCTGCCACGATCACCAGCTGTCTGGTAGCTGTGGAAACATCCAGCCTACACAGCATAATAAATCCTACGCTGAGAAGCATGCACATATTGTTGAGCAGTAAAATCGATGCTTTCTTATAAAAAATCCTGTACAAAATCTGGATTCCCGCAAAAAATGCCATCATTTCGACATAAAACAACACGACCTGCAACTTACCTGTCTTCAGGTAGATGACCAGAAACGCAGTGAAATCCATAAAAAAGATAAGCATCAGCTGCTGGCGCAGCGATTCGTTTCTCTCCTCCTCACTCTGCTGTTTCACCAGATAGAAACAGTGAAAGGTATAAATCACCATCAGGGTAAGGATCACATACTTGGATAATTCTACAATTACATTAATCATATGCCTTACTCGGCTCCTCTTTTAAAATGTCCCTTTGTATATTCCCGTTTCGGAGAATTCTTCCCATCACGATAAACATCTCTGAACTCTTCATATATCTTCACCGCATCCTGAGGCTTCTCAATGGTAAATGCAAGTCTCAGGGAAGAGACACCAAGTCTGTCTATCTGTGATTTCTCTTTCAACAGGCCGTAAGGGATACTGTTGTAAATGATATTATAGCAGGGTATACAGAAATCTGTATTCTCAGTTTTCCATGGGTTACATATACATTTCGCCGTAAATTCTTTATCGTAACGGTCTTTTAAAGTTACCCCTTCTTCCTTATGATTACATCCGTAAAGATTTTTATGCACACACTGGGCCGATATCATAAGAGGCAGATATCCGTAGATCAGCATCTCGCTGTCCCGGTTATCTCTGTGGCGGATTTCCCCTTCGTTCAGCTCAAGCGGTACTGTATTTCTGAGGACTTTCTGATCTTTCCAGAAATCAGCAGCTTCATCATTCCATGTATACATACTGTGATCCAGAACACATTTCTCAGCCAGACCTGCCTTTCGCAGAACTGCAAAAGTCTCCAGATTTCTTACCAGAAATCCTGTCATTCCTCTGTCCATCCACTCTCTGATCCTGGTGAGAAGCTCCCGGGGCATCTCACCTCTCATAATATGCGGAAGAGACAGATACATCTCCATTCCTCTGCTTACACAGTCATCCAGGCAGACCTCCATGGCATCAGCGTTCAGATACATTCCATGTATCCCCTCTCTTTTATATAACGCCAGTGCAGTGGATTTTTCTTCACAGGAAATATAAATCGGAAGATTTTTCTGCTTTGGCGAATCTGCTTTTCTTCCGGCATCCTCTGATAAGCGTTTCTTCCCATTATTTTCTTCTCTCTTATATGGTTTGAGCAATTCATTTTCCAGAGATTCCAGTGCCTCTCTTCTCGCCTCATTCAGCATTTTCATCGGGATAAAAATATTCTCATCCATCTGGATTTCCAGATTTTCCCACTCATATTCTGTATTTCCAAGCTTCTCCATCTGTGAACGGATGCGCTCCTCTGTCAGCGGCTGGTTCTGCGCATACTGTACCTCACCCACAGACGCAAATCCATGGATTCCCCTGCATGACACATCCAGTATAGCAGGACTTCCCGGAAAAAGAATGAATGTTCCCTGAATTTTTTCTTTCTTTTTTCTTAATACAGGACTGACATCTCCTGTTTTCTTCTCATTGCTGAATGCCATCATGGACGGACCATTCTGCATCTGATAATAACCGGTACAGGAACCTCCCCTGTTAAACAGATCCAGCAGATATCTCTTATCCTCCTCTGCTACCCTGTAATTCTCAGCTCCCTTCTCAAAAAGAATATCCAGGTACTTCCGATATACAGAAGTTACCCCTGCTGTATATCCCGGCTGCTTCATCCTGCCCTCTATCTTAAGAGAAGTAACACCAGCCTCCAGAATCTGCGGAAGAATCTCTATCGTAGAAATATCCTTCAGACTCAGAGGACATAGTTCTTGCGCTTTCCGATTCTCCGTATTTATATTCCTTCCGCTTCGTTTCGCAGAATTTCTGCCATTTTCCCCGCAACAAAGCGCCGTCTGGTAAGGCAGACGGCAAGGCTGTGCACACCTTCCTCTGTTACCGCTTCTTCCACCCAGGATACTGCTCATCAGGCACTGTCCCGAATAACTGTAACATAAAGCTCCATGGATAAAAGATTCAATCTCGATAGGACTTGTCTCATGCATCCTCCGGATTTCCTCAAGGGAAAGCTCTCTGGCAGTTACCACTCTGGAAGCACCCTGTTCTTCCAGAAATTTCATCCCCTCCGGACCTGTCACAGTCATCTGCGTGCTGGCATGAAGATGCATACCCGGAAACATCTCCCTGATCATCTTAAACACACCCATATCCTGAACGATCACCGCATCCAGACCTTCCTTATAATATGGAAGCAGATAATCATACAACTGTTCAGACAGTTCCCTGTTCTTCAACAGCGTATTCACTGTCAGATAAAGTTTCCTGCCATGGATATGAGCAGTATCAATGGCACGCAAAAGCTCTTCCTCTCCGAAATTCTTCGCATAGGCCCGCGCGCCAAAGGCTGCTCCCCCTACATAAACCGCATCTGCACCTGCACCGATCGCCGCCTCAAATCCCTCATAGGAACCGGCAGGTGCCAGAAGTTCAATCTCTTCTCTTCTCAATTCTATACCTCACGTTTTCTATAACAGTCATCTTAAATGCATTATTTATGAGCATTGCTATAATATTCAAATCGAATACATATGAAACAAATCATAAAGGGGAAATCACCGAAGTAATCCCCCCTCTGTTATTTCAGCAGCTCATCAATCTGCTTTTCCAGTTCCTTATTCTTTCCCTCCAGAAGGCTCTTCTGTTCCAGGGCTTCCTGTTCATGCTTCTGCGCTTCCTCAATCTGCATACGAAGCGAGATCAGCTCATGCTTCAGATCATACATCTCCTGATCCTTCTGCTGTAAATCCTGTTCAAAAACCTCCGCCTGTTTCTTTGCCTTAAAATAGTCATCTGTAATATTCAGGCTGATAAGTGTATGCTTGGTCTCCATGGGCTGTCTGCTGTAACCCGGCATAGCACTTAACTCATCCATCTTTTTATTTATATAGGATGCTACTTTCTGAAAATATTCTTCCGATTCATAGCCTCCCAGCGTAATAATCTTACCACCTATGATTACCTTTGCTGTATTTTTGACCGCCATCCGTACGAGCCTCCTGTATCTTCCTTCAATCTGCCCGGAACCCCGGACATTTACTTCATTATACTCGAAAGCAGTCGAAATGTATAGGAATTTTTAAAAAACTTTTACTTTTTTATATTTTTACGCCCTTAACTTCAGTTTTTCTCCGGCATCTGATAGCCCAGATGCTCATACGCAAGCGCCGATGCCATACGTCCTCTCGGCGTACGGTTCAGGAATCCATTCTGCAGCAGATAAGGCTCATACACATCCTCCAGCGTACCGGAATCCTCCCCTATCGCCGCAGCCAGAGTCTCCAGTCCCACAGGACCACCCTGAAAATTCACGATCATAGTCTGAAGAATCCTTCTGTCAATCTTATCCAGACCATACTGATCCACTTCCAGAAGATTCAGCGCAAAACACGCCACATCATAAGTAATCCGTCCATCATACTTCACCTGCGCAAAATCACGAACCCTCTTCAGCAGACGGTTGGCAAGCCTCGGAGTTCCCCTGGATCTCTTGGCAATCTCAGCCGCACCCTTCTCATCAATCTCCACTCCAAGAACCTGAGCAGAACGGATAATGATCGTCTTAAGCTCCTCATGAGTATAAAACTCCAGATGATGCATCACACCAAAACGGTCACGAAGAGGTGCAGACAGAAGTCCTGCCCTGGTAGTCGCCCCCACCAGTGTAAACTTCGGCAGATCCAGACGTATAGACCTGGCAGAAGCTCCCTTCCCGATCATAATATCAATAGCATAATCCTCCATAGCTGGATAAAGGACCTCCTCCACCTGCCTGTTCAGGCGGTGAATCTCATCCACAAACAGAATATCTCCCTCCTGCAGATTATTAAGGATCGCAGCCATCTCCCCCGGCTTCTCAATAGCCGGCCCGGAAGTCACCTTCATATGAACCCCCATCTCATTGGCAATAATCCCCGAAAGAGTAGTCTTACCAAGCCCCGGAGGACCATAAAACAAAACATGATCCAATGCATCATGCCTCTGCTTCGCAGCCTCTATATAAACCTTCAAAGTACTCTTGGTCTTCTCCTGACCAATATAATCATCCAACGTCTGTGGCCGGAGATTCCCCTCCAGAGAAAAATCCTCCTCCGTCACATCCGTAGTTATAATACGTTTCTCCATCTGTTACCCATCCTAACCTATAACAATTCTATAACAATACAGGCAATCCAATCTACCAGAGCGTGAAATCCTGCTTCAGTTAAAAATTCTTCAGTGCAGCCTTCAAAAGACCTTCCACATCATCCGGCGGCACATCCGTAACCTTACGCACCGCCCGAAGCGCATCCGCACTGCTGTATCCCAGCGCAACCAGAGCCTCAACAGCTTCCTGCCTGCCATCCGAAACCTCACCGGCTCCCACTGCTGCCCTCTCCTGCTCATGAGCCAGCTTCAATTCAAACGCATCCTCCAGCTTCATCTTATCCTTCAGCTCAAGAATCAGCTTCTGAGCCGTCTTCTTCCCGATACCCGGAGCCTTCGACAACGTCTTCACATCATCCGAAAGAATTGCAAACCTCAATTCATCCGCTGTAATCCCCGCCAGAACTCCCAGCGCAGCCTTCGGCCCCACACCATTCACGCCAAGAAGCAGCTTAAACATCTGCAGATCATCCTTAGCCCTGAACCCATACAGCTTCATGGCATCCTCTCTCACACTGAAATAAGTATGGACCTTCACATCCTCCCCCATACGAATCTCAGACAAATCTGCCCCCGTCATATATATCTCATAACCAATCCCCCCGGCCTCAACAACCACCGAGCTCTCAGTCATATCCACAGCCATTCCATGAACAAACGCAATCATGATACATCCTCCGTCCCACAGCAATCCTCTCCAACATCACATCTAAGCAGATCACCACAAAATTCATCACTTCCGATTCATCATACCACATCCCACCCCATAACGCAAACATATATTCGCGTCCCTTAATCGAACAAAAAGAACTGCCATGCCTTCACACAGCAGTTCTTCCTCCCATTACTGAATAATATGTCTCGGACAAACCTCTTTACAAGCCCCACAATTCGTACACTTACTATAATCAATATGCGCACAGAAATTATCAACCGTAATCGCCCCATTCGGGCAAGTCTTCTCACACTTCTTACATCCGATACAGCCAACCTCACACGCAGAAGTAACAGCCTTACCTTTCGCATGAGAACTACACTGCACAAACGTAGTCTGCTCATAGGGCACAAGCTCGATCAGATGCTTCGGACACTTGGCAACACACTTACCGCAGGCCTTACAAGCCTCCTTATCAACAACCGCCACACCGTTCACAACATCAATCGCCCCAAACGGACAGGCCTTCACGCAGCTTCCAAAACCAAGGCATCCATAAGTACAGGACTTCGCACCACCACCGGGAATGAAAGCCATCATCTCACAGTCTTCCACACCTGTATACTCATAATTATCCTTCGTCTTCTCACAGGTACCCGCACACTTCACATACGCCACCTGACGGGCAGTCTCCACAACTTCCTGTCCCATGATCGCTGCGATTACTTTTCCGACAGGCTCACCGCCTACCGGACATCCGTTTACAGGTGCCTCACCTTTGGCGATCGCTGCTGCCAGACCATCACAGCCGGGATAACCACAGCCACCGCAGTTATTACCGGGAAGCGCCTCACGAACAGCAACTTCCTTCTCATCCACTTCCACAGCAAACTTCTTACCGGCAACGCCAAGGAAAACACCGATAAAAAGACCTACTGCCGCAACCAGTACAGTTGCCGCGATAATTGCTCCTATATTCATACCAGTCCCCTCCTTAAATCAGTCCTGAAAATCCGAAGAAGGCAATTGCCATCAGTCCGGCTGTCAGCAGAACTGTAGGGAATCCCTGGAAGGATTTTGGAATGTCATTGTATGCGATTTTCTCACGGATACCAGCCATCAGCACGATGGAAATAGTAAAGCCCACTGCTGTTGCAAATCCGTTCACTGTTCCCTGAAGAACATTATACTCTTTCTGCACGTTTGTAAGGGCAACACCAAGAACCGCACAGTTTGTTGTGATCAGTGGAAGATACACACCAAGTGCCTGATACAGGGAAGGCATTGTCTTCTTAAGGAACATCTCTACAAACTGTACCAGCGCTGCGATCAGCAGGATGAATACGATAGTCTGCAGATAAGTCAGGTTCGTAGGAACCAGGATAGCATTGTAAATAATACCTGTCACAAAAGATGACAGTGTAATAACGAAGATGATCGCACCGCCCATGCCGGCTGCTGTCTCAACACTCTTGGAAACACCAAGGAAAGGACAGAGGCCAAGGAACTGGCTGAGGACTACGTTATTTACAATCGCTGAGCTTACAAGTATGATCAAAAGTTCTTTCATAATCCATTACCCCCTTTTTCCCTTACACATGGTATTGCCACAGGCTGCACAGCTTCCGCCGCAATCAGGATTACTTGGATCAATGCCACGTTTGGCTGCACCGATTTTGAATTTGTTCTGTAATGCAGAAAGCGCTGCCAGAACAAAGAATGCTCCGGGTGCCAGGATAAAGATTGTGATCGGTTCATAACCAGCCTTACCTGCTGCAGCATCTGCCAGAGGAAGGATCTGATGTCCAAACAGAGAACCTGCGCCGATCAGCTCACGTACTGCACCGATACAGGTGATACTTAAGGTAAATCCAAGGCCCATACCAATACCATCAAACAGAGAGGCAATCGGTTTATTCTTGGATGCATATGCTTCTGCACGTCCAAGGATGATACAGTTAACTACGATCAGAGGAATATAGATTCCAAGGGAGTCATACAGACTTGGGATAAATCCCTGTAAAAGAAGCTGTACAACTGTTACAAAGGAAGCAACAACTACGATAAATGCAGGCATACGCACTCTGTCCGGAATAAAGTTTCTCAGAAGAGAGATCATTAAGTTGGATGCTGCAAGAATCACTGTTGTAGTAAGTCCCATTCCGATACCATTGGTTGCAGATGTGGTGATAGCCAGTGTAGGACACATACCAAGCATCAGTACAAAGGTAGGATTTTCTTTGATGATTCCGTTATATAAACGTTCAGCAGGTGTGTTTGGTTTCATCACTGATTTCCCCCTTTCTCATACTGGAATGCACATAATCCGGCATTAACACCGTTTGTCATGGCATTCGTTGTAATAGTGGCACCACTTAACGCATCGATCTGATCATCCGCTGTGGCACCGGTCTTTGTATATTCAAATTTATCTACGTTCTTATCTTTGAACTGATCCTTAAATGCATCTGTGTTTGCTCTCATACCAAGACCTGCGGTCTCACCAATGGAAAGAATGGAAATTCCATTTAAGGTACCGTCATCCTGAATACCCATTGCAAACTGGATATCTCCGCCGTAACCCTCGGAAGTGGTTACTGTAAATGCATATCCCAGTTCATTGCCTGAAGCATCTTTGGCAAGCATAGTCTCATCTATGGACTGTGCCGCATATCCGTTCTCATCCAGATAAGACTGCATGGCATCCGCATCCACATCCACTGTCTCAAAGCTGTCCGCATCTGCAAATACTGCCTTATACGCATCCTGTTTCGCCTGTGCTTCCTGCTTTGCAATAGGATCTGCTGTAATATCCTGGACTACACCAAGGGCAAGTCCTGCCACCAGTGTAATCACTGTAATGGCTATGGTATCTTTGATAATTCTGTTACTCATGCCTTTTTGCCCCCTTTCCCAAATGCCGGGTGACGAGTCACACGTTCAATCATCGGAACTAACAGGTTGCAGAAAATGATTGCATAGGATACGCCCTCTGCGGAACCGCCAAAGAGACGGAAGACCGCAGTCAGTACACCAAGACAGACACCGTATACATACTGTCCTCTTGGTGTGATCGGTGTTGTGACATAGTCTGTAGCCATAAACCATGCACCAAGCATAAGACCACCGCCGAAGATGTGGCTGAACAGATAGTTCACGTCAAATCCCTTGCCTGTTCCAAGCATGTAAAGGATTACAAATACTGCGAAACTTCCAATATAGGTAAGCGGAATCTTCAGATCGATCACCTTGAAAACCAGAAGGATTGCTGCTCCGATCAGGATCGCAAGGGCAGAAGTCTCACCGATAGTTCCCTGGATATCACCGATAAACATATGTAATACAGATACAGAACTGTCTGTAAATCCATTCTGTTTCAGAGCTGCCAGAGGAGTTGCACCGGATACGGTATCTACCACACCTCTGAAGCTGTCGCTTACTGCGAAGTCTGTCATCTTTCCTGCGAAAGAGATCATCAGGAAACATCTTCCTGCAAGTGCCGGGTTCATGAAGTTCTGTCCCAGACCACCGAAGAGCTGTTTTACAACGATGATCGCAAATGCACTGCCAAGTACAGGCATCCAGAGCGGAATTGATGCAGGCATATTTAATGCAAGTAATAAACCTGTAACAACTGCACTGAAGTCTGTAATTGTGTTCTTCTTATGCATCAGCTTGTCATAAATCCACTCAAAGAATACACTGGAAGCGACGGTGATCACTACTACCAGTAAGGCACGAAGGCCAAAATTATAAATTCCAAACAGTGTGGTCGGCAGAAGCGCCAGTACCACAAGCTGCATGATTTTGCTTGTTGTCATCTTATCCCGGACATGGGGATTGGATGATACATGTAACATCTGATCCATTACGATGTCCCCCTTTTACTTTTTCTTACGGCTTGCCAGAACCATCTTACGCATAGATTTGATCATCTGGGTCAGCGGACGCTTGGCAGGGCAGATATAACTGCAGCAGCCACATTCGCAGCACTCCATACCATCAAATTTCTGGAAGCTCTTCATGTCACCATGCTCTGCAAAGGTTGCAAGTCTTGCAGGAATGACATGGCCGGGACAGACTCCTACACATCTGCCGCAGTTAATGCATGCAGTCTGTTCGGCATCTGCCACATCATCCTTCTCCAGGCAGAGACATGCGGAGCTTGTCTTAATACATGGTACATGAGTGTCATACATGGCAAATCCCATCATAGGACCACCTGAAATTACTTTGGATACATTGTCTGTCAGTCCGCCGGCAGCTTCAATCAGCTCTGCCATATCTGTTCCGGAAAGGACATCAAAGTTCTGCGGATTCTTAATCCCCTGTCCTGTTACTGTCACGATACGGTCCATAACAGGTTTTCCAAGGATAACGGCTTCATAAACAGCAATTACGGTATCTACGTTGTCAACTACGCATCCTGCATCTGCCGGAAGCATGGCAGAGTTAATCTCTCTGTCTGTGACAGCCTTGATCAGGAAACGCTCACCACCCTGTGGGTACTTGGTCATCAGCTCTGCTACTTCAATACGTGGAATATCTTTTACCATTTCTTTCAGTTTCGCAATACAGTCAGGCTTGTTATCCTCAATACAGATATATCCCTTCGCATTGTCAAAGAGCTTCAGCATAACTCTTAAGCCCTCGATCAGCTTCTCAGAGTCATCCAGCATTCTTCTGTAGTCACTGGTAAGATAGGGTTCACACTCGGCACCGTTTACAAGGATATGATCGATCTTCTCCGGTTCCTTTGGCGCAAGCTTTACCTGTGTGGGGAATCCGGCGCCACCCATTCCCACTACTCCGCCTTCTTTAATTCTCGCCAAAATCTCCTCTTTCGAAAGATCTTCCAGACGTGCAGGAGTAAATTCCACACTTTCATACTGCTGGTCATTCTCAATGATAATGGAATTGACCATAGAACCTGTTGCTGTCAGGCGCGGTTCGATTCCTTTTACCGTACCGGAAACAGACGAATGGATCGGTGATGAGACAAACCCCGCAGCATCTGCGATCTTCTGTCCTGCGAGCACATGGTCTCCCTTCTGAACTATCGCTGCAGCCGGAGCACCGATATGCTGGGAAAGAGGATATACCATATCTCCCTTTGGCAGATATTTCACTACCGGACTGTTCTTGGATAATTCTTTTCCGTCATAAGGATGAACACCACCCTTAAAGGTTAAAATTCCCATTTCGTTCCCTCCTTTTATATATTAAGCACCACCAAAGTGCTCTATTTTTGATAAAATCCATATACTTTTTTGTACATTTTTATCAACCTGTTTATAATATAAACCATTTTTTCAAAAAAAGCACTACCCAAATTTCATTTTCTTGTGTATAATTAAATACAATTTCAGAAAGGAAAAATTATTAACATGATTGTTAAAAAAATGCCCATTTTACAAGGGTTTCCAAACTTTGAGACTGTTAAATTTTTCACTGGAAAATTCTTCCAAAAATACAATTTTACACCTGTTTTTTACGACATTGAAACCACCGGATTATCAAGAAATTCCACGTATTTATACCTGATCGGAGCTGTTGGAATTGAAGATGAAACTTGGAATTTTTATCAATGGATGGCGGAAAATGCAAGTGAAGAAGAGACAATTCTGAGAATTTTTTCACAATTTCTTCAGCAATGTGATTTGCTGATTTCCTACAACGGAGACCGCTTCGACCAGCCATATCTGGAAGCACGATATGAAAAATATGGAATCCCCTCTCCATTTACAGGAAAACAGTCTCTGGATCTCTACCTGATATTAAAACCGTTAAAGTCACTTTTAAAACTGCCCGCCATGAAACAGCCCTGCATGGAAGAATTTCTGGGGATCAAAGACAGGATTTATGATAATGGTAAGGAATGCATTAAACTTTACAAAGATTTTCTGAAAAAGAGAGATGCCTTTACAGCTGATGAAATCCTTGGACATAACCTGGAGGATGTGCTGGGACTTGGAAGAATCTTTGATATGCTGGGATATCTTTGCATCTATGATGGAGATTATGAAGTTACATACAGTGAATTTGACGGAGACAACCTGATCCTGAAGCTGAAGCTCCCCTGCACACTGCCACAGGAATTTTCCAATGGAAACACCGACTTCTATCTGACAGGAAAAGACGAAGAAATCAATTTAATTATCAAAACAACTGACGGGAAACTGAAACAATACTATGCAGATTATAAGGATTACTATTATCTCCCGGAGGAGGATACGGTTATCCCGAAATCTCTCGGATCCGGAATTGACAGAAAGCACCGGAAAGCAGCAACCAAAAATACCTGTTACACCTGGTTTACCTGCTCCGATGCCTTCCTCAGTTCTCCCGTACAGCAGAAGCAATATCTGACATATACGCTTTCCTGTCTGATTGGAACTCTAGAGCGTGTCTGAAAAATCATCTGTGATCATACATAAATATCGTCAAAAGCAATTTCCAATGGATTGTGAAGAGAAAAAGCCCTCTCACTGCTGACCGAGAAAATATAACCGTCAAATTCCATTGTCTCCAAAAAGCATGGCCTTTCTGAGGATTTTCCGAGGACAAACCCATCTGCTGTGGGAACCACTTCAAAAGAATCCAAAGGAAGGCTCATTCCTCTGCCTGTCATTTTCATATAACTTTCTTTTAATGTCCAGAGCGTAAAAAACGCCTTATCTTTGTCCTCCGCAGCCTTGATGTAAGCAAGCTCTGAATGGTAGAAATAATGTTCTGCCACCTCAAGAGGCGCATTGGCATTTTTCTCAATATCGCACCCGACTTCGCAGTCTGACAGCACACCCACAACATAGTCCCCCGCATGAGATACATTAAAAAAAAGGCCATCCACAACCGGCTTTTCATTGTCAGAATATCTCAGGCAGCTTTCCGTAAGCCCGTTTTCATCGAGGATTTTTCTGATGATGATCCCTGCACCCAGACTTCTTTTGCGGTCATCAGGCATACGATACCTGATGACCTTTTCTCTTCTTCTGATCCCAACCAGATCCAGAAGCCTTTCATTCTTAAGCGGATCCTCAAAATGATTAATATTGATTCTGTATAATTTCTGCATCTGATCAACAGTTACTTCTTCTGAATATCGATCTTGCTGTCAAACCCTGTAAGGCTGAATACATCGTAAACCTCATCAGAAACATTGATGATCTTAAATCCATCCTTTTGAGCCATTTTTTTGTAGGCTACGATCACCTGACGTAAGCCTGCAGATGAAATATACTCCAGATTTGTAAAATCAAATACCAGACTTGTGATGCTGTCTTCAAGTCCGGACAGAGCCTCCCCTAACTGGGGAGCTGTCTGTGTATCAAGCCATCCGCTGATTTCCATAGTTGCTTTGTTACCTTCTGTTTTTGTGATAATTTCCATTGTGATTTTCCCTCCTGAATCAATCAAAAAATGTAAGTCTGTCAAGTGCTGCAATTGCATTTTCCAGATATCTGTCATCTGTAACCGGCCATTTATAATCCAGCCTGTACAGAACCTGTGCTGTAAAACGATTGCTGTAATCAATGGTATAGATTTCATTTTCATTATGTGAGGTATAGGCGATCAGTCCGGAAACCGCATCAGAATCCTGACCGGTCTTTGCAAATTCCTTCACTGCTGCCTCAAAATCCTCATCTCTTACAATATCAATCCTGAATCCATAACTGCGCATTGCGTAGATCAGGTCTGCCATATAAATATGATGGCTGTTGCATGCATGGAATACAGTAAATCTCCGGTCGGTCTGAGCCAGTCTCAGAACTGCCAGCGCAGTAGAATCAATCGGTGAGAATTCTGCCACCTCATGCATACCGCCCATAGGGAATTTACCTACAGCCACATAACCTCTCAGGCTGCGAAGGAATCCATTGGTAATGAAATTAATCTGGAACTCGCCGTCAGAGTTTCGACTCATCAGATTACCTACCCGGACTACCTTGCCGTCCAGTCCCTCGGAAACTGCTTCCAGAACCGCCCTCTCTGCCAGGAATTTGGTGCGGATATATTCGTTGGTAATATTCTGTCCGATGTACAGATCATTCTCACAGAAAACTCTGGACATTGGCGGAACACCGTCAGAACCTTCTCCCGCAACGGAAACCGTAGAAATCTGGATCAGTCTGCGGCCGTTATTCTTACAGAAATCGATCAGATTTTCCACACCCTGCACATTAATTCTTTCCAGTACATCATCAGCCGCAAAATGCTTTACGCAGGCAGCGCAGTTAATGATGGTGCTGAATTTGTATTCTGAAAATCCTGTTACCTGTTCCTTTGAGGTAATATCCCCATCCACACAGATAATACGGCTTTCAAACAGCTCTTTGTATGGATCATCAAAATAGTACATCAGCATGTTCATCATTCGCTTTTCAGGCGATTCATATTTGCCCTTACGTACAAGACAGTAAACCTTACCGTCATAATTGTCAATGAATGCTTTAAGGACATGGATCCCCAGGAAACCTGTGGCACCTGTGACCATAATATCTCCCAGCTTTTCCTTTGTGATCCGGTCTGCATTTTCTTCTGTATTTGCGCTGATCACATTCTGGATCCTGTTATAGTTATAATCCGAAAATTCATTCTTGCTCTGTGCTGCCTCTGTAACTCCGTCATCATCAACCAGAGCTGCAAGTTCCCGTACAGTAGGATATTTGAAAATATCCGCATATACCAGTGAAATATTCTTTGACAGACACATAACAGCAACCTTGGATGCAGTAAGGGAAGATCCGCCCAATTCAAAGAAGTTGTCCTCAATCCCTACTCTTTCAATTCCCAGTGCTTTCTCAAAAATCTCACAGAGTGCTCTCTGAGCTGCAGTAACCGGCTCTACATAGCTGGCAGTGTTCGTGGTTACCTCCGGCATTGGCAGTGCTTTTTTATCAATCTTACCGCCCGGTGTCACAGGCATTTCCTCAATGCTGACAAAGAAAGACGGCATCATATAATCCGGGATCAGCGGCTCCAGGAAGGTCTTCAGTTCATCCTCCGGGATGGCTTCTCCTGTATAATAAGCTGTGATATATTTATTTCCACCCTTTTCAATTACTGTAACGGCTGCATTTTTCACCAGCTCATGTTTCAGAAGGGCACCTTCGATCTCACCAAGCTCCACACGATATCCTCTGATCTTCACCTGTGAATCGATCCGGCCTATGTACTCAATATTTCCGTCACCTTTCATGCGGACCATATCACCGGTCCTGTAAAGACGGCTTTCCTGCTCACATACAGCAAATGGATTTTCTACAAACACAGATGCTGTTTTTTCCGGAAGATTATGATATCCTCTGGCAATCTGCCTTCCTGCGTGACAAAGTTCGCCGGACGCACCCACCGGAAGCCGGTTCAGATTCTCATCCACAATGTAGCTGCGCACATTCCGCTGTGATTTTCCGATCGGGATGTTGTCATACTGTCTGTCTACCAAAAACTCTGTGGAAGAAACCGTATTCTCTGTAGGACCGTAGCCATTGATCATCTGATAGGTACGGTTACGGTAATGCTTGAATTTCTCGCCGCCAAGTGTAACAAATTTAAGAGCAGGTGCATCCTCCAGAAGTTCTGTAACCAGTTCTCCCATCTGGGTAGGGAAGGTTACGGTGGTGATCTCTTTTTCCTTTATATATCCGCTTATGGCAATGGCGTCCTTACGGATACTCTCCGGTAAAATATACAGGACTGCTCCTGCGGTAAGAGGTGCAAACAGATCGATCACTGACGCATCGAAACAGAAGCTCGCAAACTCTGCCACAATGTCATCCGGTGAAGTATTTCTGCTCAGTGTGATATATTCGATCAGGTTCAACAGATTTCTGTGCTCGATCATAACACCCTTTGGCTTTCCTGTGGAGCCTGAGGTATAGATCATATAGGCAAGGTTCTCCGGTTTCGGAGAAATAAGCTCTGCAGAAAGTTCAAAATCCTCAGCCTCATCTGACACACTGTCCAGACTGATCACATTTCCGTCATAAAATTCCACAAGATTCTGATACTGATCGATCACAAGGAGATTTCTTGCTCCTGAATCCTTCAGCATATATTCAATTCTGCTCTGTGGATACTCCGGATCCAGAGGAACATAGGCTCCGCCGGCCTTCATAACACCCACATAGGCTACTGTATATTCCTTTGTCCTGCCGCACAGGATACCTGCTGCCTGTTCCGGGCCAAATCCGTTTTCCGTAAGCTTCTGAGCAATATAATCAGACATTCTGTCCAACTCTCTGTAAGTAAAATCTCCGGAGTCATCCCGCACTGCCGGTCTGTCCGGATATCTGGCAGCCATCTCCTTAAACAGATCTATGAAGGTCTTTCCTGCATGTTCCGGAATATCCTCCATCTGAGTTTTTTCCTCAAACATCAGCCGGATATCAGCCGGATCGCATTCCCTTAAGATTCCCTCTGCAGTGGTTTCCAGATTGTCAGCCAGATACCGGATAGTTTCCTCATGGTACATATCCCCTCTGTACTCAATCTCAAAGACAAATCTGTTCTTTTCAATGGAAATGCTGACAGAAACCGGTGCCTTTGCCATGTTCAGGCTGACAGGCTCCTCCTGTGCATATTCCCCGCCAATGGTGTCAAAAGCAAAATTGTCGCCCTGGTAAATAACCATGGCATCTGCCTTAATATCAAACTCATGGCTGATCTGTGAGAAAGGATAAATATCGTTGTTCATGGAATCGATCAGCTGTTTCTGTACACCGCTTAAGCAATCTTTGGCTGTTCCTGAGAAATCGCAGAAAACAGGGAGTGTTTTTACCAGCATACCCACTGTTTCCGAAAGTCTGGAATCGTTTCTTCCATGGTAAATAGTGGTAAATACAGCATCCTTTTTGAAATTATATTTTCCAAGTGTAATACCAAAAGCGGAAATGAAGAATACATTCTCCGTAATTCCATGCTTTTTACAGAATTCCTTCACATCCTGCACGGAAATGGATCTGGTCTCTCTGTGGTAAAGTTCTGCTGTTGGAGCCGCACCGTTTTTGTCCGGATAGAAGCTGATGCTTCCACCTGCATGTTCAAATACTGACTTATAATAATTCTCTGCATTTTTATAGATATCACCTGCCAGGGCATCTCTGTTATCCAGTGCCAGATCATAGGAAGTATAACCTTCCGGTTCCAGCTTCTCACCGCTGTAAGCTCTGTTAATATCATTAATTATAATAGCCAGAGATGTACCATCGGCAACAATGTGGTGAAGGTCCAGGAACAGATAATTGCCATCACAGGTTCTGTAGATTTCAAACCGGAAAAGCTGTTCATTAAACAACATATATGGACGTACCAGAGTGTCTCTGTTCATTCCGTTTAAAATCGGTGTTTTATAACTGAGCCCATCGTTTCGTTTCTGAAGTACATTTCCGTTGTCATCCATAAACAGACGGGTTTTCAGATAAGGATGCGCCTCAACAGTACTGTCAATGGCTTCTGCCAGTCTGTCCAGATCCACCTTGTTATCAAGCTTTAACAGATACGGGATATTGTAAATGGTAGAACCCATATTTGCAGTACACTCAATGAAAATCCCCTCCTGAGTGTTGGTAAGAGGATAACTTTCCTGTACTTCCCTTTTGCTTTCTTTTCCCGCAGTTTTTACAAATTCCTCCATCATTCGGATAGTAGGATGATTCTTAATATCTGAAGTTTTGATCACAATGTCAAAGGCTTTGGAGATCAGGATATTCAGCTTAATGGCAGTGATGGATGTCAGACCTGCCTCATAAATATCTGTGGTAATCCCAAAATCCGTATACCCCAGAACCTCTGCGATACAGTCAAATAATATCTGCTGAACCTCATTCTCAGGCTTAATGATCTCCGCTGCTTTTTTCTCAGGCAGAGGAAGAGCCTTTTTATTTACCTTCTGGTTCTGGTTCAGAGGGATTTTGTCAATCTGCATGGTAACTGCAGGTACCATATAGGCAGGCTTTGTCTCTTTAATAAAATCATTCAGAGCATTGATATCAACAGTGCTGTCCGATACCACATAGGCAGCAATATATTTTCCACCATTTGGATCATCAAAGGCAACTACAGTGGCATCCCTGATGCCCTCATATCTGCGGATCACTTCCTCAACCTCAGAAAGCTCAATCCTGAAACCTCTGATCTTAACCTGGGAATCCTTTCTGCCAATGATCTGGATATTTCCATCCGGAAGAAATCTTGCCACATCACCTGAATGATACATCACTTCGTATCCCGGTGTATCATCATAAAGATTCTTTGTATAGACCTCGGCAGTTTTTTCCGGCTTGTTAAGATATCCTCTGGAAACCTGCCAGCCGGTGATCATCAGCTCTCCGCATGCACCGGGAGGAAGCATATGCCCCAGCTTGTCTGTAATATAAAGCTTCACATTGTCAAGTGCTTTTCCGATCGGGACATTTGGATAATATTTGTCCACTTCAAATACAGTCGTAAAAATAGTCGCCTCTGTAGGTCCATAAGCATTGATAAACTTATAATCTTTTGGCGGCTCACATGGAACCAGCTTCTCTCCTCCTACAGAAAGATATCTCAGGCTCTTACAATCCATCTCCAGCGCAAACTGCCTTCCCACCTGAGTAGTCATAAAGGAATGCGTGATGCCATTTTCCTCAAAATAGCGCTGCAGTCCAATGAAATCCAGACGGATCTCCTCCGGAATAATGTGAAGCTGTGCACCGTTTGTGATGGCACCGTAAATATCCATCATGCAGGCATCAAAACCAAAGGAAGCATATGCAGCTACCCTGGAATCCGAATCTATGCCATAATATCTCTTGAACCAGTGACAGAAAGCAGTAATATTTCCATATTCCAGCATACAGCCCTTTGGCACACCTGTGGAACCGGAAGTATACAAAAGGATAAACAGATCATGCAGCTGCGGCTTCTTAAGCACAACATCCCTATCCTCCAGCTGCCAGATCTGATCTGTAAACAGCACCGGTCCTTTATATCCGTCTACCAGAGAAAGAAGCTCTCTGTCAGCAATGAGAAGCTTTGCAGAGGAATCCTCCATCATATACATCAGGCGGTCTCTGGGATAGGTTGGATCCAGAGGCTGGTAAGCTGCACCTGCCTTTATCACGCCCATCGGCGCGATCGCCATATATTCACAGCGGGGGATCAGAATGGAAACAACATCCTCACTGCCAATTCCCTGGGATGCGATATATTTTCCAAGTCTGTCGCTGATCTCATCCAGTTCTCTGTAAGTATATTTTTTATCCTTAAATACCACAGCCGTATGGTCAGGAATGGTCTGTACCAGCTCCTCAAACATATCAGCGATGGTCTTACTTCTGTCATATTCGCAGGCAGTATTATTAAATTCCGCAATTTTGTCCGCTCCATTTTGGGAAAGAACAGAAACTTCCGAAATATATTTTGCTTTCAGCAGAGAATCCATAGCTGCCTCATAGGATTCCAGCATTCCACGTACAAAGGCTTCACTGTACATGTCACTGCGGTATTCTGCAGTAAGCACATATTTATGATCATATTCTCTTACCTGGATCAACAAAGGCATCTTTGACATATCCGGAGAAAGGTCATGACCCCTGGCAACGGTATCACCGATTGGGAAATCATCCCCAAGCTCTGCCTGATATGCAAATACCAGATCAGAATTAATCCCGTACTTTGCACAAATATCAGAGAACGGAAAAATATCATTTGCCATGGAAGACAGAATCTGCTCAGAGAGCTCTGTCATATAGGCCTGTATGGTGACTTTCGGATCACAGGAACAGTAAACCGGCAGAGTCTTTACAAGCATGCAGACTGTATTCTCCAGTCTGGAATCATTTCTTCCATTATAAATAGTTGCAAAAAGACTCTCCTCGGAATTGGAATATCTGCTCATGAGAATACCGAATACACCTGTAAACAGAATGTTTGGAGTAACCCCCAGCTTCTCGCAGGCAGAAAGTACCAGAGACTCTCTGGTGTCCACAGGCATCGACAGATATCCTCTCTCAGGAGTCTTTCCTGAACAGTCAGGAAGAGGCAGGGATTCTGTCTCAATTCCCTCGAAAATACTGTCATAATATTTCTCGGCCTTCTTATATTTTCCCTCTTTCATCTGCTGTTCTTCATCAAGGGCAGCATCAAAGCCTGTGTAGGATTCTTTCTCCAATTTCTCACCCAGATAGGCCCGATCGATATCCTCAAAAATAATATCATAGGAATTACCATCTGCCAGGATATGGTGGAAATCTGTAAAAAGATATTTCCTATCTTCTGTCACATAAATCCCCGCCCGGAACAGCCGTCCCTTTTCCAGCTTAAAGGGACGCACCAGCTCATCTTTCATCTTTTCAAACTGCTCATTTGTGGTCCGGACCACCTCTGGTACAAAGGCTTCCTCGCAAGGCTTCTGCACCATCTCTCCGCTGTCACTTAAATAAACCTTTGTCAGCAGATACGGATGTGCAGCGATCATCTGAGAAATGGCATCTGACAGCTTCTGAACGTCAACAGAGCTTTCCAGTTCAAACAGGAACGGAATATTGTATACCGTACTCTCAGGATTCTTCATGCACTCTGCAAAAATACCCTTCTGGGAGCCGGTAAGAGGGTAAACTTCTCTCTTTTCATAGGTTCTGATCTTCGGTGCAAGCATCACATATTTTTCCAGTTTCTCCACCGTATTGTTTTCGTGGATATCACTGGTTTTCACAGTCACTCCGAATTCCTCTGAGATCAGAATACAAAGCTTCATGGCACTGATAGAAGACAGCCCCGCCCTGTAAAAACTTGTGTCAGTTCCAAAAAAATCATTCTCCACAACGTCTGCAACGATTTCAAAAATCTTCTTCTGCATAGGAGTCTGGGGTTCTTTCAGATTCTTTGGCTGTGCAACCGGCTTTGGCAGTGCTTTCTTATCAATTTTACCATTCTGTGTCACAGGCATCTTTTCCAGTTGGACAAAAACCTCAGGAACCATATAATGAGCCAGGGACTCTGATGCATAGGCAGAAAGCTCCTCTGTATTGATCTGGCGGTCAGCCATAAAATAACAGCAGAGGAATTTGTTATCTACAGGCAGAGTAATGCTGGTAATGATTCCCTCATAGGAATTGATCACTTCCTCGATCTCACCAAGCTCAATCCTCAGGCCGCGAAGCTTGATCTGATTGTCTATTCTTCCGAAAAATTCAATCTCACCCTCAGGGCTGATCCTTGCAAGGTCACCGGTCTTATAAGCTCTCTCTCCGTTAAGATCAATGAATACAGCCTCTGTTTTATCCGGCAGATTCATATAACCTCTGCCAACGCCCAGTCCTGCGATCACAAGCTCTCCGGTCTCTCCGTCCGGAAGGATCTTATTCTCTTTATCTACAATATATACCTTCACATTACCGTTAGGCGTACCAATGGTAATGTTTCTGCTGTCCGTAATTACCTTCATGGTACAGCTGATGGTAGTTTCCGTAGGTCCATAACCATTCATAATGTAAGCATCCGGGTTTACTCTGCGAATCTTGTCATACAGAGCCGGAGGAAAAGCCTCTGCACCTACATCAAACACCTTAATCTGAGAAACTGCTTTTTCAAGCTGGGGCAGATCGATCATATTGGACAGGTAAGTAGGAGTTGTGGTCATAATATCCACTTTATTTCTGACGATCAGCTCACCCAGCATAAGAGGATTCAGAATCTCCTCATCAGAGGCGATCACCGCAGTCATCCCGTTGGTAAGTGGCAGAAATTCCTCCAGAACAGACACATCAAAGGTCATGGCTGCCATGGAAAGAGAAACCGATCCCCTGCTGACATAACCATAAGTTTCCGCATTTTTCGGATCCGGATTTACAAAATTGGCAAGGTTGATATGTTCGATCAGCACACCCTTGGGCTTGCCTGTGGAACCAGAAGTATAGATACAATAACAAAGATCATGCTCCCCGATCTTTACCTGAGGATTCTCTGTATTCTCATTCTCCAGAAGTTCCTCGATCAGAAGTACTGTACAGGGAAGCTTAGCAAACAGTTCCCTTCGTTCCTCTGCGATCTCCTTTGTTGTGATAATAAAGGGAGCTCCTGAGTCCTCAAAAATATACTGGATTCTGTCATCCGGGTAATCCGGCGTAGCAACCGCAAAGGCTCCTCCTGCCTTCAGGATACCCTGTCGCACTGCATAGAAATCACAGCATCTCTCAAGAACCACACCTACGATGGTCTCCCGTCTGACACCTTTTTCCACAAGTGCATTGGCAATCCTGTTGGCCCGTTCGTTGAGCTGTGCATAGGTGAAGCTCTCTTTGCCGGAGACAACTGCACATTTCTCTGGATGAAGCTTCACCTGTTCCTCGAACAATTCTGTTACCGGCCGAAACTCAAAAACAAAATTGTTCCTTTCATTAATATTTTTCATTTTCATGTACCTCCTAAAAAGATATTATGGTATTATTCATATCAATCGCACGAATATAATCCATGGATTTTGATACCTTCTTGACAAGTTCAATCCCATGTATATCAAAGTCTTCACTGTCATACTGATATTCCAGAGGGTTGAAATTTACACCGTTATCTCTGATCCTCAGTCTGCAGAGATCATCCTCCAGACAGAGGTTAATGTCGATCCAGTTGGAGGTTTTTCCCCCGAATCGTATAATATTTACAGTCATTTCCTCCGCACACACTGCGGCAAGATTTGCCTTGTTTTTAGAAGCTCCCTGTTCCTGGCAGAACTCTATGATCCTCTTATGAACCGTTTGTGCTTCCTCCATGGTACTCTTAATGGAAAAATCCAGATTGATCCCCGGATTTTTGTCAGGAACAATATAAAAGCTTGTATTCTTATGCATGATTTTTCTGAAAATACAGGCTGCAACTGCAGTTATGATCTCAGTGGCAACAAATCCTGCTGCAATTCCGTCGATACCGATCCCGTCAATCTGTTTCCATACAAGGATTCCCACCAGGGTTGCAGGCAGAACTACCACCGCATTCTCCAGAAATGTGGCAAAACTTGCAATGGCTGTCTCCTCAATGGACTCGTAATAGCTGATAATAAACTTATTCCACAGATAAGGTGCCACACACAAAGCAAAGATGCGCAGCGCCTGGACCATATGACTGCCCAGCTCGCCACCGCCGCTTCCGAACATGACAGTGATTTCCTCGGTAAACAGCATAATAAGGACAAAGATCACAGCCAGCAGGATGTAACTGTATTTCAACATCTTTTTACAGAGAACCCGGATTCCCACGTAGTCCTTCTCTCCAAAAAGGATTCCTGCCACATTGGGGATCACACCGATGATTCCGCCTGTAAGCATCTCGACGATCAGCAGCACATTGTCACAGACAGTAAATACTGCCATACCTTCCTCGCCCAGCTGGTTCATGATAATGGTATTCAGTCCAAGCGCCTTTACAAAATTAGCTGCCATAAAGATCAGCATTGGCACGCCTGTGATGATTGCTTCCTTTGTGATTCCAAGTTCGCCCGGCTTTAGCAGGATCAGGTGGAGGTTTCGCTTATCAGAGCGGATATAAAGCACAAAAATTCCCATTGCAAACAGGAAACCAAGAACAGTTGATAAGGATGCACCTGTAATCCCCAGAGGAGTATATCTGAGGAATATATAGTCCAGCACAAGATTGATCACATTGGCTGCGATAAGGTAGGCTGATGCCAGCTCCGGATGATTCTCCACTCCAAGGTAATTGACCATCATCAGTCCAATTCCGATCACCGGTGCCCCCAGCATACTTACACGTATGTAATCTCTGGTATAACCGGTCAGGACACCGTCACCTGATACCAGAAGTCTGGCAACAGGTTCTGCTGCAGGAAGGGCGCAGATTGAAAAAATGATTCCCACCACAAGTGTTACTATAAATGTGGCAGAAAACAATTTCGATGCCCCTTCTTTGTCTCGTTTGCCAAGCATGTTTCCCACTGCTATGGAACCGCCGATACCAAGGCAGTATCCTGTCAGCTGAACGATCGTCTCTACAGGCAGGCTCAGGGTAACTGCAGACATTGCCTCCACCCCGATCAGATTACTTACAAATATCGTATCTACGATATTTCCCAGCTGAAGCGCCAGAGACATCATAATCCCCGGAACAATATACTTGTTCAGCTTCGCATTCAGCAGTCTGTTATTTCTCTCTTCCATCGCTTCCTCTCCTTTGTTTTCAGTTTTTTCAAAATATTGTGCCGTAAAACTGTAAGATATTTAAATTTTACCATTTAGTGCGATAAATGGCAAGTTAATAAAGAATGGGAGAAAGCAAATAAATATTGCTATTTACTGTAACCTGATTCCCCATATTTTACAGTCTCTGGTGCCTACAACCGCATAATTATCGTAGACAGCCGGGGAAGCCTCTATCACGCCCTCGCTGACAGATAATACATCTTCCTGTTTACCTGTTTTACCATCAAGAAGGCGGATATCACCTGTACTGTTGCAATAAAGAACCTTTCCTGATCCGTCTTTGTTATAAACGCACACCGGAGAAGACCAGGCATATGAGGAAGAATCCTCCCATGCTTTAGATCCGTCAGATTTTCTCAGACAGGCAAGAACTCCGGATGCATTGTCAGAGGTCTTTGCCACTGTCACATATATATAATCGGCAAGGCTGTTCTTTCCACAGGCAATCGTAGACTGAACTCCACCGGAAACACCGTCATCAGTAGTACATTCATAATCTGTATGCCACACGATCTCACCGGTTTCTGCATCAATCTTCCAGACAGGGACAGTGGCTGTGTCATAACTTCTCCATCCAAGGCGGAAGGAAGTACTTACATACAGATACAGATGTCCTTTTTCGATTTCCAGAACAGGCGTTGAATTAGAATCATCCAATGTATCCTGAACCCATACCAGCTGAAGAGTGTTCAGATCCAGACACATAAGATTTCCCCCATTATCGGCCATAAATATATAGCCTTTATAGATTGCCGCACTGTCTTCCATTCCAAGCCAGAAAGACTCTGTACTGCTTCTTGTTCCATAGTAGCGCCATTTTACAGTTCTGCCCGGATCAATGGATAAAGTCCCACTGTTCAGATCATATTTTGTATTCAGCCTGATCAGATAAAGGATTCCATTCTCTCCCGGATAGATCAGGGTATCTGTCTCTGCATCCACAAGTGCTGATCCGTCAAAAAAGCTCAGACTTCCTCTGAGTGAAAACTCATCATTGTCTCCAAAAGTATACATAACACTACAATCCAGCAAGTTTACTACAAATACCTTTGCAGTTCCTTCGTTGCTGTTATATCCAGCGCCAACATACATAATCGGATATCCTCTCGGATCAAGGGCACCCGCACCCTTAAAAGTATATCCCAGATATAATGGATCACGTGTCTTTTCTCCCGTTCTCAGATCCAGAAAATACACATATCCATCCATACAGGCATAAATCACCTCAACCAGTTCATCATCTGCCTTTGCTTTCTCTGTCATATTCATATGTGCTTTAACTTCTTTGGGCCATTTCATCATAAGCGGCTGTCCTGTCCAGCCACTTCCTGTCCAGACTGCACTGCCCGAAGAAAGAGAACCTGTATCTGCAGACCACAGTTTGTCCAGCCTGAAATCAGTCATATCTGCATAACCATGGGAAGGAGCATCACGAAAACTGTTTCCGCGGAATGTGACGATCCCATCCACATCTGTATAATCCTGTCCTATATTAAAGGAAATATCACCATCAGCCTTATAATCTCCAATATTTTCAAGTACGTTTCCATCCACCTCAATATTAGTATAGCTGATCAGATTTTCCGGTTTTGTAGAATCCACACAATGAGGCTGAAAATTAATCTCTTTAGTCTTTTTCATTTCAACCACATCTTTGGTTTCTTTAGTTTTTCCGATTATCCAGCCTCCTTTTTCCTCATCTGCACCTGAAGCTGATACGGCCTTCACCTTCCCGCTGTCTGTTTTGCTGACAGACAGGAAAAACTTGTTTCCTGCAAACCCAAGCAGAAGTACAAAAATTATAATCCCCCCAGTCTTTATGAGGGTTTTGGGGAAGAAAACTTTTCCACTGCGTTTTCCTGAACTTTTCTGTGATATTGTTTTCTGAATGTAATCCGGTCTTGCAGACTTTCTCCCAGAATCCACGTTTCTCTTCTTGTTCATACCTTTCCTCCTAAAAAGTATATCCTGTGAACTTCATCTTCTGCCTGGCTGTATCCGGCACATCGATCAGCCCAAAGCGGTAGAACATTCCATATATATAACTCACTCCGCGGATGTCGCCCAGAGCTTTGGGTCTGTCAACCACAGCTCCCACCTTCTTTATGTTTCTCAATGCCAGCAGCACTGAACTTAACGCCAGACTCTTACTGTTCTCCCTACGGTCGATCCACAATTCCCTTGTGTAGTCTCCATTCCGACCCTTTCTTACTTCATAAGTGAACGGAAGCCCTGTATAGGTTTTGAAACTCTCACCTGCATAGAGTAAAATAACCTCCCACAGATACTTCTCGTCCAGTGTTTCTCTCAGCTTCTCTACTGCCTGATATCCTTGTCTTTGCTGCATCTCTGATCTTTCCTGCATTCCTTCCTTTTGATCTCACCCCTGCTCTTTCGATTTGCACTTACAACTTGTCAGCACGCCCCAATTTATCTTCCTGATTCGGACAGATATATTTATACTCATTTCTGTTTATACTCATTTCTGAGCAACGCAATTTCATGAGTCCATCCCTCATCGTCATTTGGTGTCTCCAGAATAAACGGAATTCCCTCTGTGGCAGGATGATTGATAACGCGGACAAGTGCCTCCAGTCCTATTTCACCTTCTCCGATTCTGGCATGGCGGTCCTTATGGCTGCCAAGGGGATTCATGCTGTCATTTAAATGGATGGCTTTTAGTCTGTCCAGACCTATTATCCGGTCAAATTCTTCAAATACGCTGTCAAGATCGTTTACAATATCATATCCACCATCCCAGACATGACAGGTATCCAGGCAAACACCTAATTTATCTTTTAACTCCACCCTGTCAATGATCTGACGAAGTTCTTCGAAATTTCTTCCTACTTCTGTGCCCTTTCCTGACATAGTTTCCAGAAGTACAATCGTACTCTGATCTTTTGTCAGCACTTCATTGAGAATTTCTGCAATTTTACTGATTCCTACTTCTGCACCCTGTCCTACGTGACTGCCCGGATGAAAATTGTAATAATTTCCCGGTGTCATTTCCAGACGTCTCAGATCATCTGCCATGATTTCTCTGGCAAAATCCCTGAGGTTTTCTTTGGCAGCGCAGCAGTTCATAGTGTAAGGCGCATGAGCCACCAGCTTTCCAAAATGATTCTCCTCTGCCAGCTGCCCAAATGCCTGCACATCCTGCGGATCAATGTCTTTGGCTTTCCCTCCTCTTGGATTTCTGGTAAAAAATGCAAATGTGTTGCCACCATTTGCCAGCATCTGCTTCCCCATTGCAAGGTAACCCCGGGATGAGCTTGTGTGATTTCCTATATATAACATCTTTTTACTCCTCTTCTGTCGTATTTTCACAGTACCAGTTTATAGTAATCCTTTTATCATACATTATGGATTTTCTCAAGATTATCTTTTTCATATCTGCATTATAGCATTTTAACAGATTTTGTTAAACATTTTTACTGTTATAAACAATTTTACGTCAAAAAGACATTGCTGTGAACGGAGTCAATTGTTCCAAAATTTTTCAGGTTGCGCTTATGAACTATCTTCATGTCAGTGAAGACAATATTTCATCTGATCCTGCCCTTTACTTTCCATGCACCAACCTTAACATCCTATTCCCCAACAAACACCCCAGCATACATCCCAAACTATTATGAATAATATCGTCAAACTCAAACAACCCTCTGCAAAGTAGCAGCTGACTAATCTCGATAGCAGATGATACCGCAATTCCCACAAGCAATCCCATCCACCATTTCAGTTTTCTCCCTGTCAACCCCGGCAATAAAATCCCTGCCGGAAAAAGTAGCAGAATATTCAACAGATTCTCCTGCAGTAAGCCATCTCCCGTAGTACTTCCCAGTCTGCCACATTTACCAATCCCCAGGATTTCCTTCCATGACCAGAATACCTCCGGCTGATACTGCCTGATCCCCGGAGTCCTCGTAAAAACAGTAGAACCAAATATTTATATAAAAAAATCCAGAATATAAGCCCAGAATCGTTGAATTTTCAGCATTCCGGGCTTAAGTTGACCACATTGGGGTTTGACCCCGAGTACTCTTTACAATATTAAAATCAGATAGCAGGTTTAAGAGAGGGATACTCGTAACTATTTACATACATATATTCAGGTGCACAGTCAATCTCCTCATCCAGCCAGGTAACCACTCCATCTACTACTTTACAATTTTTAAAAATATCTTCATCAGACAATGGTTTATAGGCAGATCCTGTTAAGATAGATGCGTCAAAAAGACGCTGTTCTCCTGTTGAAAATGTAAGAATCATCATCATATCATCCAATGGTTTAACAGATACTACTTGGATATTTTCTGACTTTTCATTAGCATATACAATTCCATTTAATACAAACATCAACCCACCCCCTACTGTAATGGTTTAATTTTATCAAAATGTTCTCCTCTAACGGCTTTATTCCAAATAATCCCCCCTAAATTCATCCAGTTATTTTCCTCATCTGGATCGATAGAATTCCAAAACATTGAAATAACAAACTCAGAGTACATATCCAAATGACTAATATAGGAATCATTTTCTTCTGATTGAGACTTTCTAACAAATATCTTCAACCGTTCCATATCCTGCTTGTCAGCAATTGAGCAATAACACTCCAGCATTTCCAATAGATTTGAAAATGGATTCACTACTGTTCTTGTTTCTTTTTCCCAAAGCAGTTTATCAAATGAGATAAATTTTATAGTCTTTATACTACGAACCTTTTCTACTTTTGTTGGCATATCTCACCTCTCAAATCAGTCATCAATAAATCTTAAGATTCTTTTTTCTCCTGCTGTTGATAACCTGACCTTTATCCTCGTAACCCAGACGAAATGAAAGCATGAATAGTAACCAAGAATTACCATCACATCATCCCCAACGACGGGATATCTTTATTTTAGACCACGGTCCATATTTTTTCTTTCCATTTACAATTTTATATGCTCTGACTTTAATTTTTGACCGTGCAACAGTAGAGCCAGCTTCTGAATGAGAACATTTCTTTGTTTTAATAATCCGCCACGGTCCCCATTCTCCCGCATCTAATACCTCTACCTTAGCCTGATATCCCGATGCTCCGGCAACGCGTTTCCAGGTAACCGTGTATTCCAGCCCGTCTGCAGGCAATATCGGCCATCTTGAATCCTTTGTTTTCTTCCATTCACGTACTACAGGTGCTTTCAGCTTTGTAGTTTTAACAGCTGCATCCGTCGGCACTGGATGTATAGTACAAATCACCGACAATATTAAGCACCATAATAACCCTTTTTTTAAGATATTTTTCATTTTGCGCCTCTTTTGATATTGATAATAAAATTATATATCCTATACAGCAAAAACACAATATACCTGGACTATTCTTAACATTTTTAAGATCTGCATATCTCAAGATATTACCATACAGATGGAAATTCATATGGCAAATCCACAATATCTTTAAATGAATCAAAAACAAATCAAGCATCAGCATATCCAAGGATTCTTTCTCTGGGATATATCTGATGCTCTTTGTCAAAACTACGGGGTTGCGTCCATTTCTACCGCCAACGGCAGCTGTAGTTAGCAACTTTAAAATATTATTTAAAGACAATATCTATATAAGTTTGAGCATTAACATTTAATGATGCGAAGACAATACGAAGGGTGCAATTCCCCTTTCCGCCAGTCGGCTTGAATTTATTTCCGGAATAATAGGTTGTTTTTCCGTTTTTATCTAAAGAATAAAAGCCTCTTACGCGCCAGCCTTTTTGGGGAACGATTTTAAGAGAATTATTCTGTTTAGCATACTTGCTGTAACTGAGAGAGAGTTTGTCCGTTTTGTTGAATTTGGATCCCTTAATGGTTGTTTTTCCAAGTTTCATGGAAGAAACAGGGTTTTTATATTTCACAACATTGAAATAAAACTTTGATATTCCTTCGGATGTTTTCTCTGTGACAAGTGTTTTTCCTGCTTTTTTGGGGACAAAATCGTAACTAATAAGCCCTAATTCATTAACACTTTTTTTAACTGTTCCAATCTGTTTGTTTGACAGGGTGATCTTAGGCTTTTTATCTGGCAGAAATAATCCGATGTTTTCTACGACTCCGGTATGGACAGGGAGATAGACCACTCTTTCTGGGATAAAGGTTTTGGCGAATACCTGCACCGGCATAAGTGCCATGACAAAAATCAGAGTTATAGCCAGCAGTTTCTTAACGTTTTTCTTCATGAGAAAGTTCCTCCTTCATTTTATATACTTTCAGTATAGTACCACAAAGCTTAACTTACAATAGGAACATTGCTGATCGATGATTCTTTTTAGAAAATTATCCATCAGCATTGATATGGTCTCCGATAAAAAAGCTTTATCATTAGCTATTGTCCAGCAGAAGGTAGATACAGCAGAATTATACTTCGGTCTGGAATGTCCCATCAGATTGGGAAAACGGTAAACAGTAACCTTCGCCCCTGTTTCCTGTCCGTACTAAAAAAACAGCTCCTATCAATGTTCTGGGCTTAAGTTGACCACATTGAAGTCATACCCCGTTACTGTCCTTCCGTCGTCGTCATAGCTGGTAGTCTCTATTTTATTCCCGGTAATACTGATTTTCTTTCCGGACGTTTTCAACGTCTGGTTCCCATAGTTGTCATAGGTATACACCGTATAGTTGTTTCCGATCAGTGATCCGTGAATATCATTCACAATGGCTCCCAGCTTCCCGCATCCTGTCAGTAATACCAGTAAAAATACTGGCAGCAGGACCAGCATCCTTCTCTTCTGTTTTCTCACACTTTTTCCTCCGTTTCCGTTTTGGCGTAATTATATTCTACCATGGCCATCAACAGAGGTACAACCATCAAGAAGGAAAGAGCCGCACTTTTTAACAAAATGACTGAAAACAGCAGTCCCACAATAGCCATAACCAGTTTCAGCATCGCATCGGTTCGCAGTTTTTCTTTCCTGATCAATATACAGGATATGACGATATGTACCAGGAGAACAACGCAGGCAAACACAATTGCGAACATCAGCAGGAAAAAGATGACACCGCCAAAACTGCTTCCAAGCAGCGTAAAAAATGCTCCCGGCACCATGGCATAACCGCTAATATAATCATCCAAATTTTTTGCCCCTGCTGACAGATCTATTCCAATCATGCCGATTTTAGAAAAATCATGGCATAGGAGAGCGGTTTTTACACCTATCACAACTAGGAAAAGCAGGTATATTCCTATAACCGCTGTAGATATTTTAGCCAGTTTTTTGCTCTTCTTCATAAATTTTCTCCTCGCTGTAATTTCTGATTGTATTGTATCATAATTCTGAATAATATGGAAAAAGAACACCGGGAAGATGTTCTTTTTCCTTTTGCCTTCTTTCATACTCCATAGCTAATCACGCCTCCTCCGGGTAATCATAGGAACCTGTCAAAAGTTCATCCTGATACATTGTATATAATGTCATAGGACTATAATGCCACAGCTTTGACTTTTCATCTGCCAGTTCCTGATAAAGCTTAGATTGATAAAAACGAGATATCGCTTTAGCATCATCTACATTGCTGTTTTTAGTAATCAACTCAATAATAGGTGGCACAATAATCGCCAGCATTGCGCTAAACTGATTTTCATTCATACAAGTTCCCTCCCCTCAAAATGTAGATATTGTAAAGATTTCTCAGTTCCAAATACCAGCTGATTGTTTCATAGGATCAGGTCCCAATGTGCGCATGTTTTTCAGATGCTGTTACACTTTTTCAATTATGCACTGATGCTTTTTACTTTTCTTGTCATAATTAATTCCCACAAGCAAAATATCACCGGTATAATCTGAAATCGAGGATGGGTATTTTCTGTCTTTAATCTGCTGTATTGCCGTCTGTACTTTCTGGTTCCACTTCAGTTCAACAACCAATGCAGGATAAGCACTTTTATATTCAGGCTTAGGGATAAAAATAAAATCTGCAAATCCGCGTCCTGTAGGAAATTCACGAACCGGTTTAAAATAATACTGCATGGTTCCCAGATAGGCAATGGCTAATACGCTGCTTAATAAATTTTCATCATGATACCTGATGACAGAAGCGTATTCATTATGAATTTTCTCAATTTGTGCAGCAACTGTTTCGTTATCCATATCCAGCGTTGCATCAAGTAAAGTCTCTGATTCCTGTTGGAACATAAGCATTTCATTCCATGACTTACTTTTTACAGCATTAGTCAGTTCCTGACGGATTTCTTCATTGGGAACAAAAGCAATTTTTTCTGTCTGATCATATCCAAGATATCCCAAATGGATCATATAAGTCAGTACATCATCCTTACTTTGAATATTAACAGTGTCATTTTTGAATGTTGCTGTATTAACTTTGACAGATGAGCCGGAAAGCATTTCAATGATTGCTGTTTTCAAGCCATCATAATTCATGTTGATAAAAGGCACAATCGCTTCATAAGAGGCTGTTTCCGACCAGTAACTCTTATATTCCCCTTTCAGCATTACGCTGACAACAGCTCTGGGATTATAAACCTGGTAATCTTTCAGCAGATATCCATCATACCATTTCTTTACCTTATCAAAATCCTGATGGTACTTATCTGACAACTTTTGTACTTCAGCTTCCGTAAATCCGATATACTGCGCCAGAACACTTGGACTTACCATGGTAAATTCATCAAAATTGTTTAAGGCAGACTGAGTTTTTTCCTTTTTAATTGGCAAAATACCTGTAAGATATGCAAGCTGAATATACTTTGTAGGCTCTGTCCCTTTGAAAATACCACGTAAGAAGCGGATATACTCATTCTGGATATCCTCTTTTGCAGCTTCATCGCGAATCAGAACATCCCATTCATCAATAATCACAATAAACTTTCTGCCAGTTACAGTATTGATCCGTGCCAGTGTCTCTGCCAGGGAATGATTTTCTGCCGGAAGTACATCAGGATAATATTCTCTTAATTCTGAAATTGTCTTTTCTGAAATATAAGAAACAACTTTCTCAGGACCATTGGCAGGCCCCATGCACCATTGAATATCCCAATGAATCACATCATACTGATTCAGATGTTTTCTAAAATCTTCTGCCTGACTGATTTCCAGTCTGGAAAACATTTCTTCTGAATCGCATCCTTTGCTGTAATACGCTGTAAGCATATTTGCAGTAACAGATTTTCCAAATCTTCTTGGACGACTATTGCAAATATAGCCTTGCAGCGTATTTAACACCTTATTTGTATAATTAATGAGACCACTTTTATCTATATATATTTCGGAATTCAAAGCAACCTGGAACGCAGAATTGTCTGGATTAACAAACATTCCCATTATGCAGCACGCTCCTTTCTTTGGCGGCATGATGAGTCATGCCTGTTGTGCTTTGATTTTAACATCTAACATCCCAAATAGCAAGTTGATACCCCAGCGCAGAATAACTATTTTTTCTCCCAGATGAAACACTAATATGTGAACTTGAGGCATTTTTTGTTTGTTTATTCCACTGTCACGCTCTTGGCGAGATTTCGCGGCTTATCTACACCCAGTCCTTTTGCCACGCTCACGTAATATCCGAGCAGTTGCAGC
>OLGF01000528.1_pt1 | contig 44649 bp, 40 predicted proteins | sample 1604971 | NCBI WGS metagenome assembly OLGF01 (sample SAMEA3888902, study PRJEB22519) | human gut metagenome | biome: human gut; feature: human-associated habitat; material: faeces | place: Denmark | collected 2011 | reverse complement strand
TGAACTGTGTTCTGTTCAGAAAAGCGGTAAGTTGAGCGAATACGTATTTATCTTGATTCATAAGCGGTCTTCAATTTGACCGCTAAGCTACGAATTCAAATCCGTTTCATTCAGAAACACCACTTAAAAGACTGTATTTCAATAATTTCAAAGACCGATTAGCCAACTTTTATTGGACAGTAGTGAACTAATATCTTAAAACTTATGGATGTACCCATGACTTTGACAACAAAACAAAAGATATTGATTATCGTAGGAGCTATCATATTTCTTATAGCAGACATAAGTATGATAGAAAGAATAGTAATTATAGCTGGTATTGTTGCATATTTTTTTATGCGTAAACAATTATTGGTAGATAATTCAATCGAATATACTAAAAAAATAAGAGATACACTAATTATTCCTATCGTACAGATAATAGCATCTTTTTTTCTTTTCGAAGAAGCTTCAGGTGCTGTTAAATCAGCTAGTAAAATAGATAGTCTTCACGACATATCAACCTATACTCCATTTTTAGGTGATTTGGGTAAAGGATTGGATATAGCTAATCAACTTGGTGTATTACCAGACATAGAACGTTCACAAAGTACATTGGAATATATAAATTCTGCAACGACAGTAAATAATGTAGTAAGTTTCGGAGCTATACTTATAATTATTCTTGCCATAGCTGAATTATATGGTGTTTTCCGTTTGGGAAAATTTACAAAGAAACAAATGCTTATGCTCTATGGAGGAGCATCTATTGCTTTCATAGTATGCAGCATTTACTTTGGTATATATATGGAGAAATTTATGGGTGTATTAGCTGGTATTTTTTCAGGTACAGATGAATACCCTTTTGCTATTATTTTCCCAATAGTGACTTTAGTATTAGTAGGAGCATTCTATAAGGCTTATTCCAATGCTTTAGAGAATCTATTTAACCGTTCCTTACCTGAGTCGGTAAAAGAGAACAATTTACAAGAGCAGCCTAATAGACAATCTGAAGAACAGATTGACAGGAATAGTTCTGAGCCAAAAGTGCAGTCAGAGCCTATGCAGGTTGAAGAAACTGGAAGAATAAAGGAGAAGCTGGAAGCTCCCCCACAGGCTAAAATCATCATAAAAGAAAAAGCAGAGCAGAAGTCATTTTTTCGTTTTAATATTTTGTTTGGTATTGGACTGGTTGTATTAATGGGAATAGTAGCTTGGTGGATTTTACAGAGTAATGAAAAAGAATATTCTATTCAAGATATAGAAACAATATCTCAACAAAATCAGAATACAGAAAACTATAATCCAGAAGTTGAAGGTAACACAGGAGCTACACCTCAACAACGAAACGAAAATATCGAAGCTCCTAGCACTACCAATCAATTTGAATATATCAACGAGAAAAGAGGCAATTATGAAGTTGATATAGAATTTCCTGTTTCACTGGCTGGAATGAAAGATGTAAGTGGAATACAATTAGCCATAGCTCAAAAAGCATTTGATTGTAATAGTAATGATATAAATAGTTGTGTTAAGAAATATTTTAAAGAGGGAGCAGAAAGTGTTTCACTTGGAGAAGGTGAAACTGCTGGTAAGGTTACGGTAAAATTCCAGCAAAGGCTCAACAGTCTTTATGTATTTAAAATTAGTACTTATGCTGATTTAGGAGGAGGTACTGGACTATCTGTTATTTATAGGGATGAATATATTTATTTCGACAAAAATATGAATAGGAGTTTAGTCATCAATGACCTGTTTAATGATTATTCCCAGACTTTATCTTTGGTGAACGAGCATATTTCTTTAGATGAATATGCCAGTAAAGCAACAGAACTACCTGAGAATTTTATAATTTCTTCATCTGGAATTACATTTATATTCCCTAAATATAGTATTGGTTATGGTTATCAAGGGGAGGTTGAAATATCTTTAACCTATGAAGAACTGAATAACGTACTATCAGACAGTTTCAAAAATGCAATAGGAAAATAGTTTTATTCTGTTTGTAGCTTTCAAAGGAACGCACTAGGACATTAAATCTTAGTGCGTTCTTTTTTTATACCTACTTTCTGAAAATGACAAAATGCGATTCTGGTGGATTGAAACTCTAACTAATGACAAAAATAATACCTACGATCATGTTAGGAAATCTAATGAATATATTCTTTGATGGTACTTTAGAAGAATCGTCAGAGCGTCAGGTTAGAGAAACTACTCCTGATGTAACCGAAAAAAGTAGTACAATCGCCAAACCTATCCCTGAAAAATACGAGAAAGATGTAGAAGCCTTACGAAAGAGGTATGGAGAGAGTTTTAAAACCGGACTCTGCATTGATTTAACCTTAAAGGAAGCTCTGGAAATCATACCGAGAGAAAGAACTAGGGCTGATGCTTATATAGGACTTATATCATTCCTGAAGGGCAAAATGGGAATTACACTAAACATTAAATCACAAAAATCTAAACGATGAAAAACTATTTTATTGCAAACAGAGAAGTCCTCGATACTACAATGACGATAGAGGAAATTGAATCAGCCGTAAATGATTCTTTGGAGGAAACAACAAGTGGAATGGTGTCTTTCGCGATTGAGGAGTTAAGCGAAAATCATGTAATTATGAAATATATTCGTGACTTTAATATCAATCCAGACAAACCAGTAATATATGATACTGACGCAAATATTATATCTGGTATTGGTCTTAGAGCTTTTACTCCTAAAAAGATGGGTGGTTATCCATTAATTAGTCCACTATGTTTTAACGGTAAAAATTTCTATACCGATGTAACTACCTTCATTCAGTTCTATAAGACACTGTTACTATTTACATGTAAAGGGGAAGGGATTGTTGAAGAAATCGGTATAAGATGTTATCCAGATTGTATCATAATGAAAATCACGTATTAAACTAAGGAGGAGACAGTAATGAAAAAAGAAAAGAAGGTATTCGTTATGGGTAAAGTATATACCATAACTGAAACAAACATTAGTGAAATTGAAAAAGCGGTGCAGGAAGATTTGGATAATATGGTTGGTAAAGATAAAGTTGAATTTAAGCTATGTACATTAGGAAATGTTGTAGCCATGTTTTTCAATAGACCTTTAGAATATTCCACTTTAGGGGCTGACCCGAGAGAAAGTATTATTGGTGAGGATGCTTTAATCATTACAGGAGATAGATATAATGGGTTCATAATGCCTTCGCCTCTTCCACCAATGCCTTATTTAGGACATATAATTTATAATCTGGAACAGTCAGACTTTCTGGAGATTTATAAAGAAAGTGCTAAAAGATTAGGTGCCAGTAAAATAAAGGATGCCTGGTTGGAGATAAATCCTGGATCAATCATATTGAGAGTACAGACAAAGTGATAATAATGTAAGGAGATGGTCTAATTTGAGACTGTCTCCTTTTTTGTAGCCATAAATCAGAAATGAAAATGAAGAAGACAGAATATAAAAAAACAGAATTGCTTGGGATTATAAAAGCAGGGATGAAGGAACTTGAAGATAAGTGTGAAGATATGGACATAGGATATTTTAATGAGTCTGATATCGATTCGTACTATAATTATCTTCTTTCAAAGTATAAGGATGAAATAGCTGTGATTGATGATACAGGGGAAGGAGGAGATTATGAGGGAGCTTTTTAATATTGAACCACATAGTACTGGTCCGGGATTCTTGATGAGACTGAAGACTGGGGAAATTGATGTTCCAGACGAGAGAGGCGGTTATATAATCAGTTCCGGGTGTGGTAGTGGCAAGACAGAAAGTATAAAAAGCCTGATAAGGAATAAATACAATGAGGGAATTCTTTATTGTGTTGATACCAAGGAAGAGCTGGATAAGATGTATAACTGGATAATAGATAACCTTGTTGATGTTATGCCTGGACTAAAGAAAGAGGATGTAATGATAATTTCCAGTGATGATGAACATTATATTTCTTTATCGGAGTATAAAGACAATCCGGAAATAATAATGCAAAAGAAAATACTCCTAATCACTCACGTCAGATTTTGGACAGACCTTATAAACTTCTTCCTTATCTATAAACCGACTTCTGATGTTGATCCTTTTGATGGTGATTTCAGGAAACTTATGACAAGGGATGATCTTAGGGGATATATAGTATTTGATGAAACCCCTACATTCATAAAGCCATTCGTTACCTTCAGTTCTGTAATGATGGGGATTTTTACTGATATTGATAATGAAGGAAAGCCTAGGAGTAAGAAACCGGAAGAGATAGAGAAATTTTATGACCTGTTTGTTAAAGGTACAAGCTCGGAAATATTCAATACAAAGTACAGGATAGGCAGGATAAAGAAACAGGTCGCATTAAATCTGATTCCTGATTACTATGATTCATGGAGTATATCAGGGAAAAAAGAACTGAGTATATCCTTCTATCCTGTTGACCTATGCCCTGATAACACAACAATCAATACACACATTCTTATCTTTGAAGGTGTAGGTGATATACTTTTCAAGGACATAAGAAACTATAAACTGCTTGATACCTCCGAGAAATATAATACAGTAGTTGATTTTCAGAAACTGGAATTCGGGATAACAAGAAAAAATCACAATGACAGTTTATTTGAAAGAGTGATGACAAAGGTGGCAGGACTAATAACAGAACCGACACTTATCATATCATGGAAAGAAGTGAATGATGAAAAAAGTGATTCTGGAAATTCTGGCTACCGTGAAAGGATAAGAAATGCACTACTGAGAAGAAATGTTGATTGTAGTCTTTTTCATGTAACCTATTATGGAGCCAATGATAATAAGAGTACCAACTGTTTCCGGGATTATAAGCAGATTGTTCTTCTTGGTGACTGGAACTTACCTAATACTGAATCTTCCAAAATCAGAAGAGCCTATGGAATGACTACCGACACTCAGGATTATAAGGACTGGTTTTTCATTCAGCTAATCTCAAGAATAGGAATAAGGAAACATATCAAAGGGGAATCATATAAGGTAATATACACTGATGACTTCGATTTCTGGTTTATAGAAAGAATGACAAGATACTTCAATTATAATCAGATAATAAGGAAATACAGTCTGACAAATAATGACTGGAAAAAGAAGATAGAGGAAATGAAAATCAGAAAGAATGTAAAGGAGGAAATAATCAAGCTTATTGGTTCAGATAATAACCTTCAGAATACTATAACTCTGGGAAAGGAATATAGTATAAATGTTGGATTTGACTATCTGGAAAACATAGGGATAAAGAGAGACAGAAGGGAAAGAGGGAAATATAGTACTTTGATTGAAACACTGAAGAAGATAGGAATAGAACTTAATATCCTCTAATTTTCCCAGAGGATGCTAAGATGAATAATATAATAACTACCCCCGATTTTTTGCATAGATGTTAAGTATATATAGAGAAGTAAAAAAAAGGGGGTAATGATTAATATAAAGGGAAGAGAATAATATTAAAGAAAAGACTTGCTTCGCAGTCCAGAGAGTGTAGAAGAGAGAGTATTTTATTTATTTCTCTACTATTCTTACACTTCCAGAGGACGAAGTTCCTCTCCCTTATTACTTATTATAAAACTAAAACTTAAAGAACTATGAATATTAAGAAAACAGTAAGTATATATTATAATGCTAAAGATGCAAATTCTCAAGAAACAATAACTATAGATGATGTAATAGAACTTATAAGGAAAGATTCTTGTATTATTTCAGAACTAACAGAAAAAGTAAGAAATGCAGCAGATGAGAAAGAATATAAAGAACTTAAAAAGCAGCTTCCTATGTTTGCAGGTGCTGGAGTATTTAGGTATAGAAATGATAATCCTGATAATTTGGTAGAATATTCAAATCTCTTAGTTATTGACTTTGACCATTTCCATGATTATCAGAAAGTCATTGATTTCAGGAGTAAACTTATACAATATGCTGACTACCTTCATCTTCATGCTATCTGGATTTCCCCTAGTAATGATGGAATTAAGGCTGTTATGATACATGATAATGAGAACCCAGACTATCATTATAATTTATTCTGTCAGGTTAAAAAGAATCTATACCCAAGGACAGAGGAATTTGATATGAACTGTTCCAATCTCACCCGAACATGCTTTATCTGCCATGATCCTGATATATGGGTTAATCCAAGGAAAGATGAGATTGAACCATATCACTTTGTCTATGATCCAACTATTCCAATGCCAGAAGAAAAGGTTTATTCCAGTTCTAAAGACAATGGAAAGGTATGTTCTTCAGAGTTTATACATACACCTGAAGAAATAGAAACAAATCTTAGGTGGCAGAGATTATGGACGGACAAACAACTTATAAACTATGCAGATAAAGGATGGAGAAAACAATACCCGGATTCATATAAAGATGGAAACAGACACCTTTCTATACTATCAAGGGCTAAGTGGTTATGTCTTTATGGAGTACTATTCGAGAATGCAAAGGATTACTTACTAAATACATTCGGTAGGCATGGAATTTCAGAGTTTGAGATAGAAGGTATGTTGAGAAATAACTATCATTCTAATCGGGGAGATTTCGGTAGTAAGAGAATGGTGATATATGAGAAGAAAGAAGAAGGGAAGGCATACAGAGGGAAATATCTGAGAGGTGAAGTTTGATAATGATAAGCAGGAGACCGATAAAAAGGTTTCCTGTTTTTATTTTTGTTGTTTCATGTAATAAAAATATTTATCTTTAAAGAAGTTTAATAGAAAAGAAAGAATAGTGATGCTTAAAGAAGCTTTCTTAATGACAAAAAGTAAAATATGATTAAATGAAGAAGTTAATAATGTAGTAGTTGTTGATAGAGAAGATTGGTCTGATTTTTTATCAGCATCCATTAGAAGTAGCTTATTTAAAATAGGTAAACTATTGATTGTTAACAATTCGGATATATGTAAAAACTTTTAATATGACATTAAAAAAAATAACAGATATTACAAGAAGAGAAATAGCCAAGCTATTTAAAGAGGGATATGTTGATAAATCCAATTTTTTCTGGGATTCAAAATATAGTTCACCTAAAGGAGAAAGGATCTTTTATTTATATCATGGTGAACTTGAAGAACTGGATTTCCTGAAAATATTGTATCCATTAGATACAATGCCTAGTTATGATCCTCGATATGCTAATGCTGAAGGTGATATAAGGCAGCATATTATAAATAATGATGACTATGAATATGGTTGGGTCTTTACAGATGATAGGTTTGGACTTAATAATGGTGATGATGATGTGTTTCTAAAATTTCTTTGTACAGTTTTTAATCCTGAATATAGAGAAGAGGATGGCTATTGGAAAGAGTATTTGGCAAAAATACAAGATTTACTACATCATGATGGGTATGAATTGTATATATCAAAATATATTTCAGGACGAGAAGTATATGAATGGAGAGAACTTACAGAAGCAGAAGTTAAAGCAAAAACATTTATACCATTTTCTCAGAGATATAAGGATATAAATATTACAGTACCAAGTATACCCAAGGCTAAAAGACATCTACTCGATGAATTGATGATTCAAAAAGAAAACGTCGAAAGCCTTTATACACAAACAAGATTTAATTATCATCTGAGAACTCGTGAAGCAGTAGTTGAAGATATTAAGAAATTCTATATACCTAAGGCCTACGATGATAATGGTATTTATACCGATGTCGAAGATTTAGGTAGGCTTGTGTTGAAATCCTCACCTAAAACTGTTTTTGATATAATAGAGTTATATGCAAGATATAATAGTATCGACTTTGAAAATGAAGTGAACACTATTTTAGATGGGGTTAATTATAAACTAGTAGATGGGAAAATGATGATACAGGCTACTGTTGAAATCAAGGCTGTAGAAACTAAAGAAACTGATTTAAAAGAATTAATCAGTATCGCTGAGAACCATTTTAGGAAAGGAGATTTAGACAGCAAACAAATAGCTCTTGAAAAGATTTGGGATGCTTTAGAGAAGTTGAAAACTTATTATCTGGCAGATAAAAAGAGATCAGTAGAAATGGTAATAGATAAAATTTCGAAAGGTGATACAAAAATAGCAGATACCTTTAATATCGAATTTGATTATCTAACGAAATTTGGGAATACACACCAAATCAGGCATTTTGAGTCAGGAAAGATTGCTATTAAAGATGTCAGAATGAAAGAATACTGGTATATGCGATGTCTGGCTCTGATAAATTTGGCTATAAAATACATTGAAGAGTAGGATATATCATTAAAATCTGATTATAATTATGCCAAGTAATAAAAACGCTGTTTCAAGATATAAATTCATAGATGAACTATTATCAGATAGGCATCACTACTATGATATCCATGATATAACAGAGAGGTGCAATAAAAGTCTTATCGAGATGGGGCAGCCAACTGTATCTCAACGCTGTATAGAGATGGATATTAACTATCTCGAATATGCTCCGTTCTTTGCAGATATAGAAAGATTCAGATATGAAGGGAAAAGATGTATCAGATACTCTGATCCTTCCTTTTCTATATTTACAAAAGAACTGAGTAGTGACGAAAAGAATCTGTTATGTGAGGTTCTGAATACATTAGGACAGTTTGAAGGATTAGTAAATTTTGATTGGTTGAACAGATTTAAGATGGGATTGGGGCTGAATGAACAGAAAAAAATTATAAGTTTCAGTAACAATCCGTATCTCAAAAACTCAAATCTTTTAGGTGCACTTTTTGAGGTAATATCCAATGAGAACGTAATCCTGTTAAAGTACCATACATTTGCTAACAGTCGTATAAAGGAGATATTATTTCATCCATATTTGCTTAAGCAATACAACAACAGATGGTTTCTACTAGGAGCTGCCGATAATGACAAGGCAATTCTTACATTTGCTCTTGACAGAATTGACGGTTTTGAGATAAAACCTCAGTTAAATTATTATGAATGCCCTACCGATGTAGAAGAACAGTTTGAAGATATAGTAGGAGTTACATTTCCGAAGGAAGGTAAAATAGAGACTATAGTATTTTGGGCTTCAGAGAACAGTTACAATTACATACAGACAAAGCCTATTCACGGCTCTCAAAAAATTATAAATAACAAGGAAGAAGAAATCAACTATAGGGAGAAATATACTTTACAAGAGGAAGGTCATTTGATAAAACTTAAATGTATAGTTAACTATGAACTAAAAAGAGAATTAATGTCTTACTTTGATGAAGTTATCGTATTAGAGCCTGAGATACTCAGAAATGAGTTATCTGCAACCATAAAAAGAATGAACGAAAAATATTTTTTCTATGCGAAAATAGGCTTCGCATAACTGTCTTACCTTTGTATCAGAAACAAAAAAACATACGAATATGAAGAGAATTTTGAACAGCAGTATAGCCAATGAAGTAAAGAACATCGTAGTTAACTTTGCATCAAAATATAGAGGGGTCCTTCAATATACAGAAACTATGAATGCATTGGTTGCCTCATTATATGTAATCAAAAGAGGCAATGAGGCTAAGGCTGATGTAGTTCGTATCCTTGAACCAATCATTGTAAATCTAGAGGAGTGTTTCGAGAATAAAGAGCTTTCCATACTACTTGATAATTATCAAGAGGTTGTCGAATATGCTTTGGACTATTATAATAGCTCTATACAGGGGAAATCTGCAGCGATAATTAGCCAGCCAAAGGAACTTACTACATTCATCAATGAAATGATGGATATTGAATCTGGCTCTAAAGTGTATCTTCCATTTGCAGGTTTGGCCACAGAAGCTATAGAATTGGAAAACTGTAATATCACTGGAGAGGAAATGTCTTTGACAGCATGGGCATTAGGACAAATATTATTAGATGCCTATGATGTGAAGAATGATATAGTCATCGGAGACTCGTTTGATAATTTAGCAAATGTAGATAAATCAAATGACTGCATTATTTTTAATCCTCCTTTTGCAATAAAGTATAGAGAAGATTCTTTATCGGAAATAGATGCCGTAAAATCAGCCTTTAATAATAAGCTGAAAGACGGAGGATGGATGTGTTGCGTGTTGTCACAAGGATTCCTCTTTAATTCTGGGAAAGACAAACAGTTAAGAGAATATCTTATAGATAACGGTTATCTGAGAAGTGTTATCCTTATGCCTAAGATATTTGCTCCCATAACCTCAATTAATCCTATAGTTTTAGTTATAGAGAAAAAGAAATCTGATAACTTTATACTAGTAGATGGAACAGAGTTTTCGGTAAGAAATAAAGTCAATAATGGGACTTTATTAAAAGCACCATCATTATTGGAGGCCATTAAAACCTTCGATGAGAAGTATTGTAGAGTACTTACATCAGCAGAACTTTCGGAAGATTACAATCTCTCTCCAACCAGATATATATATAAATTGCCTAAAACCAAGGCAAATGAGACACTATATAAACTTAAAGATATCGTTTCATTTGTAGGAAACAGATTGACAGGAAAAGATGCGCAAAAGAACATAGCTTTTGGCATAAAAGAATTGTCAGATAATTACCTGAATTGTGATGTCGTAAAATCTGACATAGAAGCAAAACCTCGCTTTGTCTATAGTTTAACAGAGTCATGTTTAACAGCCCAACCTTTATTTGAAAAAGTAAAGATTGGTAAACTTGAAATAGAGGAAGAAACGAACATAGGAGCTTATCAAGAGACTTTTTTCTTTCAGCCTAAAAAAGAAATCATAGAAGAAACATACCTTCTTAAGGCTCTTGTGTCTGATTATGTCATATCTCAGGTGAAAGCCTTTAGTAAAGGTACCACAATAAAATGTTTGTCAAAAGATGATTTTCTAAATTTGATGATACCAGTACCTTCTATTGATATCCAAAAAGAAGAACTGATATCAGGCTTAGACAGTGAGCTGAAACTTAAGAATGAACAAATTCAGAAGGACTATGCAGCATACGTGAAAGACGTGCACGTAAAAAAGCACGCAATTGGTCAGATGATGTTTGGACTCAACAATAGCTGGTCATTATTGGATGACTTAAGGAAAGAATATAATGGAAATCTCAATGAGAATACCATAATAGGAGAAGGCGAAGACAAGATGAGTATAAAAGAAATTTTGGATAGTATAGGACTAGGTATAATGAGAGTAAGTAAAGCAATCGAATCGTTTACTGTAGGAGAAGATATTATGTACAAAGAAGAAGACCTTGCTTTGGCACCATTTTTTGAAAATTACTGCAATACCCACAAAAACTATCTTTATTCAATAACTTTCCAGGCACCAGAAGGAGAATATGCAGATAAAGATTTACCTGTAGTTGAATTTGACGAGAATGATATGCCGGTAAAAATTTCAAACTCAGACTTTATTCTGAAGAAAGGTGATCCTATTTCTATTGTCAAGTTCTCAAGTAGCGCACTTGAAAGAATATTAGATAACATCTGTGCTAATGCCGTAGCATATGGATTTGTGAATAGAGGTATACATAACAACAATATACGTATAACACTTGAATCCCAAGATAACAGTTATATTGTTTGTGTATCAAACAATGGTATGCCAGCAAATGAAAAACTCGATTCCAAGGAAATCTTCAATTACGGTGTAACAACATCGATCAGTCGAGGCGAACACTCAGGTATAGGTTGCTATGAGATTAAAAAACTGATGGAAAGATTTGGAGGAAAAGTAGAATTTGTCAATGATCCAGATAGCGAATACCCTGTGACATACAAACTAATTTTCAATAATACAAACATTCTTTTCTCATATGATGGAAAAGAATAAAAATGGAAAGTTATGAAACAAATAAATGTATTGTGGATAGACGACCAGAATCAAAGTGAAGATTGTAAAACTTTCAGATTAAAAATGTCTCGAAATGGCATAAAGCTTATACCCTTTCAGGACTGGGAAACAGGGAAGAAGTACCTGATTAATCACCGTGATGAAATATCAGCAATAGTATTAGACTGCTATTGTAAGTTGAACAGCAATGATATAGAAAATCCGAAGTTTCTAAAGAATGTAATATCAGAAATTGAAGGTTTGACTACTAAATACGGGAAATTATTCCCATGGTTTATACTATCAGCCGGGAATAAGGATAACTTTTCAACTATTATGGAGTATAGTGTATCCGATAGCAGAGAAAAGTGGGATAAAGATTGGAAGCAAGTTTATTATAGTAAGTTCAATATTGATAACATAGAAAAGCTATACTCTAATATCCTAAATGTAGCGACCCTGGAAAGAACATATAAGATAAGAGAGGTATATAAAGATGTCTTTGATATATTGAATTCAGATATTTTTGAAAAGGACTCTTCATCAATCCTACTGAAAATCCTCAGACCTCTACACTATTCAGATGAACAAGCTGGATTTGATTCTTTTCTACATTATAACCAACTACGCCAGTTTGTAGAAAAAATGTTTAAGACTTGTTATAACCAGGGATTATTGCCTGATGAGTGTTTTAAAGGTGAATCTGTTAACTTATGGGAATCTTATAACTATCTTAGTGGAAATGACTTAAAGCACAACAATATAAGATACGGAGAAAAAGGAGAATGCGTATTACCGGATATATACTCTAAAGTCATTGGACAGATTCTTTTTGTCTCAAATGAGTTTTCACATTCTATTAAATCTGAATATGTTGAGCTGTCTGATGAAGAAACAACATATGTAAGACGATTTTTTGAGGAAATAGGAACATCCTACTTCCTATTCGGCTATGCACTTCAACTATGTGATATTGTAATATGGTTAGATAAATACATCAGGGAGCATGATTTTAAAAGTAATCGAGCCAAAATAAAGAGATTAAAGAAATCATGTATTGAAGACTATAAGGACAAAACATTTACAGTATCACGTGATGAAAACGGAAACTTGTATTGTGGAGAGAGTTGTATTCTATTCAAGAATTTGAAACTCAATGAAGGCGATATTATCCGTCTCAAAGAGGTTAGGAATAACACTAATCCGGGAACGAATAAGAGATATGCATTCATCTGTTTAACCTATGATAAAGAGTAAGAAGTAATGGTAATCAATATGAAAAACTCATTAAAATAACGATTGAAAATTACTGTCAAATATATTTAGATAAAAATAGTGTAAGATTTTGTCCATGAAAGTAAAGACAAGCTTTTTGTAAAGTTAGAGGAGCATGGAAAGTTGAATAAAAGATATCTGTAAAATTTGCTATTTTTTAGAAAATGCTAATAGGTTTAAGTTTGAAGCGTTCTGATACAGTGTGATAAGCTATAAACTTTTATCTTTGCAGGAAACAGAAAAACAGAACTTATGATAACCGGAGAAATTAAAACTCAGATAGATAATATATGGGATACTTTCTGGACTGGAGGTATCACAAATTCCATAACAATTCTTGAACAGATGACATACCTGTTCTTTATGAAAATGTTGGATGATGCCCAGCTCAAAAAAGAATCAAGTGCAGCTCTTCTTGGGGTAAAAGTTAAAGACCCTGTTTTCGAGGAAGGTACATGGTATAATCCTGAAACAGATAAAGATGTTCCTTTTGAATCTCTTCGATGGTCAGTTTTCAAGAACTACGACGCTACAAAGATGTATAATACAATCAGAAATGATGTATTCCCCTTCATAAAGAACCTGAATAGCGGTAAATCATCTGCTTACAGCCGTTTTATGCAGAATGCTGTCTTCTTGATTCAGAATGAAAGAACACTTACTAAGGTTGTGGATGGTGTAGAAGGACTGGATATGAATAACCGTGACACCATGGGAGACACATATGAATATATCCTTGGTAAAATGGCTGCTTCAGGTACAAATGGTCAGTTCAGAACTCCGAGACATATTATCAGAATGATGGTTGAACTTATGGAACCAACTCTGAAAGATACGATATGTGACCCTGCCATGGGTAGTGCTGGCTTTATTGTCGAGAGTGCGAAGTATATTACAGAAAACTATAAGGATGAACTTGTAAAGAAGGAGAATCAGGAACATTACAAAACTACAATGTTCAATGGTTTTGATACTGATGCTACCATGTTAAGAATCGGTGCTATGAACTTAATGCTTCATGGTGTCGATGCTCCTAATGTGAAATATCAGGACAGTCTTTCTTCAAGCAATACAGACGAAAATAAATATACCCTTTGTCTTGCAAATCCTCCTTTTGCCGGTAGTATAGATTATGATGATACAAGCAAATCCCTTCTTGCTATTACTAAAACGAAGAAGACAGAGCTTTTATTTGTTTCCCTGTTTACAAGAATACTACAGCTCGGGGGAAGATGTGCAAGTATTGTTCCTGACGGTGTTTTGTTTGGAAATTCAACGGCTCATAAGTCTATCAGAAAAGAACTGGTTGAAAAACATAGACTTCAAGCTGTTATATCTATGCCTTCAGGTGTATTCCAACCATATTCAGGAGTTTCTACTGCGATCCTCATCTTTACAAAAACAGGTGCAGGGGGAACAGATAAGGTTTGGTTCTATGATATGACTGCTGACGGATATTCCCTTGACCAGAAAAGAAATGTGGTTGAAGAAAATGATATCCCTGATATTATAGCAAGATTCAAGAACTTAGAGGCTGAAGAAAGCAGAACAAGAAAAGATAAATCATTCCTTGTTCCTGTTCAGGATATAAGGGATAATGACTATGACCTTTCTATCAACAAATACAAAGAGATAGAACGTGTTAAGGTTGAATATGATGCCCCAGAAGTTATCTTTGAGAGAATAGAAAAACTACAGTCTGAAATCAACGAAGCCATGACAGAGTTTCGTTTTAAATTTATGTAGTATGAGGAAGGATTGGGAAGTTAAGAAGTTGGGGGATGTTTGTTATTCGTTAAATGGATTATGGACAGGCAAAAATCCTCCATTTGTTTCTGTTTCTGTAATCAGAAATACTAATTTTAGCAAAGATTGTAAATTGGTTTTAAATGATGTTGCAATTATTGAAGTTGAGAGAAACCAATATTTATCGAGAAAACTCATATATGGTGATATTATAATAGAAAAATCAGGTGGTAGTGATAAACAACCTGTTGGTAGACCTGTTATTTTTAAAGTAAAAGAAGGTGAGTATTCATTTAGTAATTTTACTTCAACTCTAAGAGTTGTTGATAAAGATATAGTTTATCCAGACTTTCTATATTACCAATTAAAGTTCTATTATTTTGATGGTAGGACTTTAAAAATGCAAACTAAGACAACTGGATTAAGAAATCTCCAATTGAATGCATATCTTAACCAAAGAATATTATTACCTCCTCTCCAAACCCAACAGCAAATCGTAGAAGAACTAGACTGTCTTACCTCTATCATAGAGAAACAGAAGAAACAGCTTGAAGAACTGGATAATCTGGCACAGTCCATTTTCTATGATATGTTTGGCGATCCGATAGAGAATGAAAAAGGATGGTCTAAAACATATTTAGGAAAAGAATTTAAAATTTCCAGTGGTGGTACCCCTGATACTAAAAATCATAATTATTGGGATAATGGTAATATTTCTTGGATAGGTTCTAATCTATGCCAGAATTCTATTCTTTATTGTAATGATGGTAAGTTTATCACAGAAGAAGGTTTATTGAATTCAAGTGCAAAACTATATAATTCTGGCTACGTGTTAGTGGCATTAGTAGGAGCTACAATTGGTAAGGTTGCAATGTTAAAGTTCTCTACAACAACAAATCAGAATATAGCAGGTATTGATGTTAATTCTAATAAACAATATACTTCTGAGTTTATATTTTATCTATTACAGGCTCTTTATCCACTTTTTTTACAACTCGGTGGTGATAAATTTAAAATGGCTAATTTATCATTTATTAGAGCATTGCCTTTAATAACTCCACCTCTCTCCCTCCAACAAAAATTCGCCTCAAAGATAGAAGCGATAGAGAAGCAGAAGGAACTGATAAAGAAATCCATAAAAGAAACGGAAGACCTGTTCAACAGCAGAATGGATTATTACTTTAACTAAGAAAAACAAGATATGAGCAATTTTGATTACCTTAAAGATATAGAAGCCTTGAGTGACTTATACAGGTTTTGTAAGGTTGCTGAAGATACACAAAAGACAGACCACAATAATTCTGCAATAAACTGTAGAAGAGGATTGGAGTGGATTGTAAAAGCTATATACAAGCTGAAAGGTATAGAACTTAAGAAAACAGACAACCTCTATGAACTGATGACTGGACAACCCTTCACAGATTTCATAGGAAATGACAGGATTATGATGTCTGCTCACTATGTCAGAAAAGTTGGTAACAAAAGTGCTCATTCCGGAAATGTGAAGGGTGGAGAATCATTCTTTTCCCTTCTTAATCTTTATGATGTCATCGGTTTCATACTTCTTAAATTGGGGGTACTGAAAGAACTTGCACCATTCAATAGAGACCTCATACCGGATAAACATGGACTCTTTGTTTCTACTCCAATCGAAACAGAGATTCCAGATAAGATTATAGAAGACATAGCTCCAGAGAAAGTAAGTAATCCTGTAAATGTAGAAATGGAATCTTCTTTGTCTGAGGCTGAAACAAGAAAATACTTCATAGATATAATGCTTGAAGAAGCTGGCTGGGAAGTGTTGGACAAGAAAGGTGCTATTGTTCCAAGTAAAGTCTGCATAGAAACAGAGGTTCATGGAATGCCAAACTCTCAGAGCAAAGGATATGTAGATTATGTACTTTTCGGTAATAATGGTAAACCGCTTGCTGTGATTGAAGCCAAGAGGACTACAAAAGATCCGAAAGTAGGAAGACAACAGGCGATTCTTTATGCCGGATGTCTTGAAAAACAATATGGTGTAAAACCAGTCATCTACTATTCCAACGGTTATAAGACTTTCATTATTGACGGTCTTGGTTATCCTGACAGGGAACTTCTTGGATTTCATACAGAGAGTGAACTGGAACTTCTTATTCAGAGAAGAGGAAGAGGTAAAATAACAGACCTCTCGGTAAATGAGAATATAACCGACCGTGAATATCAGAAACGAGGGATAAAGGCTATATGCGAACACTTCAATACCTTCCATCGAAAAGGTTTGCTTGTCATGGCCACCGGAACAGGAAAGACAAGAGTTTCCATATCACTTTCTGATGTCCTTATGAGAAATGGATGGGTAAAGAATATCCTTTTCTTGGCAGACAGAACAGCTTTGGTTAATCAGGCTGCTAAGAACTATACCAAACTCCTTCCTTCAGCTACAGTCACAGTACTTAGTGAGAATAAGGAGCAAGACATGAATGCTCGTATCATGTTCAGTACTTACCAAACTATGATAAACTACATCGATACGGAATCAAAACTGTTTTCTATAGGACGTTTTGACCTTATCATCATAGACGAAGCACACCGTTCTATTTTTGGTAAATATACGGCTATCTTTGACTACTTTGATTCTCTGCTTGTTGGTCTTACTGCCACACCAAGGGATCAGGTGGATAAAAGTACTTATGATGTTTTTGGTCTTGAGACTGGATTCCCTAATTTTGCTTATGAACTTGGGGAAGCTGTCGATGATGGTTTCCTTGTGGATTATACTACAATTTCCAGAACCACACAAAGACTTAGGGAAGGCATTAAATATAACAGTCTGTCTAATGAGGAAAAAGAACAGTTGGAACAAGTCTGGGAATATGAAAAGGCGAAAAATGACCTAGACCCAGATTCAGATTATCATCGAGATATAAACAGCAATGAAATTTTCAAATATATCTTTAACATAGATACCATTGATAAGGTGCTTCAGGATCTTATGAATAATGGCCTGAAGGTACAAAGTGGAGACCTTATAGGTAAAACCATAATCTTTGCCTATAACCATAAACATGCCGTTCAGATAGTGGAAAGATTTAATGTTTTATATCCTGAACTTGGCCCGGATTTCTGCGTACTGATAGATAATACAGTAAACTATTCCCAGACTCTTATAAACAGCTTTGAGGAAAGAAACAAGATGCCTCAAATTGCGGTGAGTGTAGATATGCTGGATACAGGTATAGATGTCCCGGATATACTCAACCTCGTATTCTTTAAGAAAGTTTACTCTTATATCAAGTTCTGGCAGATGATAGGTAGAGGAACACGACTGAGTAAAGATATTTTTGACATAGGTGAGGATAAGAAGACTTTCTATATTTTTGATTGGTGCGGTAACTTTGAATACTTTGATGAGTATCCGGAAGGAAAAGAAGCATTACCACAAGTTACATTGTCTGAAAAGCTCTTCGGTCTCAGGACTGATATAGCTTTTGCTCTTCAACATGCTAACTATCAGAGTGATGAGGAGGCAAAGAAACTGCATGATGAGATTAAGGATATTCTCATTTCTCAGGTTGGTGGATTGAATACGAAGCATATATCAGTCAGACAGAATATAGATGTTGTCGATAAGTTCAGGAAAAAGGAAAACTGGGTTGCTCTTTCTTCTATTGATGTATTGGACTTGAAGAATAAAGTAGCTCCTCTTGTTTCACCTGAGAAAGATAATGAAGCGGCCAAGAAGTTTGATGTTATTATGCTCTATATCCAGTTGTCTATGGTTGATTCCGGGATTAATGCTGATTCCTATAAGATAAAGGTTCAGAATATTGGTACCAAACTTCAGGAAAAAGCTTCCATCCCACAGGTCATGGCTAAAATGAAACTGGTAAAGGAAATTTCTGTTCCTGCTTTCTGGAAAACTATAACCCTGAACAGGCTTGAATATGTAAGAAAAGAAATAAGAGACTTAGTACAGTTCATTATCGGCAGTGGTAATCGAGATTTTACACTGAATATAAAGGATATAATTGAAGAAAAACCATCCGTTGTTGTGAAGCCATATAGAGCTTCCTATAAACAGAGAGTTGAGGAATTTATTAGCCAGAATTCAAATCTTCCAGTTTTTGTGAAGATAAAGAATATAGAGCAGCTGAACCATGAGGATATACAAGAACTGGAAAGAATATTGTGGGAAGAGCTTGGAACAGAGGAGGAATACATGAACTATCTCCAAAATAACAAGATGTCTTTCGATAAGAATGTAGCAGCCTTTATCCGTTCTCAGATAGGGATAGACAGAAAAGCAGCCATGGAAAAATTATCCCAGTTCTTTTCTGACAATAACTTTACTTCACTCCAAGAGGAATATCTGAAGACCATTATTACCTATGTCTCGGATCATGGTGATATAAGTCTTGAAACTCTTGTGAACGAATCTCCTTTCGATGAATATGAATGGATTGAAGTATTCGGTCAGGATTTTATTGGAGTGAGAAATTACGTCCTCAAGCTACATGAGGCTATTGTGGTTGCTTAAAACTAGATTCATATGGAAACAAATTTACTAAAAGACGTTTATGAAGATATTTTAATATTCATGGAAAAAGAAGAACAGAATGTATTTTTCAATGAAAGAGATTTGCAAATGCATCTTGCTTTGTATTTACAGGCCTCTTCTAAAAAATATGATGATGTTGAAGTTGAATATTATGTACCAGTCTTTGATAAAAAGAAAAATAAGATATTAAAAGACTATGACTGGAACTCAGAAATAAGACTTGATATTGTTGTCATCAAGAATAACGAATTTTTACCGGTGGAAATAAAGTATAAAACAAAGAAAACTAGTGCCCCATTTATCTTTAAACGATTTAATAAAGAAATTCAATGCGTTAATATATTAAAGAATCAATCAGCTCAGGATTTAGGTTGTTATAATTTCTGGAAAGATGTAAGGAGAATTGAAGTTATAAAAAAGAACTATCAAGAAAATGTAAAAGGTGGTATTGCTCTATTTCTTACGAATGACAGTTATTATTGGGATGGTAATATTAAGAAAAATGCGGCTTATTATAATTTTAGGTTAAGCGAGGCTAACAAAAGCCTAAAAAAAGAATGGACTAATAATGTGAGCACTAAAGTAAAACATCCAGATTTTAAACTTGATAGAGTTTATAGTTCTGAATGGATAGATAAAAATAGTTTCCAGAATCTTATGAATGAAAAATTTAGATGCTTTCTAGTTAAAGTTTTATAGTGTTTCGAGTAAAAGGTTGTTTATAGATTTTAATTAGAACACGTATGTTTTTTGTATTTGATTGTCTCAGATGCTGATGTACTGTATGTAATTAAATGAGAACTCTAGTGATTTCTTTTTCTTATCTAAATCGTTATTTGTAAACTAAATAATCTTATGATACACTTTTTACAAAGAAATCTTTGAACTCTCACGTTATGTGCATATATTTACAAATTCTAATAATAATGTGTAATGCATTAAGCATTTTTATTTATATTATTGGGGAGGATGCCGAAAATCCTATAAAGAGTAGGCTAATAAAAACATATAAATTATGGGAGGAAGTTCACCATTAGCAGGATATGAAGCAGCGGTCAGACGTGCAGAAGCAAATCTTGAAAGTACATTACGAAACCGTGAAGAAGCCAAAAGAGTCGGCAATTACAAAAATGCAACTAAAAATATTAAATACAATGGAATTAAAGCAATGAACTCTTATGATGCAAAAGTTTATGATGCAAAACGAGAATTAAAAGAAGCAAAAGCTCGTTTGGCAGAAGCTAAAAAACGCTATAAATAATATTCAGTTCTATATTGTTATATAAACATGGATAACTTCTCCTTGACAGATGGCGTTGTTGAATGGTTCAACTATACCAAAGGGGATATTGTGTGTGGCAAATTCAGTTCGCAAAACTGGAATCATATTTTGCGAGATGTTGGTTCAGATAGGGGACTAGCAAATTTTTTAGAAGATAATCTGACAGAATGTTATATACTAAGAGAATGTAAAGGGAACGATAGCGTAGGTTTTATTTTTTTATTAGGAGAGTGTTCCTCAAAAAAAATAGTTTCTATTCATGGAGGTGGATGGGGACTTAATCCATATCTCTACTATCGTGGATATATTTTAATGATAGAACATTTACTGCAAAAAGGTATTAAAGTAAGAACCTATTGTAATACCACTAATGAACGAGCTTTACATTTTAACCGAGGTGTGGGATTTGTTCGTTATAAACAAACCGATCATCGTATTTATTTATGGATTAATCTTAAAAGATTGCAGAGCAGAAAGATATATAAGCATTTTTATCAATAATAGTTGAATTACCACAACTTTAATTCGTATGTTAATCACGTGAGATTACAAAATTCAAGAGCTATCTTAAGAGTTTGTTAACAGATTCTCAGTAAAATAGGTTTCCTTAAAATAATTATGACATGAAATATTTAGTGAAAATGGCTTGGACAAGTTGCCATCCTCAATATGGCAAACTAATTTCATTCTTAGTGACTCCTTATAAAGAAACAACACCTTCTAGTTGGGGCTATACCATTGATGATACTTACGATGAAGTGTTTCGTTTAAGTTATAGTACAATAATAGATGAAGAACAAATACTAAAAAAGCTTACAAAAGTATCAGACAATCAATGGGAACTTCAAGATTTATCGAATCTAGTTGAAACTCATTTTAATTCTAATGATTTTTTCGAGGAAGAAATATACCAAGAAAACTTTAGAAGAAATGTACTGTTTCATACTTCAAAGGAACTACTTTAAATCTAAAATAGTCCCAATTCGGTACGATTCGTTAAGATTCGCTCCGAGTCGGGACTAATACTTTATAGACTAAATGTTATCAATAAAATAATCTAACCCCAACCGTAAAGCTATATAACGTATAAATCCGGAGATATGAGATTTCTCATTAACTTTATTTATTAATTTAACTTTTGAGTCAGTTGAAAGGTTGCATTCTATAATTTCTCCAATTAACTTGTCGTTTTCTGTTCCCATATTATTCTTTAATAAGTATCTAACATTAAATTTTTATTTTTCATAAATTCAATATTAACACTATGGGAATCTTCATCATCCCTTACGGAATATATATAGTATCTGGCGAAGGAGACAAACCTGGAAATAAGATTAGTACCACACCATACAGGTTTTTCATTAACAGGTTTAGTTAAATAGAATCCACTATTTGCAATAGACCTTAAAGTCTCTATTCTTTCTTTACACTCATCACCCTTTTGTATAAAAGACATTAGAGTGTTATGTCCTTTAGAAACAGTATCAGAAGAGAATACATTTCTATGAAGTATTACTTGCAGAGTATGATTTAAAGAAGAACTATCTGTTATATGCTTCAGAAAGAAATTATATAGATGTACTAATCTATTAATTGGGCTTGCATCATCAACAATCTTTCCTTCTAATATTCTCTCCGAAAAAGAGTCAATAGCCCTTTCATATGCAACATATAAATGCTTGAATAGAGCTTCAGGGGATATATGAAATCGCATCTCTGCCCCAGAGCAGTACCGTTCCTCAGTTTCTTCTTTTACACTTTCTACAAAGACTTCCTTTAAGTAATTAATGTCAATATCATTTTCCCATTTCTTAGGCTCCTTGACACCTTCCTTTTTAAATAGTTTTACGAATTTGTTATAGTCACTGCGTTCTTTAGGTGGAAGTGAGCTTATATTCTGAAGTGAACGAGTGAAATAACTCTTCATTTTATTAACATAAGCCTCTGTAAATATACCAAGCCTTTCTTCATCTATACAAAGGCTGGTTTCGTCATGGATGTCGCTGTAACCGTTAGATCTGAGTATAGACTTAACTGCACACATAGGTACATTCATAACCTTCTGTATCACTTCCGGGGAGGTTTTGAATGTACTTCTATTTCCGTCATCGAATGAATCCTGAAATATTGATTCTATGTCTAAATGTTCTATCATTAAAAGTATATTTATTTCTCAAACGTAAAGATACAAAACAATGATAATAAAACGAATAGAAATAAACAACAAAAGCATTGTAAAGACCAACGCTTATTTTGAAATCCTTACAATGCCTTTGAGATTTTTTTATATTTACTTGTCGTTCAGATATTTCCTAATATCAGAAATTATGTCATATACGCATTTAACAACATCATTTTCTTGGTTAAATTTATATCCGTCCTTCTTGTATTCTTTACCATTTTCATTTACAAAACCATATTCTTTTAATGAATTCAGGTTTACAGTCCAGTCCATAATTCTCTCAACCTGATTCTGTCCGAATACATATATCATATAACCAAATTCAGAAGTCCAAACATCTATCTTATATTGAATTTCACCAACTATAAAAAGTATACCACAGAAATTATCTTTGTATTTCCATACTTTATAGTTACCTTCATTCTTTTTAAATTCATCACAAAGTCTATCTGCCATATATGTGGGAAGCTGTTGTAGCATTTCTTTTACAGATAAAGCAACTTTGTAGTTATCGTCTTCTAATAGACTGTTGTAGAATTTTTCCAATAGCATATTGTCCATATTATTATTACTTAAAGTTTTTATTAGTTTTCCATATTGTCTTAAAATTGAGATACAATCTATATCACTAGAAAGCAGTGCACATGGTTTTAGCCAATTTTCGACTAGATTGACACGCTTTTTACTATATGCAGGTACTATACAAAGTAAACCATCAACATTCTTTTCATCATTACCAGTCCACGTTGATCTATCCGGAATCTTATTTTCATTAAGTGGTATATATACGATAGCATCGACAGTGAATCCCTGATGTGACATCCAATCATAATACTTAGGCAACTGTCTTTCCGTATCATTTGCATTATAGATCTTATTTTCTATGATTATACAGTGTTTAGATATGTCAGATTTAATAAGTATGTCTATTCTACCTAACTCCCTTATAACTTTAACATCGGTATAATCTTGTTTAAATATAAAAATCTTGTTACTGAAGTATTCATTTAGAAAATCAATGAAAGTGAAAAGATATAAGTTTCCTGCCTTATGTTTCTCATTGGGGTCAAGAAAGGCCTTTATAATATCACTATGAAAATTTTCTCTGTAATATAAGTCTGATGCCAATTTAAACACATTGAATGGCTCTTCTATTCTTGATAATTTTCTTTCTGAATAATTCCAAGTCACATCTTTTATTTTATTACTCCTAAGAAAAGTATTGATTGCTTCTATATGCTTTTCTATCGTCTTTTTATGTTCTATAAAGAATTCTAATATCTCGCCCATGATATAAAATAATTTAAGAAAATTTACGTATCACTACTTTATAATGGTATAATAAATATACTTATCAACTTATTGACATTTAAAATCTTTCATATATTCATCAATCATTTTTTCAAATTCATTTTTTCCTCCACATGAGGGATGACGAAGATATTTGCAATTCATATTAAGTTTAAGATTTTCAATAGTATTCTCAGATTTCCTACCAATACATCCTATATATTGAATATCGAATATATCTACAAGTTCAAGAAAGTATTTGATACCTCTTTCTATCTCCTTCTTTTTTGGAGTTCTATTGCTCATTATGTTTCCCTCTTTATGTGGATGAAAAGGACAGATATTCCATAACAAAGGCACGGAACCATGAGCATTATACCAGTCTTTAAGTTTAGGCCATACCGTAGAAGCAGAAAATTCTCTTTCAGGTTCCCCTTTAGAGTAAATCTTATATCCAAGGTCTTTCCCCATAATTCCTGGTATTATATCCTTTGTAAATTTATCTTCAGAAGTAAATGCAATTCCTGAGAGTCTGCAACCATGATAACCTGGTGCTTCACCTATTAGCATCACATTATTGTTATTATTCCTGATTCTTTGAAGGTAGTTATACAGATTTTCCCTACATACTTCACTCTGAGGTATTTCCGGAGAATATACGTTGGTAAGTTCTGGTGTTGATATCTCTTTCGAGAGTTTATCAATAAAAAGTCTTATTCTATCCATTATCTTTAGGGTTATATATTTCACACATTTCCTTAGTATACTTATTTACTTCTTCCCTTAGCGATTCAGGACTTATTACTTCAAGTTCAGAACCACAGGATAGTAATTCCTTTACAAAGTCATAGCAGGGTTTCAGGTATAATTCGAAAGTCATATAATCTTCATCCTGGTGTATAAGTTTCTGCGAATGATGGAGGGGAAGGGTCTTTATATACATTCCCTGTTCACAAGTCACTTTGATTACAACACGTTCCTTTTCTACCGGATATTGGATTATACCATAATAGTCATAGAACAAAGTTTCAGCACTTTGTTCTTTCCTGAACTTGAACTTGATATCAGAAAGACTAACAGACTTTATCCTGTCAAAGCAATAGGTACGGAACTCACCTTTATCACGTCTTTTCCCAATAAGATACCATCGACGCTTGAAGAGTTTTATGTAATAAGGTTCTACTATTCTTCCCTTCGGTTCATCCCAGAATGCCTCATAAACCAATTCTATACATACCCCATTTTCCATTGCTTCAGTTATAGGTTCAATGAATTCTTCACCACCGGAACTTGTCTCAAGCATTATACGCTCCTTAAGCCTGCTTCTTCTGCTTATTACATTTGAAGCTGAAACAGACTGGAGTAACCATCTATACATTGCATTATGGGTTATCAGGTCCTTATCTTCTATGTAGTATTCTTTGGTACCCGGATTATATGATATTTCTGTACCAAACAATTCTTCAGCTTTTCTTCTATAGTTCCCGAATGTATTCCTATGAATCTCTACATCTTCATTTATATGCTTGGACCATTCGTTTATAATATTTTCCTGGGTATCAGGACCTCTCCTTATAAGATATGACACCATCCATATAGCAAATTCTGTTTTCATGGTTTCCTTTAGTTTTTCTGCAAAGATAATGAGATACTGCACAAGTTATTTATGCACTAGTGGGGTAATTTTGTAACATCATCAAAAATATACCAGACATGGAAAAAGAAAAAGTACTTAAGATTTTAAATGAGTTGACAAAGAACATCCGTCCTTTGAAAATAGATTTGGTAGAGTATAGTTATTTAGAGAAAGAGCATGAAATTGAATGTTTTTCTCATATCTCCTCTACCGATGAGATTGTTAAACGAGTAAAGAGAAAATTGGACAATTATTGTATTGATTTGTTTAACGCCTGTAGTGAGGTTAAGTGTTTCTTAATGACCGTAGAATTCATTTCTTGGAATGAAATGATGATGAATGAATTGGATCCTACTCATGAATTTTGTGAGAAGTATATAAAGGACAGCAAAATGTGTTGGGGGTTAAGTAAGTATGATGATGTTGAGGATGTGAAAATAACATTGGTAGCAAGCAGATAAGATACTATCCATATTGCAAATTCTGTTTTTATGGCGTTTCCTGCTTTTTGCAAAATAGTATAATGGTGCATAAGATGTTTGTGCATAGGTGGAATAATTTTGCTTCATTATTAAAAAACAACCGATATGGAGAAAGAAAAGGCATTTCAGATTTTAAGTGAACTGGCAAAGAACAAGTACCCGATGAATAATCTTGGTATGGAAGACTATGGTTATTTAATGAGAGAACATGAAGTTGAATGTTTTTCTCATACCTCCTTGACAAATGAAAATGTTGTAAGGATAAAGGAAGTAATGGACAAGCTGGGTAAAGACTTAATTAATTTGGGCAAGGACTATGAACGCTTTGTTATGATCATAGAATACAACTCTCAGAATGAACTGATGATGAATGAGATGGAGCCAATTCATGAATTTTGTGAGGAGTTTGTTAAGGATAAAAAACTATGTTGGGGTTTAAGCCAGCATGATGATATTGATAGAGTAAAAATAACATTGGTAGCAAGTAGATGATTATGAATATATTTTTATGGACCCAGATCCTATGTCTGATTACCACAGTAGGAGCTACTGTATATATCTATATTAAAAGAAAAAAACTTGGATTCCGGATAGTATGCATATCATACCTTTTGATTCTTTTGGGGACTATATATATTGCCGTAAGGAACTATTCTATTTATTGGGTCGGGTATCATCTTACAATGAAGGCAGAGAAACAATTCGTCTCGGAACAAGATATAGAACCAGACGAATATATGGATGATTTCGAAGAGATATGTGACATTGTTGAGAAACATTATTCTCTCGCTGATTATAAAGGAATATCCTTAAAGTCTTTACGTGATAAGTATTCTGTAAAAGTAATGAATGCTAAGGATAACAAGGAATATTTTTTAGCTATCCAACAGTATTTTTCTGAGTTGAAGAATTCACATACCTACTTGAGATATAGTAAATACACTACTATGGCGGATGCGGAATGGAGAAGTGATTCTTTATATGTTTCAGCCAACCTGACAGGACTTTCTTTTAAGAAGGGAGACAGGATTTTATCTATAGATGGTATAGATGCATTATCATGGAGAGATAGTATGAAGAATTACATTACAGGTTCCACTGAAAAGGGAAGATATGCTCATACTGCAGATTATGTATTTTCAAGTTGTATCGATACTGTAAGGAATTTACGTCTTTGTAGGGATGATTCTGTTTTTAATGTTACGGTAGAGTTGAGTAGGAACGGAATACAGCATATATCCAAGCATAATAAAGAAACCAGGGAATCAGAGAATAAGCGTATCATGGATTCACCAAAAGATAGGAAAGAGTACTTCACTCTCTTGTCATTATCAGGATTTACAGATGAAGAAACTGAGGAATTCATACTCAAATACAATAAAGTCAAGAACTATCAGTGTATCATCCTGAGTCTGCTGAATAACCATGGAGGACTGGTCAGAAATATGGAGAAGATTGCAACTCTTCTTGTGAAACAGCCTTATCAGGCAGATACTTTGATAACTCCGTCTGAGGATTCATTCAAGGGCAAACTGTATGTGATGATTGGCCAAAACACCTTTTCAGCTGCCGAACATTTAGCTAGCATACTGAAAGAATCTGGAAGTGCTGTTCTTGTGGGTGAAGAAACAACAGGTGATTTTGGAACTACCCCACTTACCTTCTGTACCTCCCATGATACTTATTTCTCTCTTGGATTTGGGAAACCTAAAACTACTTTCAAGGGTGAACCTCGTGAAGGGAAAGCTGTTGAACCTCATTACCGGATAAAAGAAAGTGTTGATCTTTCAAAAAACTTTAATACTGTGAGAACTGCATTTTACTTGGCTATGAATGGTATACTAGAGGCCAAGAGGGATTCGCTGATGAAGAAAGAACGGTTGGAGTAGATTCCAACCGTTTAAAGAACAAAGTATTACATAGATAAACATTTAGTCTATCAATTTACTATTTCATATTCTTTTTTTCAAATCTGAATTAGTATGCGTGATACTTTAATAAGGCAATAGGATGAAAACACCTATACCAAACAATTATTTTAACTCCAGCGCAACCAAAACTCATTAAAGATTTCACTTTCTGTTAGTATTTCATCCTCAAGTAGTTCATAAAATGAGAATACATTATATCCAAACTGAGTTGCTATATTATATTGTTTGAATTTTATATCCTCCCTTTCTATGCAGGTAATTAAGGCATATCTAAGTTCTCTAACCTCATTTTGTTCTTTATAATAATTTTCAAACTTCTTTTTATATACTTCTAACTGGTTCCTGTATTTACCATCAATGTCTTTTGTATAGTGTAGTCCAGAATAAAATTTATCTTCGATAAGGATTGCATATCGTTTTTCAATATTATTTATCACAGCATCAACTTCTACAAATAGGTCTATTCTTTCCCATTGTTTCCAAACTTCTACTCTTTTAAATTCAACTGATTCAATGTTCAAAACATCTAAATCTAATAGTTTTGAGAGCATAAATCGACATTTAGAATACAAAATAGGTTTTTCTGTTTTACATATTGATTGGGCTCTTCTTAAGCACCATGATATAACATAGTCCATAACGGTTTCTGCGTGGCCATCTTTATCTGATGAGTCATTCATCAATTTAGGCATTTCTTCTTTTCTCATAAAATTTATTATTATAAATTTAACATATAGTTGTTTTATTATTTATGAACTCTTTGTCTTCCACAAAATAGATAACAAATATTCACTACTGATAATATGTTACGAGGTGATGGTTTTGGCATTGATCTTGTTTCCTATAATGAAAGTTATGTCTTCATTAAGTGTAATAAATCAACTCTGGAATCATCCTTTGAAATTTCCCTATCAAGCGTTACATTTTTCTCTACCTGCATTTCAGGGAAAAAATAATGTAGAAAATAATCTCTAAATCGTGGACTGGTATTACACAAAGCCCATGTTATATCGGATACATCATTTTCCTTAAACATCCGATATGAAAGGTTTTCTAAAAAAAGTTTAATCATATATTGGGTATATTTGATTGTTTTACAAAAATATAAACCTGAAAATATAGTTGCAAATTTCTGAAATAGTATTATATATCTTTATCTTTGTTCAAGATTAATTTATATAAAACATTGACAATCAATTTATTATATCATAAAAGGAATTCAACCCTGCAAAACCGCCTAAAATAATTGAATTTGTATAATTATATATCTTAAACTCTTCAACTGTTTAACTATTGTAAATATATACGGTGAAATGTAAAATTGATTTTGCAAATTAAATCATTATAGTTTTCATATTCTTAAAACTAAAATTGGTATGCTGATCTTTAAAAAGAACGGCATACCAATAATATCAGAACACATTTTATTCATGTAGTAATTATAAGTTTTATTTACAACTACTGATTAAATTTCTATTATACCCCACTGGTGCAACTTTTCAATTATTCTTTTAGTAACTGAATTTTCCGGATGACCAGCGATTGTTCTCGGTCTATCAAGAATACCCTTAAACTCTTCAATATATCTGCTTGGTATCACATCGTAGGCTAAAACTTTGCTTATCAGACCTTCATTGAACAGCATTTTTCCACTATCCATAAGTCTACCTTCTTCAATGTTAGAAAGTTGGTCTAACCGTATAACTACCTTTCCACGTGCTTTATCTTCTTGGGAAATAGTAATAATGCCATCATTTTTATCTGCTATGGATGCGAAAATTAATTTGCTTTCCATGTTTCTAGAATATTCTCTATTAGTATATTCAAGTAATTCCTCAACAGATACCTTAACGATATGTCCGGTTTCGTAGCCTAAAACCATATAGCCTTTTATCTCACTTTCCTTGACAGCTAATGTAAGTAAAGATTGTTCATCAAAATCATGTTTGTCAATTTTTCTGAACTTACCTCCACTGAGAAATTTGAAGAGTCCCACAGGTTCTACATAGTTGTCAGGATCATCCCATTCCGCTAATACATTTTTTCGAATACGACTTGTTTTAATATCGTCATCTTTTGAAGCTATAAACGGTACTGTTGTGGTAATTACTGTTTCAGAATGAGATTCGGAATCTTCAGTTATTGTTTCTTTAATAACGGGAAGCTCGGATTGCAACTGTCTGCTCATTGCCTGATACTCGTTAAACTCTAGTTCTGTCAGTTTTCTTGTGGTTCCGCCTTTACGTATGTACCAATAATTTTTATAGGGTAAACCGGAGTGAATAGGAAGTATCTTAACTATAACAACATCCTTATCAATATTTTCTTTATCATAACCAATTTCCTGAATGTATGTGAGAGTTTTATTCCCCCATGTCAAAGCAACTGCATCAAGAATGGATCGAATATACTTATCCTTATCACCATAATAAATGGAAGTTTTTAAATCTTCTTCTATACCGACACCATATCCGAAATTATTAACTCCAATGTATAATGTACCTCCTACTGTATTAAAGAAAGAATTGATGACCTGTAAAATCTCATCCATCTGCTTTATTGGGTTGGGTAGAGAACTGTTATTCTCTGCATAGAACACGATACTGGTCTTATATTCTATCTCTTCTGTTTCCAGACCAGAACCATAACACTTTAAACCTGTTTCATAACCTTTTAAATTTAATAGTTGAATAATTTTGTTGTGTATGTCGTTCGCACTACTATCTAGACCATTTGACTTAGTTATATTATAGGCTAATACAAGTGATGCTAAATTCTTTAGAGATGAATCGGAACTTGCACGATTGAATAGTTCTGCATTCTTGTTTGTTCTATCAATAAAACTTACGGTCTGTAGTTGCATGAACCTTTCCCGAAGTACTGCATTGTTGTTAAACAATTCCGCATTTGCATTTTCAAGTTGTACTAGTTTTTCTTCATCTACTTTAGAGTTTTGGGCAAAATCGTGTAGCATAGCTATTATATCCATTCTCCCTTTATAATATGCGGCCTGAGATTCCCAGCCGATCAATAGGCAAAGAATTCTAGCAAAACCAAGATAATTGAAGGACTTAACATATTCAGAATCTATCAAAGCCATTCTGTCAATCATACAGATAAGCCCTTTAACATAAGACTCATTAATAAGTTTGTCGCTTTCTAGTATTTGCTCTTCTTCTTGTTGTGTTATACTTTCAGGTATTTTACCTGTGCTGAAATCATCTAAGAGATTTCTGAAGGCTGTATTCATATCGAATTCAGAATCCGCAAAACTTATAATATTACAAGTTATATGAAAGGTTCCTGAACCAGCCCCTATTAATCTACAGCGAACTATGCTGCCCTTTCCTATACCCTCATCCTTAAAATCTCCTGCATTTTGGAGGCTTACACTTACGCCTTCCTGGGTAATAGCTGGAGCCATACCATAACTATTAGGAGCGCTTCCCATTGAGCAAACTATTTCTTCATCATAAGAATAGTAATCATCTGAAAAAAACTTTTTAATATCCTCAAGCATCGAAAACTTAAACAAATTATCCTCTTTGTCGATAATTTTAGCTGGGAATACGAGACGACTACCATCAGGTGCATAGAAATGGCGTAGCGAAGCTGTAATAGAGTAAGATACGATATCTTTTATATAGATAAACCCATTTCCACCTATTTCGTCTTCAATTTGGCAATAGAACTTATTTTTATCATTTAGATCTTGTGAGATAAAGGTAATACTAACGGTTTCTTCTATTCGATGTTGTTTCTTATTCTTATTATTTGTTGTAACTGGATTCTTATTTATGTTAAAAAACTCTGTTTCTATTTCACTCCAAACAGACTGATATGGAGCTATATCGTTTGGTCTCACGGATGTAAGGCTCGTTTCAGGCTTAGATGGTAAGAAAACCTGTAAATTTTTCCATAATTTAAGTTCTGCTGGAAAAACTGGTCGCAAGTTTTTTCTTTCACTGGCAGACGATAGTATCTGGATTCCATCTTCGGTAATAAGTAGTCTTCCATTTCCTTGTGAAAAAGAATTTATTGTATCAATATCTCCACATGGAGAACTGAATATGTAATGTGGTAATACATTGATATTCTCGATAGTGTACGCAGGCAATTTAGCGTTTGAGTTGAAAAGAGTGAAATATGCAGTATTAACCAAAGTTTCTGGATTCAAGTGATATAAATAAGATGAAAGAACACAGAGTCTAGCAGCATTTAGTTGATAGTCTACTATGCTTGAGTCATTGGAGTCTTTAACTAATAAAAGTTGTATTGATAACGCCAGGACATTACAGTCTATTAATGTCTTATTATCCTTAGTTTTATCAATCATTCCGTCACATTCTCTAATATAAAGTTCCAACAATTTTATCAATGCGCTACAGAAGGGTTCTCTTTCCCAAATCTGGATATTTTTAGCGCTTATGATATCGAGCAGTTCCTTTATCCTATTATGCATCAACTCTGGTTTGAGACGAAACAAACAGGATAGAATATTGAAGTTTTTAATTGGATGATATACAAAGCCTGATATCCGAAGTTTGTTAAATAGGTTATCAATAAAATGATTTGAATTATCGTCTGCATTCTCGTTTGAATCATTTTCTATAAGTTCAGCAGCTCTGATGTAGTATTCAATTTGCTCTATGATTAAAGTTAGTCTTTCCTGATAGAAATCTCTTTCATTATAATAGCAAATATTGAGCAGCTCAGAGAGCTCTAATAAATCAGAACAATCTTTTTTTACCGTATGTAAATCAATCTTCTTGTTCAACAAGTTTTGAATCCACTTGTGACATTGTGATTCAAAGGACTTCTCTTTATCCTCTGTTAGTAATAATTTTACAAAATCTTTTATACTCCAGGATATTACCCTAGAATTTAGCAGGTTTATCAGCTTTTCTTCTGATAAACCGTCTTTATTTTGCTCGAATTCACTAATATCAACTAGCTCTATCTTGGGATGCTTTTCACTTACAGCAAGTATTCTACATTTTACTGTTTGTCCCTTAGATAAAATAAGTTTTGCTGTACCTTGAAGATATGATGTTATTTCTGTTTTTTCATCTATTAGTTCACAATAGTTGGTAAATAAATATTTTACCTTATATTCGACTATATCCCCAATCTTATAAGCTTCTTTAGGTGTTAATTTATTTTCTATCATACGTTTATTTTTTATAAAGGTTTATATGTTTTTATAAGTAAATACCCAGACAATTTGCTATAGCATTAAGCTGCTATTCAATAAGATTGTTCACAAAGACTATTCATGGCATGGAGTCAGTGTTTTCAAGTAAACCTGCATTGATAAACAAAAATAATAAACATCATTGTATTATGATAATGCCTGATAAAATTTATTGTAGAAAACCAGATGTCATTCTCTACGTAGCATTTACATTTTATCTACTTTTGTGTTATGAAAGAAATAAAGCTACATATCTATTCTGCCGATACTGATACTATTCTGGCTCTTCCCTATGCTAACGAAGGAATAAGGGCTGGATTTCCTTCACCGGCACAGGATTATATGACAGAATCCATAGACCTGAATAAGGAACTGATTCATAACAAGGAGACTACTTTCTATGCAAAGGTGGAAGGAGATTCCATGATAGATGCTGGTATTTATAATGGTGATTACGTGGTCATAGATAAATCACTGGAAGCAAATGACGGGGATTATATAGCTGCTTATGTAGACGGTGAGTTTACATTAAAGCAGTTCAAGCGTGACCCTGAGAATAATTGTGCCTGGCTGATACCTCATAATCCGGAATATAAGCCCATCAAGGTAACAGAAGAGAATGACTTCATGGTTTGGGGGGTAGTAACCAATATCATTCGTAGATTAAAAAAATAACAACATGGAACTCTTTGGCCTCGTAGATTGCAATAACTTCTATTGCTCTTGTGAACGTGTCTTCCATCCTGATCTTATTGGAAAGCCAGTAGTGGTACTCTCCAATAATGATGGATGTGTGATAGCTCGTTCCAATGAAGCTAAGGCACTTGGGCTGAAGATGGGAGATCCTTTCTATCAGGTAAAGGATATGCTGGAGAAGAACAATGTTGCAGTATTTTCTTCCAACTACAATCTTTACGGTGACATGAGTAAGCGTGTGATGTCACTTCTTTCACGATATACTCCCAAGCTTACGCAATACAGCATTGATGAAGCTTTTCTTGATTTGACTGGGATAGATAATCTTCAGGAGTATTGTAAGGAGATAGTCAGGAAGGTTGGTAAAGGAACCGGAATACCAGTATCTCTAGGAATAGCACCAACAAAAACATTGGCAAAGATGGCCAGTAAATACGCCAAGAAGTATAAAGGATATGAAGGGGTATGCTTGATCGATACAGACGAGAAAAGGGAGAAAGCATTGAAACTTTTTGAGGTTGGTGATGTCTGGGGAATAGGACATAGGAGCACGAAGAAACTGGAGTATCACGGAATAAAGACAGCATGGGATTTGACACAGAAATCAGCATCATGGGTTCAGAAAGAGCTTAGTGTTATAGGGCTGAGAACTTGGAAAGAGCTTCAGGGAGAAGGTTGTATTTCCATAGAAGAGCTACCTCACAAGAAATCAATCTGTACCAGTCGTAGTTTTCCAGGAGTAGGACTGGATAAACTACAGGATCTCGAAGAAGCTGTAGCAAATTTCGCAGCCTCCTGTTCACGTAAACTGAGGGATGATCATATTGCTTGCAGGAATATGACTGTTTTTGTTTATACCAGTCGCTTCAGGGCTGATACGCCGGAGGATTATATTTCATCAGACATTATTTTCCCTGTTGCAACAAATAATCATCAGGAACTTGTAGCCTATGCAGTCCAGACGCTTAGAAGATATTGGAAAGGAGACGGAAAGTATTACTATAAAAAGGCTGGAGTTCTCGTATGGGATATATGTAGGGATAATGAAGTCCAAGGGAATCTGTTTGATGAAGTTGACCGGGAAAAACAGCAAAAACTAATGGCAGCCATCGATGAAATAAACAAAAAGAACGGTCACGATACCATACGTATTTCCACCCAGGGATATTCAAAGAACTGGCATTTGAAAAGTGAATATATCTCCCACCAGTACACTACCAACCTTGACGATGTGATTGTGTTGAAGGTATGATGAAAGGAGTCATTGGCGATAGATGACTCCTTTGCTAATGTCTACTATACTTTCCCTTTCATTCAGTCCTTCATTAATAGCTCATATAAAACTGACTCCAAATAATTTCACTCAGTTATAAAGATGTTTCATTGATTCTTGGCAATCTGGTATGAAATCTGATAGATCTGAGCGAATAATATTGTAATAAAGTATTTCATCTTTTTCCAGTTTGGGTATTTGAGTAGAAAGATAAATCTCAAATCCTTCATAATCATCTATATAGTTTCCAAGTACTAAGCGAATGTTAGCTAAAATATCCTCTTGTGTTGCTTCCGGATTAAAACTATAAACGGACAGAGTTAGTTCTAATAAATAGCTGCGAACAAAATTATCATTGAAAGTTGTTTCATAAGAGTCTTTTAAATTATCCAGATGATTCATTACTGCTGAGCAAAATAATGAAAGTGCTTCACAATGTCTCCCTAGTTCACCTCTAAAGGTTTCAAACCAGTAAAATTCATTAACTATTCCATTTTTCATGTGCATTTACAGTTAAAGTTATATTACATATAACGGGAGATTTAGGATTCGTTCACTCCTGGGAGGAAAGTTTTTTATGAGAACAAGCAAATAATGTTTAATTATCTAGTTTTTATCTGGCAAATTAGGATAGAACGATTAAAGTTTCTCTTTGAGATTTTCTTTGAAATATCTATCTTTAAAATCAGAAATACATAAATATTTATTATTGTAAAGATTAATATTTTATGGCATTATCAACAGAAATGATTCTTACCCTCCAGCAGTTAAATGGAATAGGTAATAAAACAATATTTAAGATTGCGGATACAGTTAAGACTTCTATACAGGGAATAGAGCAGTTGTGTCAATTCTGGAAGACTCTTAAAGGTAAAAAACTTGAATCCATTGATACCGAAAACTTAGAAAATGCCTATAAAAAAGCATTATACATTCTTTCTAAATGCAAACAAGAGGAAGTCGGAATTATATCGTATTATGAAAGTGATTATCCTGAAATTCTTAGGCACTGTAAAAATGAAGATGGTAAACTTAATCCTCCTATAATTCTTTATTACAGGGGGAATATCAAAGCTTTAGAACACCCTGGAATTGCTGTTATAGGGACAAGAGAACCTACCCCTAATGGAGAAAAAGCAGGAAAATATTTTTCAGGGGAATTGGCAAAGCGTGGTTTTAATATAGTTTCTGGACTTGCAATAGGATGTGATACAACAGGACATATAGGTGCATTGGAGGTGGGAGGAATAACAACTGCATTCTTAGCAAATGGTTTGGATTGGGATTCTATCTACCCTAAAGAAAATTTGGAGCTTGCAAAGGAGATTGTAAACAAAGGAGGATTACTTCTTAGTGAATATCCAGTTGGTCAATCCTGCGGAAGATATGGACTAGTAGCAAGAGACAGACTCCAAGCTGGTCTTAGTTATGCTACAATTGTTGTTCAGACTGGTGAAAAGGGAGGAACGATGCATGCGGTTAATGCTACAATCAATTCGGGTAAACCTCTCTTTGCTGTCGAGTATAAGAAAAATGAGGATATAACTCATTCTAAGGTGCAAGGTAATATTAAGCTCATAAATGAACAAAAGGCTCATCCTCTTCGCTCAGATTGTATAGATGAGGCAGTTCTCATGATTAAGACGGTTCAAGGTAGAGATAGACAACCATCACAACCAACACTATTCTAAATTCTGGATTATGAGAAAGGTTATTTTTGATATGGATCTGACTTTAGTGGATACATCATATTTGGAGGAAGCTCGTCATAAAAGAGATTGGGAGGAAGCATATAGATTAATTCCACAAACAAAGATGTATGAAGGTATCCCCGAGGTTCTTGATATTATCCGGAAACATAATATTGAAACAACAGTAGTCAGTACATCACCAAGACCTTATATTGGGCGTCTTATTGCATTTTATGATATACCAATCAAGTATATTGATGGTTATCATGATGTAAAGCCCCATACAGTTCCCATATTAAAAAATGTGGAACTTACTATATTTAAACAGGCTCCTAATCATATGATAATTAAAGGTAAAATATTCTACCTATTTTATCAATAAAATATAGAAAATAATATCTAAGTGTTATGAAATATATTGTGTTATTTATTACTTCTTTATTTATTTTGGATACTGCAACGAGTAATCCAATCGATAAAGAGTATTATAGAAGTGAAATGAGACTGTCAGATACTGCATTACAAAAAAACGATACTTTAACAAGTCTGATACATCTTACAAATATTATACGTGAATTTGAAGCTTCTCCAAAGCTGTATGTACAAGATAATGATATATGTAATTTTACTTTTGATGCTTATTATGGTCTTTTCTTATGGGAACATAATACATTAGAATCAAAATTAAAATATGTCAACAAGATATCGTATATAATAAAAAATAATAATATATGGGCTCAGAAATACATTTATAAGAACTCAATAAAAGATTTATATATCAATACAATATATAAACTTATAGCAAATGAGCAGTTCACTTTAGCCTCTAAATACATAAATGAAATGATATGGTTTGCAGAGAAATATTATAAATCTAATTTAAACGATATACTACTAACATCATGTTTAATGTTTCGCAATATAAACAGTTTTGATGAAGCTGAGAAAATATGTAATCGATTATATTCTTTATTTGAGACTTTAGATAATGTACAAAAATATGATTTAATCTCATATATGGTACATCACAGTTTTATACAAGGTAACTACAAGAAAGTAATTGATTTAGCAAGTAAAAATGAAAATATTATTCGAGAATCTAACGAGTACAACAAGCAAGATCTTATTTTTTTTGTATGTTTTTCAATTAATAAAATGGCAGAATCATATCAGTGTAAGACTTATTCTTCTACAGTAGACTCATTATACATAACATCATATGAATGGTCAAAAAGATTTGATAGTCCATATATCCCTATAGCTATAATAAATAGAGCGTATTATAATTATTTATTTAAGACAAAAGTTAGAATAGCTATTAAGTTGTTTTATCAATATCTAGATTACTGTGAAAATGGATTCAATTTGAACTCAAATACATATTTACGAATAGAAGATATACAGAATGCTGTAATTAGTATTCTATTAAATGATATAATAAAAGCAGATGTACCTAGCAATTTGGATGAATTAATGGAAAAATATAATAAGGTTTTTTCATACTTAATTGTTAATAAAAGAGGTGAATTGCATAGAGACTTTATTGAATCATTAAATATGGCGAAGGAGATATGCTATGAAAACAAGAATTAAAATGACATTATTATTTTTATTATTATCTGTTGTGACTATAGCTCATACCATTTCTCACAATGACAGTATAATTAATATCTATAATTGCGGAATTAATAATATGAGGAATGGTAATATTAAAACTGCTATTGATGACTTCCAATACATAGAGAGATGGAAAAATATAAATGAAGATAAAAAGCTTAAACAAGCTATATCTTATCTGTTGATGTGTTGCTTTTTTGCAGATAATCAAAGTGATAAGGCTATCTCATATGGGGAAAGAGTTTTAGAAATGAGTAATATACAAGGAGAAGAATATAGTGAAATAAACAATATATTATTATTATCATATAATGATCTCGGAGACATTAATAGCGCAAAAAAAATTGCATTAAATATTGAGAATAGCATAAATACTCCTTTACCTAATCAATTAAAATTTACCTGTTTAGTTAATTTGGTATCTTTTTACACGCAATGTAAGGATTATGACAAGGTTGAATCATTATCTAAAAAAGCAGAAGAACTTATTGCAAAAATAAAGAATTTAACTGACGTTGATGATAAGTCTTTTAAAATTAATATAAACACTCTATATATGTCTTTAATGTCTTATTACGAGGAAATTTGTAACTATGATAAGAAGATACAATATGGGGAAAAAGCTTTGTATTATATTACACCAGAGACAGAGAATAACAAGTTATTATTGTTTGTAGACTTATCAACGTCGTATTTTCAAGTAGGTAAAATTGAGGAAGCAAAAAAGTTTATTGATAAAGCAATGGATATAATTAATAATAAAGCCATAGACAATCCTGATTATACTAGAGTTATAGGTATTGCATTTCAAACATTGGCAGACTTATTAATTGAAGATTATAATAATATAGAGGCCATAAATTGGTATCAAAAGGCAATTGAGAAGTATCAAGAACTTAATGAAGATGAATTCATATGTTATTGTCATTCAAAATTATATGATGTATATAAAAATACAGGTCATATTTCTGAAGCTAATAAAATGGAGGAACTTATTCTGGACAGAATAAAAAATATAAAAGGTAAGAATAAGGAGGTTACAGCTATTGTATTATCTGCTTATGGGGACATTTTATTAAAGAGAAACAATATTAAAAAGGCATTGGAAGCGTATTATCATTCAATAAATCTAAAAATTCAGATCTTTGGAAAAAAGCATAGAGACTTAATCCGGAGTTACTTGGGGATAGCTAATGCGTACTATTTAAAAAAAGATTATGAACAAGCTAGAACTTATATCAATAAGGCCATTGAAGTTGCGTCGTATAATGAAAACTGTAATGATGGATACGTACAATGTATCTTGTTGTTATCTGATATAGCTATAGATGAAGGAAATATAGGAGAAGCTATTTCGTTATTGGAATCTATGAAGTCTCAAGTTGATGTACTAGATAAGAAGAGTCCTATTAAATATGATTATTATTATAAAGTTAAATATTTATATAGCTATGTGGGAAATAATGAAACAAAAATTGATAGTATACATCTCAATTATATTCAAGCACATGTAGGGGTAAATTCAAAGGATTATGCTATAACCTTGATTAATAATTCTTCAAATCTTCGAGCTGAAGGAGATTATATTGAGGCTGCTAAAGAATGTCAGAAAGGTTTGGAGATATTGAAAGATAATAAACTTTCAAGAACAGAAGATTATCATGACGCATTACGAAAACAAGCTTTTAATATAGTTCATATAGATTCTTTAAAAGCTCGGAATATAATTGATTCATGTATTGTATTAGCAAGTAACCTATTCGGAGAACAGTCTGTTGAATATGGAGAGGATTTAATCCTTTCCGTAATGTTATCTCCTTCTTATTTAAAGGATAAATTATCTGCGATTCAAACATTTCATAAAGGCGTTAATATAAAAAGGAATGCTGGTGCAGATAATACTTTAGGTTATTTTTCGGAATTGAGAATTTTAAGTACTTGGTATGCATATGTTTTTAATGATTATGAAAGCTCATATGAAATTGATAGAGAATGCTTCATAAAAACAAAAGAATATGTAAAAGATAATTTCTGTAATTTAAGAAATAGTCAAAGAATTGGGTTATGGAATCATTTAAAAGATGGGACATGTGGTTTAATTGTAAAGGCTCGTAATACATTGAATGATGAGTTTATAAAATTGGCCTATGATGAAGCTTTATTGAGAAAAAACCTGCTTTTAAATAGTAATACTTCATTACGAAATATTATTTTAAAATCAGGTAACAAAGAAGCGATAACCAGTCTTAATACATATTTATCGTTGTTGTCTTCAGATTGTAAGGAAGATACCTCAATCCTTGATACCAATGAAATAGGAAGAATTGAACGTGACCTTATAAACATTGCACAGTCATATGGTACAATTACAGATTTTATTGATATAGATTGGACAGACATTCGAAATTCTTTGTTGCCAAATGAAGCTGCAATCGAATTCGTCGAAGATTGTGCGAATGATGGTACTTGTAATTATTCGGCATTAGTTTTAAATTGGCGTTCTACTTCTCCACATTTAATACCATTATTTAATAGTTCTGAGCTAAACCAATTAGAAGATAAGGATACGGGTATAAATTATAATAATCCTCATGTGTATAGGTTAATTTGGAGTAATCTTGAAAAATATGGTTTAAAAGATATTGAAACAATTTATTTTTCTGCAGATGGTTTGGTACATAAAATTGCAATTGAGAATCTTATAGATAACAATGGTATTTATGCATATGAAAAATGGAATTTAAAAAGATTATCTTCAACTCGAGAATTAATTAATAGAAACGTGAAGTATGAAATAAATAATTATATACTTTATGGTGGTTTAGATTATGAGGCTTCTATGAAGAGCAATAATAGTAATTTACGAAGCACCAGATGTGTTGACTATAATTCTTTACGTGCAGGATTTAGTGGATTACCAGGTACTAAGATGGAAATTAATGATATCGCTAAAATTTTGAAGGGAAATAATATTAATTATAGATTAATGGAAGGAGCGAAAGGCACTGAAGAATCATTCAAAAGATTATCTGGCTCTAATTTTCATGTAATTCATCTTGCTACTCATGGTTTTTTTTGGACGGAGGATGAAAGTAAAAATAAGAATTCAAGAATTCTTAGTAGTATAGATTCAAATAATCAAAATGCTATAGATGACGCTTTGTGTCGATCTGGTGTCGTTTTTTCAGGAAGTAATAACGTTCTTAAAAATATTAATATACCAGATGATAGGGATGATGGAATTCTTACAGCGGATGAAATATCACAAATGGTTCTCAATAGCGTGGATATGGTGGTTCTTTCTGCGTGTCAAACAGGGCTTGGTGATATTAATAGTGAAGGAGTTTATGGGCTTCAAAGAGGTTTTAAGCTCGCAGGAGTAAATTCTCTACTTATGTCCCTTTGGAAAGTTGCAGATGATAGCACTCAATTACTTATGACGGAGTTTTATAAAGCGTTATTGAATGGGAAATCAAAGCAGGAATCACTGGACTATGCAAAAATGTATTTAAGAGAAAAAGGCTATACTGATCCTTTAGAATGGGCAGCTTGGATTTTGTTAGACGGTATATAAACTTCATTTTAATATACATCATAAAATGATTTCAAATTATTTTTTGCTGATTCTTCACAATTGTATAGAAGACTTTTATATCTTTAGGTATTGTACTAATAATGTAAAACTTTAAATGCTATAAAATGTTACGTGGTAGTTTGATATTTATACTAATACTTTTCTTTATTCCTTGTTTTGCCGAGAAATATGCTTTATTAATTGGAATATCTGATTATAGCAATGTAAAAGATATGTCTTATAAATGGACTAATATTAATGGAACAAATGACGTAATGCTTCTTGAACCTTTATTAGAAAAACAGGAATTTAGAATAACAACCCTCATAGATTCAAAAGCTACATATTCAGCTATTATTAAAGAAATCAACAAACTTACTCTTAAATGTAAAAAAGGGGATTATGTCTATATACACTTTTCTTGTCATGGTCAACCCTTTGAAGACCAAAACGGTGATGAAGAAGATGGTTGGGATGAATCAATTGTTCCGGTAGATGCAGGAATGATATATGAAAAAGGGGTGTATGAGGGAGAAAGACATATCATAGACGATGATTTGCTTGTCATGATGAACAAGATTAGATCCAAAGTTGGTAATACTGGAGTTATTTATGTAGTCTTGGATGCTTGTCATGCAGGTACAAGTTTCAGGGGAGATGAGGAAGATGTAGTAAGAGGTACAAATTATGGGTTTTCAGTAGAAGGTAAACGATATAGACCAACAAGAATTGAAAAGAAAAACCATTATCAGATGAAATCAACACCAGGATATGCTCCGATTATATATCTTGAGGCGTGTAGGCCATACCAGAAAAATGTAGAAATAGTTGAGAAAGGAGTAAATTATGGTGGATTATCTTATTATATTAGCAGAATTTTATCTAATCATAAATTGGATAGAGATTATAAGTGGATCTATAAAGTTGATTCACTTATGAAGAATGATATAAGATTGAGTAATCAAAATATGGTAATTGAAATAAGTCAATAAATTAAAGGAAATGAATGAGAAATTATTACAGGATTTTATTTCTATCCAAAAGACTGAAATAAAACGAAGCGTTCATTACATTAGATGGAAGTTTTCATTTACAGAAGATCAGGCTCATGAAGTTTATCTTAATTCATGTGAAGCTGTTTACAAGCAAATAAAGGGTGGTAAATTGGTAGATATTCGGAAAGAGTTAACTGATTATTTAACTGAAGTTTATCGAAGACAGGCTTTGAAATACATCAGTGATAATAAATATGAGTTTACTAAGAAAGAAACATCCAAGTATGATAAGGATTCCGATGAGAAACCTAATGATGACAATAGGTTTATATATATTGACGAGAAATTGGATGAAATCTTGGATATAGTTGATGAAGATGACTCTGAAAGAGAGGAAAAAAATCAAAAGGTACGAGATATTGTTAGGAATTTACCTAAACCATGTGATGAAATCTTCTGGGGTATGTACCGTGATGGATTATCTTTAAAGGAAATAGGTGAAATGCTAGGGTATGCCAGCTATGAAGTAGTAAAAAAAACAAGGCAGCGTTGTATAAAGAAGTTTACTGAAAAATTTAAAGACTAAGTTATGAGAATGAATTTATTCCCCGATAAGAAAGACTTTGAAGAATTTGATGAACAGTTTGAATTGTTTGCTAGAGGTAAGATGTCCCCCGACGAGGAGAAGTTGTTTAAGGACAAAATAAAATCAGATCCTGAACTTAAAGAAAGGGCAAGAACCCTTAGTTATCTGATAAAGAATATAAAAGCCGTTGGCGAAGAACGTGATAAAATAATAATATCTGCTTATTCACAATTTTCCAGCGAGAAAGAAGTCAGGGATGTTATAGGTTCTATAGAAAAGCAGGAAAAATTAGAAATGCATGAGAAGAAAGTTAATATGCGTAGTATAATGCAGTGGTCATCCTCAATAGCAGCAATACTTATAATAGGACTGATATTTGGAATACAATATTATAATTCATATAAAGTAATAAGTCTTGCAGATAAATATTATATGGAATATGATATATCGTCGAACCTTAGAGGTATGTCTGAAGAATCTGTTAAAGAAGAACTTCTTACTTTAATTGATAATGTTAAGGAAGAAAAAGAATTAAAACAGACCATATCTAAATTGAAAGTTATATATGATAAGGCATTATCTGAAGAATACAATGAATATACAAATCATTCAACTACTATTGCATGGTATTTGGCTTTAGCATATTTGAAGGACAATAGAAAAGAAGATGCTGTTATAGTTCTGGATAAACTTATAAAAGATAATCCAGATTCAGCAATATCAAAGATGGCTGAAAAACTCAAAAACGAAATAATTAATCTGTAACATTAAAAAGGCTGTGTTTCATTTGAGAACGCAGTCTTTTTGTTTTTATAGCTCACTTTATTAGTGGGCTATTTCTATATCTGTACTATTGAAAAACTATTACTCATTTGTAAGCATCCGATAAAGTACACATTGTAGATTCATAAAACAACAGACTCTTCTT
>OLGF01000518.1_pt1 | contig 44902 bp, 44 predicted proteins | sample 1604971 | NCBI WGS metagenome assembly OLGF01 (sample SAMEA3888902, study PRJEB22519) | human gut metagenome | biome: human gut; feature: human-associated habitat; material: faeces | place: Denmark | collected 2011 | reverse complement strand
CACTTTCTCCACGCAGCTCCTTGATACAGTAAAGCAGCCACGACTCTCTGTTCCCAGCGGAATATACTCCTTCTCACCGGAGAATCTTGTCACCTTGCCAGCAGAATGGATCAGGATGCCACGGGCTTCTGCCAGATAATTGCTCTTGTCGAGCCCTCGAAGGCGAACGCAGTTCTTGAACTTCATTCCACCTTTTCCTATCATGACATATCTTCCAAGACTCGTGCATCCACTTCCAGGGTTATTGCTGAACTTTGGTTGGGCTGCTGTATTTCCCTTACCACTTCCATGCATGCAATAGCTGCTCATTACTCTTTTGCCACGCTGCAAGTCATAGATAAAGAATCTCTTTTTGCCAGATGGAATGGAGAAATCCACCAGAATATAGTAATCCGTACTGTATCCCCGTCTGTCGCAATAATCTCTTACTTGCGTCAGGTTCTCACAATCCACCTGATGGTACCACTCTTTAGCATCCACCGTATTCTTAAAAAACGGCTTCGTGAACCTATTATAAATAGGTGGAACGAAAAGAACACCGAAGACAAGCAGAACCAGTATTCCCAATATAATCAATAACTTCTTCATAATTAACTTGTGTATAATCAAAACATTGATTTTCTATTCCCTGACACATGTCAGATTCATCTCCTGCTTGAGAAACTCGATTATCTCATTGCGTCTGTTTACCAAGACATAATGGTTTTCTTCAGGAACAAAGAACAAGCCACCATGAACTCCCATCTTGCTGAGTCTGCTGGCCTGGCTAGGCATGAGACGTGAAGAATGATCCTGACCGCCACCAATCAGATTGATTCTACATGGCACCTTCCTCAATCCTCCAAGATTACAGGAGATAGATGTCAGACTCTTGAAATCTTTGGCATGGGATGAGTGCATGGCAGCCACTATCGCACTACCTCCATTTGAAAGACCCATCAGATGAATCTGGTGATGATCGATGTGATAGCCCATTCGCTCCAGGGAAGGTATGTAATAGCTGAAAATCTCATTGATATCACGATTTGTGAAGATGCCACTCATGCTGCGAGTACCAATGCTCAGCACGATGCAGTTGTTCAGGTTCTTCCAGATACCCTGATAGAGTTGCCAGTTACCCAGGTATCCATGACAGAATATCACCAGCGGATATTTGAACCCGTTCTCCTTGCTCCATCTTACATTCTCATCTCCTTTAGGGTCGCAGATATATATAGCCCTGTCACTGGTTCCGAAAGCCTCATTGAAAGCCTGCACATAGACGCCAGACATTGGGTTATCCGTACCAAGATTGTCATACGGAGTAAAGAAGTTATGAATCTTTCCATTGGCAATATCCTGATTGGCTTGTGTAATAAGAGTGCCGCCAACGCCCATCATGCTGATTACAGGTCGGGCAATCATCAGGTTTCTAATGCCAAAGTTCACAATCTCTTTCTCTGGAATCAGGGTATTGATGAAATATTGGGTAAGCGGAGGATGCTTAGCCTCTCCATTCTTATCCAGATAAACGAGTTTCACCCTATCATTTGACTCAATGCGATAACGGGGCATTGCCATCCACAGGCATACGAAGAAGAGCATCCAATAAGGTTTCAACCCCCATTTCTGCGTCCATGCCGGAAGCATCTTAAAGATGTGCTTCTTCCATACCAGGAAGAGTAGCATTAACATGATGGTCTTGTAAAATAGCGAGGCAAACAATGCCCAAGCCACCACGAGCAATACAGATATAATACATTTCTTAGTCATATATTCTTCTTTTGTATGTTGGGTTATTTCGATACTGGAAAACTCATCAGTTCATTGCTGGTCTTCTTGGCAAGTCTGTTGAACCATACTAGCAGAATGATGTTCAATCCTATTAGTGCCATTCCCAAGAAGACAAAGAGGATGATATAAATACTCTGGTAACTCATGTGCCATTGCATCCCCGTCATCTTTGTATAGTTGATGAGTGCTTTATGCTGTGTCTGAAAGCTAAGTCCAATGAATGGGCTGATGAAATTGAACCAGTTGGAGAAGATCAGATAGGCATAGCCAAGAACGGAAACTGTTCCTGATATGGTGAACACATCCAGGCCGAATTGCTTGTATCTCTTCCTCATGGGGATGAGAAGCAGGAGGCAGGATAGGATACATACCAGTCCCTGTAGGTATAAGCTCCATGCCACATTTGCTGTGGCATATGAAACTCCCAGACTTTTGGCAATCATTGAAATGATGCCTGCGATTAAATCATATAACATTTTCATATTGCGATGATATTTTTTACACTGTTTCTAATACTAGAGAATCATGCTGGCAATTAATCTTATTTTTTAGCAACAGATCATCCATTTTTTTGGCATCTTCCTGCAATGAGTTCAGGAGCAATTGAAGTTTTCTTTTCTGGTTGCCCAAATCATCAATTTCTCTTTTCAGCACTGTAAACTTTTCGATTCTTTCTCGGATTTCGGCTTTTGTGATTGAAGGATCTATTCGCTTCGCTATGTGCAATAAGCGATAAATAGTTCTGTAATTGGTAAGTCTGTATCCGAATTTATTATATAGTCTTGAATACAGAGGGTAGTCTCCTTGCTTCTCCAGAGATTCAATTTGAGAGAGGATGACATCAAGTTTATACTTCTCTTCCTTTATCTTATTTCTCAACATTGGCTTGAATTTCGTGCAGAGATTGTAGAGTCTCTTTATATATCCAACCTTGTTGATTTGGCAAGGTAAAGCCTCTATGTTGGTGACAAACATTAATGAGTATGCTATTTTACGAGACTTAATCAGCCAAAAGTCATCTTTATCTAATTCGGCATAACTGCTCACTCTCAAATAGTTGTATTTTGAATTGAAGAAACCATATGAATTGGAGTTCATGATGTCCTCTAATCCTCCTACCATAGTTGACAATTGGCTATTCAACCAGTTGACCAAATATGCTTCATTATTTTCCGCTATGGCATTGTAAAAGGAAAGGCAATCTTGCATGATATGTTTCCATTCTGAGTAGTTCAAATCATACTGGTATGTACATCTTGTTACTGTGCCATAATCTGAGTCTCTGTATTTGACGTAGTAGGAGAATGGTGCCAAAATGACATTGTTATATTTGAAAGTTGCAGTAAAGTCGCTGGATGCTCCAAAACCAAAGTTTGAATATATGTGGAACGTAACCTTTTCTCCAAAGTTCCAGTCAAAATGTCTCCAGCCTCCATATCTATGCGAAAATGCAACAATGTCATTGTTCTTTTTAAGTTCAGAGATGGCATGCTGCATATCTATTGCATCCATTCTATATGCTTTGTTGTTATTGTTTAATAATTCTTCTTTTATTCTGGGTATATCACTTGAATATGCAGAACTTAGCGAAGTTGCATAGTTGTGAAATTTACACAATTCTGCTTTTGAAACGTTCTGCACGTGTTGGATTGGCTTTTCAACAAAAGTCAATTTTCCATTTTCTCTGATTATTGCATAAAGTACCTGATTCATCATAATTGTTCTATTTTTATAGTTATACTTACTAATTTAGCGTACCTAAGTACATCAATATATACCTTAAGCAGGTTAAAGGTAAACATTGTAGGTACAAAAGTAGATAAAAATGAGCAAACAATGCTACATTCTATCTGTTGATTGTATCAAATGCCTGCTTCTTTGTATAAAATAAATGTTCTAAAGCCTATTCTATCTTTTAGCTGTATTTTGATGAGTTCTCTTCATGTTAGTACGCTGGTCGTGGTTACTGCAAAAGTTGAATCCAAAGATGGATAGGTGCTTAGTGTAAAAAAGAGCACAAAGGCAGAATATTTACTATCAGCCTCTGTGCTCTGCATCTTCCCTAAGCCGCTAAAGAAAAGAAGATCCATACTACACAAAATCCAACTTCAATAAACAATGATGTTAAAAATCAGGGAGTTAAATGGTGATTGGTAGCGATATGGGTGAAAAACAGAATATAAAATATCGGGACTACCTCCAGCATATATCAGTTCTCTGTTCTCAGAGGAACGATTTCTTCACGCAGCTTGTTTTGAGCAGTAAAAAAATCACCCAATAGAGCCTTTAGGTATTCTTTTACTTGAGGAATGTCCTTAGTCAGTATGCACTGGCGTTTAGAATGGAGAACAAATTTCTGTCCTTCTTCTTCTATGCTGTAAAAAATGGTTACTCCACCATGAGTGTTGATTGTGTTAATTGCCTTACGTACGTTAGACATTTGTTCAAGATCATCCATTGGAACTATACACCACCATGGATCCCACATTTCAATGAAGTAGCTGTCATTACTGGCATTAATGACAATATGTTCTCCCTGATACTCAAAATACAAGCGATTCTCGTTCTCTTCTAAAACAGTTACCTCACAATTTAATTGCTTCAGTAGCTCTATGCACAAATCCTTGGTGTGTGGAGGTTCTTCCTGCTTTTCTTCTTGCTGGATGTCTGCAGAAGCCTCAGGTTGTGTACTTCCATCTGTCTCTTGTTCAATAGGCTTTACTTTTCTTCGCGTAAAGAAGTAAGTACAAGCTATAATCACAATCGTTGAAATAATAGTCTCCATATGTATTGTTTTTATTTGTTGTTCTTTTGCAATAATTCTGCTATCTTTCTGAAAGTTTGTCCTGCCATGTTTCCTCCAGGAGCTGGTGCCCCTGGTCTCTTATAACTGACTAATACCGTGTATTTCGGTTTTTCGATAGGGAAATAGCCGCAGAAGTCTGCATAGATGCCATCTTCTGTATGGATACTTCCTGAGATGCCAGCCACATTGACCATCTTTGTTTCTGCCTTCTTGCCCAAGCCATTTGTGACGAAGAATCTAAGTGCTTTCTGTATCGATTCAATGTTCTTCTTCTTGGCTATCATAGAGTCAACCACGATGGCGGGACCTTCCTGCATTTTTGGACTAACCATCTTTCCACCATTGGCAATGGCATTGAAGAAGCTCACCATGCTGGTTGGTCTTCTATGATGGAAGCCTAGAGCATAAACAGGCCAGGAACCTTTGAAAGTAGAATCCTTCTCCAATCCCAATTGCTGTAGCTTTTGCAAGAAAACATCTTTATTTTGATAAGCCACATCTACAGCCTTGTCAATGGCAATACTGGAATTGTATGCCAGCCCCTGCAGAAGCGTCAGTTCTCCATATCCACCTTTTCGCCAGTTATGGTCATAGATGGTATCCTGTCCGATAACATCAATACCGGCATAAGTATGAAACATATCGTCCAGTGTAACTTTTCCGGTTTCCAGAGCTGCAAGCAGGGATGCCCCTCTGAAAAGGAAAGTTTCACGGGTTTTGGAGAGTAGGGTGGTGTCTTCTACTACTTTCCCTTTATCTTCCTTCCATCCTACTACTGCCCGGAGATTACCTGTGGAGGTCTCCATGACTATTATCATACCTTCTTGAGCAGCAAACTCCTTCATATCCTGCTTTACAATGCTGTCAACAGAGTTCTGCAACTGAAGATTGATGGTGCTTTCTGTTACTTGTTTTGTAGTGCACGCAATGAATACTGTTATAGCGAGCATTGCGATTGCTATCAATAATGATTTTTTCATATTTCTCTTCATTTTTGTTGTTGATGTTTTAACTGCATACATTCATTTGCGGAATCATGGAGTCTATAGCTGGATGATTCTGAAATTTGGATTTGTGCCCGATATGCCACTTGTTGCAGTAGTTACATTTGTAGGCTGATATTTCCCTGGAATCCTTTGGATGATTAATCTTCCATTGGGCGATAGCTTTTAGAGCCGTTTCCTCATTTCTGTAGCCCATCTTCTTCTTCAGGACAATCTCTTGGGTGATAGGATCTTTTTTCCTTTTCCAGTGAGTGGACTCGCCTCTTCTTGTGTTTCTTGCCTTTTCCTTCTGTCCGATGTTGTACAGTTGGAAGGCTGTGGCTCTGTCCATCCAGTATTTCTCCCTGTTACTGGTTTTATAGCCTTCATCTTTCTTGTGCATCCGGTGATAGGCCTGGCACATTCTTTTTTCCACGATGCGACGTACCTTTTTGGAGTCATGGGGAGCTTCCGTCTCAATGTCGAAGTTACGGAGCATCATTCCTTTCTTGAACTTGAGCTTCTCCTTGAAGATTTTCTCGGTCTCCTTCTTGAAGCGAACATCCTGGCCATTGAGGACAATTCTGTTTCCATCCATTTTCACTAGCATGGATGTGAAATCTTTTTCTTTTGCAGTTTCCATGTTCATGAGTTTCTGGATGGCGTTGAGTACGCTCTTGACGTTGAAGTTCACTCCGATGATGCTGTCTCTGACGTACTTGATCAGGTAGTACTCTTCTATTGTACAGTTATTATTGTGTAAGTACCATCCCAATGTTGCCAGATTCTCTGAATAGTTCCAGCAGTCAATCTTTTGGAATCGGATGAGGGAAGATTCCCAACTTGCTAAAATATTCTTAATTGATGTATTCATGTTTTTAATTTTAATGTTTACATCAGTATATAACACTTCTAGCTAAAAGGTTAACAAATGGTAGAGGAAAAGTTTTGTTCTGTGATTTGTAGATAGCATAAGGTTCCTATGTCTTAGGAACCTTATACAATCTGTCTTCATAATATTACTATTATTTTTTTACTGTTCGTATAGGAATTTTATAGCCAGGAAAAAGAAAAACTGTAGTTAAACTGCCCTGACTAGATATTTGAGCGATTCTTTTAGATCTTTCAATTAATTTATCATTATCATTTGTCCAAAAATAAACATTATCCATGTCATAATTCTCTGATGGTGTTTGGTATCCATGTGGAGTAAATGAAATAGTTTTTCCACTAGGTCCCAAACAAATATATGTTTTAATACCATTGTCTTCCACTAAGCTGATTTCACAATAATCCTTTAGTTCATCTATTTGCTCATCTGTCGGGAGATTGAATTCGTCAATAGCATCCCTGTATGGTAAGAACAGAACTTCTCCGTCTTTCTTGATGTAATCTGATGCCCAAAGCGTACCACTAGGAAGTCCCAGGTCTACATACTTCATTTCTTCTAGGATAGTCTCTTTCTCTGCTTTTTTGTAACCATCCTGGTATCCCACATTATAACCGGCAGAATACGCATCTATGATAGCCTGATTCAGAATATCATTAATTTTACCTTCTGCATACTTTTTAGCACAATCTAAACTCATATCTTTTTTATCTAATTTTTAAAACTATAGAAGTGGACAGATTATCGGTATGTCCTAGTCTTATTATTTAAAATAACCAATGTTCTCTGATAAGGACTCTTCTAAAAGGATTGTCTTTATTATCACACTGATTATTAAATAGAATCATGCAAGAGCGAAAATGCATTAGCTCATTACCAAATACTTTATATGCAGGATTTGGCTGACTTAAAAAAGCTTCTGTACATTCTATTAATCTAGCACCGAGAATTGGATGGCTCAGATATGCTCCAGCATCAATAATACGTCCGAGTCCATAGTATTCACTTTTAAACCCTTTACCTGATATTGCCATTTATGGAAATATAAACCACATCCAATCGGTTTCTTTCTTTCCATTTTTGATCTCTTGAAGAGCTGTATTATAAGTATTCCAAGAGTCTTGAGCGTGCAGAAAAGGATAATCGCTAATACATAGATTTCTCCAAAAATCTTCCCACTCTTCTTTAGTATCAAATGGAATAGTTTGATATCCACGAATTACTTTTGTCATTATTCTATTTTTAAAAGAAAACATCCAAAACTTCCTCAAACACATCATTTGGACTTACTCTATTGAAGAGATTCATAGAGGTGTTGAGCTTCATCACATCAACTCCGCTTCCCATGATGTATTCGATGTCCTTACCCTTGTGGAGCAGGAGCGCCTTGCAGCATTCACGGAGTCTGTCACCCAGAATCTCATGTTCAATATAGGCTCTGGCTTCACCCTCGCCATCCAAACCATAGTAGTTTGCGTTGTGGCTATGACCGAGTCCCTTCTGTTGTGGAAAGATATACCATATCCAATGGCTTTGTTTTCTTCCTTCCTTCAGTTCTCTCAAAGCCTGGGTATAGGCAAACTCCTGAGCATCCAGGAAACGTAAGAGATCATAGTGTGGCTGCTGAACCTTTGGCCATCCGATGATGTCCCAGAACTCAGAAGGAAGGCACACATTCTCAAAATCGTAACATCTTTCAAACAGAGGAGCCATTTCTTCTGGAGAATATCCGGCGATGCCGCAACCAATCAATGTTACAAAGAATGTCTTGTCAGGATGATTTTTGGCAAACTCAATGAAATCATCCACATCCTTTTTCATAGCTTCCATACCACTCATTGAATCGATGGCGTAACTCTTTCCCTGCAAACCATGTCCCTGACCTCTGATGGCACCGAACTTCTCCAGGGCTGTCTTTGCCGCACCACCATCATGATATCCCATGGCGTTGGAGCCGAATACAAAGATTTCACCAGCGGCAAGACGGCTGATGAGATGAGGGGTAACGCGAGTCTCTGGATTATTCGGTGACTTATCCAGTTTCGCAAGCTCTTCAGCTTCCACCACAGGAACCATCTTCTTCCATTCCTCCAGGAACTCTTTCATGTCGTATTTTAAGTTCTGAAGTTCAGAAGGCTTATATACGCCACTTTTCGCCACGTATTCTGCCACCTTCTTCTTCACCGTTGCCTCGGTCTTGAACTTTGCCATTTCCTTTGGATTCAACTTAAAGGTAAACGACTTATAGGTCTTCTTACCGTTGACCATTTCAAACTTGATAACTGAAATCTTTACTTCCTTACTCATTTTTATTATCTTTTAGTTATCTATTAATACCATTATCCCTTGAAAGGTAAACATGGTAGACTATTCTCTCCTGTTTATGTACGATGTTACTTCTGAGAGTTAGAGACATAAATTCGTTTTGGGTATTTACCAAGTACGAACAATGTAACCGGGCAAATCCAAACCTCCTTTGTGAATCCCTCTAAATTGGAAACCTTGTATGTAGCACCACCAAAGATTCTGTAATATTGTCTGGTAAGACAGATATCAGTAGATTCTTTCTGTTCGTAAGATACACGTACAGTGACCAATCTAGACTTGAATGTCTCCAACAGATGGTTGGCTCCTGCAACCATCTGCAAGTTATGATGGTGTCCAGCCCAAGGCATTTTAATATACCATAGGTTATCACTCTCTTTTTCGAAAGTAAGAACATACTGACGTGTGCTCAAAGACTTTATCATAGCCTTTACTAAAGTGGCAAACAATTTGAAATAATTCATTCTTGTTTAAACGTTTTATTAAATTCTACAAAAGTTTCGTTCGTAATGAAATTAGGTAGCAATAAGCTTCTTCGTTTCTTACAGCATCAAATCCTTGATGGTTGTACCATTCATGAATCTGCTTAAATCTACCCTTTCTCCAATACCATGCAAATGTCCGGTTTCTGAATACTGCCAGATATAGTACTTTCCTCTGCCCTCGATAGAAGGTTGACTGGAGTTATAATTGGCGATGAAGAGATAATAGCGATTGAACTTCGCCCCCATCTCCTTATTATAGAAGCTCTCGTTGCTATAGATGACAGGATACTTGCCATAGTGTTTCTTCACCAAGTCAGCAAACACCTGTACACTATCCTGCAGCTGTCGTCCCTTCCATCTTCCCTGGATGCCTTTCTCCTCCACATCCAATACAGGAATCAAGTCCTGCTCGCCCTTCTTCACCATCTTTTGGAAATCCCGGAACTGAGCAGTTGCAGAAGAGCCGGCAGACATCAGATGATAAGATCCCACCTTCAACCCATATTTACGAGCCAGTCTGATATTTCGGCGATAATGTCGATCAACATATCCTTTACCATGTGTAGCTCTGATATAAACGAACTTGATTCGCTTATTCTTCGCAATTTCCTTCCACTTGATAACTCCATTGTGTTTCGAAACATCAATGCCGTCATATCCGCCATGCGTATAAGGTTGCCCTTTCAATCTATCAACGAAGACATCAGACTAAGATGAACCGATACCTAACCATCGCTTCACCTTATATGGCGACATCACATACATAATCCTCATGCCAATACCTGCAAATACAATCAGGCTGCCTAAGGAAATCAAAGTATATTTCAATCCTTTCTTCATTGTTTTTATCTTTTAGTTGTTTTTAGGGGGACAAAGATAATGAATTTATCCGAAACTTTATAAAAAAATTGGAGATAAATATATGAAATGGGGTTATGCTAGTATGAAATGACAAAACGGATGCTTGGTAACATCATTATTCTAATATCTCTACTTGGGCTTCTTTTAAATCTATCAAAAGATATTTGCCATTTTATTACTTGCATAATCCCATCGAACTTACCCCACATTTCTATCCATGACGGCTCCAATGCCTATATCCCTCAAACTTTTCTGTCTAGTTTTTCGTCACCGTTCCTTTTCTGGCATTTACCGTAAAAATACCAAGAGAAGACTTTATTATATAAACGTCATTCTTCGATGATACCAACTTTGCCGATATTCCCATAAAGCTGACGCCGCCATCCTTCTTTTCAATGGTATACTTTCCGAAAGGAGTAGCTACGATGATGCGGTGCTTGGTGTTTTCAACTACTCCATACACCGTGTCGGATGGAGCCTGCTTTACCTGCTCGGCTACGTTCTTTATGTCATTTGCCACATCGATATTGTTACTCTTTGCAAAACAGGTTGTGGTGGCAGCTACTACCATCATCAAGGAAATCATAATCTTTTTCATAATGTACTACTTTAATAATATCACTAACTTTAAATGGTTTCATACTTCTTTTTGAAAACTCATTTGAGCATTTCTAGTAGTATATACCCTAGATTTGTAAAAGGTAAACATCATCTTCGATATTTCTTTTTTTGTGATATGGCTACTATCCACCATCAATCATCCCATTTGGTAATATCAGCTGGACTATGTGGTTGTTTTTCTATTAAGAAATTTGGTAATATGAGAGGTTTTGTGTACTTTTGTGATTGGAAAATAATAAGTGGAATGAAGAAACTGGGAATTATTATGGCGATATTACTACATGTAATTGTAGGATTCGCACAAAGAAGTATTACTGTTGGTGCCAAGATTGAAACAGATTTTCAGATTTGGTACTTGGACTCTATCGTTTTAAGTAATGATAGTACAACTTTGAAATGGCATGTGGAAAGTAAGGGGAATACTTATGCTTGCATGTCTTTGCTTCCTGCCTTGGTCGATCCTGGCACGATGAAAGAATACTATATGAAACATGTTTGGGGCATTGCAAAGGAGCCAGATAAAACCATCCTTAAACCGGGAGAAGTGCGCTCCTTTATTTCAACGTTCCCCCGTATCAGTAAATCAACCAAGCAGCTGGATTATCATGGTAATATCAAATTCTGGGTTAAGGGTATCAATCTGAAGAAGGGTGGATATAGTAAGGCTGCTCCGTATATTCCTGCTAAAAAGAATCATTTATCATTAAGTGATTTAATCAACAAGAAGAGTTCTTGGAAACAGCCTTCTGTTGAGGAACAAAAGAAAATGCTCAATTTATCAGAGAAGATGTTTGACTTAGGAATGTCTGCTTATGGCCGAGGTAAATACCAGGATGCGATTGAAATATTTACCAAAGTGAGTGATATCGACTCTATTGTTTATATAGGTATGGGTGATGGCAAGTTAACGTCTGCTCCTTATCTCGAACCAAAGCGTCCGTATTTTTCCAACTATAGTAAACAGTGGATAGCAAGTTGTTATCATCGTTTGGGAAAGGACTCTCTTGCAGAGACTTTCTTTCCTTATTACAAAGCGGTTCCTTTTGATAGAAAACTTGTTAGGAGGTCAGATTCCGTCCTTATTAATAATACTTTATTTACAATGAGGGTAAGCGATTCTTCGGAACTTGAAGGATTGTTTAAAAAGGTATGTAGCTTGGATTCTATGAACTTAGGACCCGGTAGCTATCGTTTTGCAATGGATTTAAAGAATTTAGCAAACGTATATATTATGACCAATCAGATTGATGCTGCATTGGCTCTATATGTTAGAACCAAAAATATTCTGGATTCCATTCAGCCGATGAACAATGACCAGTATTATAGTTATCTGGATAATTTGGCCAAACTTTATATTCGCAAATATGATTATAGTAATGCTTTAGCTTGTCTGAAAGAACTGATCAAAGTAGAACCTTCCGAGAAAAGAAATATTTTGGAAACGTTTCAGTATTCTAAAAAGGGAGAATTAGTTTCTTTGTATATGTCTATTGGTTATTATGATAAGGCATTGAAGATTTTGCGTGAAGAAATAAATAAAGAACTTCCAGATAAATCAAAATTAAGGGTAAAACTCATTTTTAATAGACATTTTGCAGACTTATATAATTGGTATGCCAAATGTCTTTTTGATGCAGGTTATCATAAGGAAGCCATTCGTGTTATGAATGGAGGAGATTTCAAAAGCACAGTTTCAGATGCAGATGAATTACTGGCTTTAGGTGATTATTCGAGAAAAAACTATGATGATGATTTTGCGCTTCAGTATTATAATCGTGCGGAAAAAATATTTCATCAGATGGATTCACTAAATCAAAATGTCACGATTGATTGGAATCTTTTAGGGCAATGGAATAATCAAGCTGTTACTAAAGTGTATCCTCGTAAGGCTCTGTTACTTTCCCAACGTGATATTTTGTCATCAATAGCTTTGCAAAAGCAGGTTGTTGCGGAAGAAGAAAAGATGCTTCATTATACTGACCGCCTGCTTATTGGACGAACTGGGGATACTTATTCGGCGGCTATGTCAAATCTGGCGTGGTATTATTTGTTGGCTCATGAACCTGATAGTACAATTCTTTGTGAGAAGAAGAACATTGCCGAGAAACTTAAACTCTATCCGAAGGAGAATCGTATTTTTGGTTTGTCGTATTTGAATATAGGTGAAGCTTATGCGGCTAAAGGTGATTATCGCCAGGCTTTGGAATACACTAAACAGGCCATGACTCACCTTAGGTATGATCGTGATCAGAGAAGAGTGCTGGCAAATTTGGTCAAATATAGTTATAAGTGTAGGCAGACGGGAGCCACTGGTGAGTATCTGACCAGACTCTATCGGCAGAATCGTGAAGATTTAGTGAAGTTCTTTGCGGATCTTACCTTGCAGGAAAAGAATGAGTATTTGAAAAAGAATCGTCGATTCTATCAGAACTTCATGCCTCAGTATGCTGAAGTTCTCAAATCCGATTCTTTGAATCAGATCTTATATGATGCAACCATACTTGTCAAGGGAATCTTACTTGGTTCTGAATTGGGATTCAGAAAGGAACTCATGAAGAATGGAAATCCTGACTTGATTCGCAAATATGAGCAGTTGAAGATCAACAAGCGTGTTTTGCTCCGTTCCCAAATGGAACCTTCTAAAGGTAAAATAGGGGATTTTTCCGCTTTAGAAAGGGAAACAAATTTGTTGGAGGATTCTTTGATAGTTGCTTTAAAAGCTTATGGTGACTATACTCGCTTCATGAATTATACCTGGAAGGATATTCAAAAGAAGTTAGGTCCGAACAGTGTGGCAATTGAGTTCCTCTCTTTTGAGCCTGTAAATTCAGGGAAGGATTCATTGGGTGTTGGAGAAAAAGCTCTGCGCACCTATGCCGCATTGTTGCTTAAAAAGGAGTCTTCCGCACCTTTGATGATATCACTGGGGAGTGAAAAAGATTTTGATTCGTCCCGGGATAAGCAGGTTTTGACGGATAGTTTGATATGGAAGCCTCTGGTAGATGAGTTGGCTGGTGTAGATACTGTATATTTTTCACCTGTAGGTCGTTTGCATACGATTCCAATTGAATATTCTTCAATGTTGGAAGGAAAGGAAGTGTATAGGTTGACATCTACCCGAATCATTGCTGAGAATAGCCATTCGTGGAAGCATGGCGGAAATGCAGTTCTTTATGGTGACATTGATTATGACGCCGAACCTCTCGTGGTCAAGAAAAAGCCAGAGGTATCTGTATTTTCTGATGGCTTGAACAAAATGAGAGGGTGGGGGGATGATCTGAATGCGCGTGGATATAGTTTCTACCCTTTGGATTATTCAAAAGACGAGGTTCTCAATGCTAGGAAGGAATTGAGGAGAAAGAGGGTGCGCTGTCAGCTCTATTCTGGAGCCAAAGCCTCAGAAGAGTCATTCAAGGCTTTGTCTGGACAAGAAGTGCAGATTTTGCACCTTTCTACTCATGGAGCTTATGTTCCGCCTAGTAAGGTAAAGTACAGAAAGGCAGATTATAACATGAATTTCTTGCTTGAAGGTCATGATTTAGGACGCATACCTTCTGAGGATATAGACATGACGCATTCTTTTTTAATGATGGCTGGCGGCAATAATACTTTAAACTGTGATACCGTGGCTTACAGCGATAATGATGGTATTCTAACGGCGCAGGAAATCTCACAGCTTGATTTCCGTGGGTTGGATTTGGTTGTTCTTTCTGCCTGTGAGTCTGGCTTGGGCAAAATCTCATCTGAGGGTGTTGATGGTCTGCAACGAGGTTTCAAGAAAGCTGGAGCCCAGGCTATTATCATGAGTTTGCGTTCTGTCAAGGATAAGGAAACAGCGGAGTTTATGGCTTGTTTTTATCGAAACTTAGTTCATTTTCCGATGCATAGATCTTTTCAGCTGACGGTCAATGAAATGAAACAGAAGTATCCGTCGAATCCAGAGAATTGGAATTCGTTTATTCTTTTAGATGCAATTTAAATGTATAAAGCTTGTATGGAAGTGGAATACCACCTTCCATACAAGTTTGTCATCCTCTTTGGTATTTGTTTATCTTTCTTTTTCGGTATAGCAAATATCCGCCAACACTCAGTCCACCTATTAATATTAGTAGCGCTATATGATTGTCATCCTGGTTATCATCAGAGGGGCTGGTTTCCGTATGATAATGTGGGTGTGGGTGACGTATATGATATTTGGCAAAGAGCATGTTGCTCATTGCGAGTATAAGAACAGTTGTTAAACAGAGCCTTTTCATACGTAATTGAATGTTAAAATACTACTTTGAATGTTTTATGAAAGAGCAAATGACAGCTACCAGCTTACCAAGTCTTTTGTTTGACTTTACTTCCTGGATGAAGAGTGTTTCTTCATGTTTGCTCATATTGTTTCGGACATATTTATTCACCTGGTGAAATACATCGTCAAAAGTATATTTATCATGTTGCATAAGAATCTTTTTTATAGATCTTGACCTATTATAATATCTATCAGTTCATTATATATCTTGGAGGCTTCTGCAGCAGTCTTTTCAATTTTGCTCAAGAACTCCTCCGAAGAGATGTCTGAGTTGAAAGCATCAACCAATGAGTTTGTTTCTTGCGACTCATTTTCCAGACGCAGATCTTTTCTTTGCATCAACTTGCGCAGAACAACCACTCCATGAAGGTAGTTGGGTCTTCTGTTTATTACATATTGCATGATGTTCAGACCATTGTCAGGAGTATGCAATTCATTGACTACACTTGCTGCAAAGAAGTATTTTGCATCGAACCTTTCTTTCAGCTGGGCAAAGATCTGACTGTGAATTTCATCTGCAGTTTTCCAATCCTCTTTCAGCGCATAGGCTCTTGCCTGAATGTACATGGCATCCTTGCACTCCTTTTTCTGTGCCAAAACTTGATTGGCATAGGAGATTGCTTCTTCATACCGGTCTCCGTAGAGGCAGATGATAGCATTGATGAAATTGGCACAGATGGAATTGTTTTCAATGACCGGAACTTCACATGTTTTGTGCAGGAGAACCGAGTCATCGATGACAATGTCGAGCAAGGTGGCAATCTTATTGATGGCTTCCTTGATTCTGCATGCCTTGGCATCCTCAGCAATCAGCTCTAAGCACTTCTCTGATGCCTCGTTATACTTACCCTGATGGAGGAGAGGATAAATGACTTTTGAGAAATCGTATTCATTTTGAAGCTGTTTCTCGTTGTTGAATCCTTTGGCAAACTCCATGATTTCTCCTGAAGGTTTGATGTGAGTCGGCTTAATGGCAGATGACAGGAACAATCCCTCCAGTGATTTTACACGGCTGAGTGCCACATACAGCTGTCCCACCTGGAATATGCCGCGATTCAAGTTGAGTTTCATCTTGCTAAAGGTGAGCCCCTGGCTCTTGTGGATGGTGATAGCCCATGCCAGTCGGATAGGATATTGGGTGAAGGTACCTGTCACTTCTTTTTCTGTTTTCATCTCTTTCTTGTTATACTTGTAGTTGCAGTTTTCCCAAGTAGTCCGAGATATTTGATGTTTCTGGCCATTTTCAAACTCAACTTCAATCTTGTCGTTCTCCAGATGGGTAATGATACCGATGCTGCCATTGGCCCATCTTTTGGCAGAATCATTCCTGCACATCATGACCTGGGCACCCACTTTCAAGGTCAGACTTTTCTTTACAGGATATTTTTTCTCGTTGAATTCCTTTTCAATCAATGCCTCGTAGGTAAATGCTGGCGTATCGAGTTTGTCAAGTTCCTCTTTGTTGAGTTTATCTGCTTCTGCATTTACTGAACTCAGGGTAATGACGTATTTGTCATTGCATTCTTGCATTCTGGAGTTGAGCTGGTCAAGATCTTCCTGCAGGCAGATGCCATTTCTGATACGGTTGAGGGTTGAGAGGAACTTCGCATCTTCCTGACGATATACCTTCTGGAACTCAATCGTCGGCAGGTTTTTGCCCCTGAAAGCTTTAGCCTTGAAGAAAAATGGGATACCTTCACCATACATGTCGTACAGAATTTCCTGGTCTTCTGCCTTAACCACTGGAGGAAGCTGATAGATGTCACCCACGAAAACTACCTGCTTGCCACCAAAAGGAAGGCCGGAGTGGCAGATGTGTTTCAAGGTACGGTCAATGGCATCTATGAGGTCTGCTCTGCACATTGATACCTCGTCAATGATAAGAGTATCAACGTTTCTTAGCAGTTCAATTTTAGCACTTCTTACCTTGCCTACCTCTTTGAAGGTGATGACACTGAATGGAAGCCCAAAGAATGAGTGGATGGTATCACCACCTGCATTGATGGCTGCGATGCCTGTTGGGGCAAGAACGATGAAGTTCTTGTTGATTTCCTCTTGAATCTTTTTCAGAAATGTGGTTTTACCTGTACCTGCCTTGCCTGTCAAGAAGAAACTTACGTTTGTGTCCTTGATGAGCTGATAAGCCATTTCCTGCTGCTTGTTGTTTACGTCGTATGTCATGATGCTTGATTTTTATTGATGTTTATGATATGAATTATGTTAGTTCTCTGTTTGCAAAACCGGTAGGAGGTTCTGAAGATTGATGTTGTAGTCATCAGAAAGCAAACTTACATAAGTAGCTCCTATAATTTTGTCCACTTCGCTTACAATTGAATCCCTGCGGACTGGCAGATTCTGCAACTTCATCTGAGAGATAATATAATCAGAAACCATTTCCTTGGCCTTGTTTTGAATCAGGTCCTTGTCATAGAAGGTCTTCTCGAATTTGTGGGAACCAATGAGTGTTCTTGATTTTTGGTTGAAGGTATAGACTTCAATCTCATCAATGTATTTCCAGTTGTGGAATAGTCCCACCTTTTCTACAATGGCCAGACGGTCAGAGAAACGCAGTCCCTTGTAGTACCAGTTTCCTTTTGCAGACTGGTATTCATCACTGATGAACATCTTTTCTCCTTCGTTCCATACAGGGATGTTGCATCTTGGATTTCCATAAACCGGTAAGATGCCGTCAATGAATGATGTAGTATTGATTGAAATGTTTGCCATAACTATATTCTCCTATTCTTTTAGTTCAACAATCTGGTTGGGTTATTCTTGATGGCTTCCTCTACAAGTTTGTTGGAGAAAGCTTCGATATCACTTTTTGCAAGGGAGGCATTGATGAGTTTTGCCTGGCTTTCAATGTAGTCCTCCAGCATTCCGATACACATGCTCTTTGCGCTGCTTTCTGAGAAAATACAGCAATTGAGATCTTTTGTGGCAATGAGTTTCTTGTCGGTTCCATTGAAGCCGTAGATTCTGATGCCATTGAGGAAAGTGTAGAGGTAACCTTCACCAATACTGTAGCTGATGATGATTCGGTTCGACAGGCGAATACCCTGATAGTAGGTGTTGCCCATTGCACTTGTATAAGCATCTGAAAGATAAATATTATGCTGCTTGTTATAAGTAACATTACTTCCAGAAAGAGCAGGTAAAGCACGCTCTACTACTGCTGTTAAATTTGCCGCGATATTCATAATTCTATATTTTTATTGTTTATACTCTGTTTTAAAGATTCATATTGAAATCTTACACTGATATATACCACCAGCTCAGAAAAGGTAAACATTACCTTGATAAAACTTCAAAAAAACAGAAAATGTGCCTTTCAAAGGAGAATATAAGGTTTTCTTCTCCTTAAAATATAAAAAAACAACTCTCTTGACATATAATTAGAAAATATTTTGTTACCTTTGCCACAAAAAGTATGGTTACCATTATACCTCTTATTATATTGTTTTTAGCAGCATTGCTGTTTGTACCCTTTGCCAGGCAGCTTGTAATGGACAAGATGGATTGGCTAACAATCCTATCTACCAAAAGTTTGAGATATTTTTTATCAAAAAAACATTTTGGTGTTTACCTTTTTACAACTCGAGGTATTATATGATGAATCAAATTATTAAATTTATGAATAAGATGAAAAGAAAAATGCTGGGAAGAGGATTTGTTGTAATCCATTCTCTTTGCAAAAGTAAAAAACAACTTCGGTGCCTGGCTTCTTCAGCGGGCGCTAGTAAAGTAACAGGAATAAATAGTAAGGAGGAAAATTATGTATAAACAGCAACAGAGAGAAGCCCTGGAAAAGGCATTAGAATCCATGAATTCGGAGAATTACGAGGCTTTTGCTTCTATATTTGCGCAAGATATTCATTATCCAGATCTTAAAAAACTGATAATGGATTATTTTGAAAGTTTGAAAAATTATAAAGAGTATGCCACATTCGTTTGGGATATGGTTGAATTAAGTAATCAAATTAAAGAAAATATAAAAAATAAGGAACAATAAAGTTATTGATTCTGCTTTAAAAAATCCGAAATTATGTTTTGTCTTTGTAACCTGTTGGGTTATCAATAGAACTTTTCGTAAGATTGACTTTTAAAAGTGGACTCAGGAGTGTAAAAAAGTGGAATTAAAACATAACAGATTATGATAATTATTAAAAACAAAAGATGTAAGTTAGAGAATATTCGTAAAGAATATCCTGGTGCAATAATTTTTGATGTTACTTCTAAAGGTGCATTAAAAACACTCTCTCCATTCTATCCTCATGGTGATATCCCAGTATTTGGTTCTGACAAAGAACCAAAGGCTGGAGATCCATATTTAGGTTCAGCAGAGCAGAGAGATTTTAAATACTATTCTGCTTCTGTAGAAGGTGTATGGCAAGGTCTGAAGGTGTTTGAGCATGCAGGTGTTGATACTTCTTGCTTTACTAATACTACTATGCGTAATTTAAAGCGTAGCTGTAGACGTTTTGGCAAGTGTTTAGGACACATGTTTTGGGGAAAGCTAATAAACTATACTGCCGCGAGATATGAAATTTACAAGCCTGCTTATGAATACATGCTTCGATGGTGTTGTTGTGAGGAGATTGATTATTTAACTTATTTAAATGAGCACAATAAAACAATAGTATTACTTGACTACAATACTAATTGTGACATAAATGATTTGTCTTCTCCGCTCTCACATGCTTCTTTAATTAAAGAATTTGTAGAAATATATGGTATTTTACCTGAAGACTTTGTATTCTCTCAGGAATGGGTAGATAAGCACTCAGTTAAGTAATATTCGCACTTTTTTTAAGACAAGCTCCTAAGCATGAGTTTAAACTGCTTGTTTTTAAATATGCAATAACATTATTGTCAGGATAAAAATCTGAGTATGGTGTCTAAGTTGTTGAAGATGAATTGAATATATAGTTCTTTGATTTTTTGGATTATTTCTTTTACTTTTGCAGAGGAGCCTCAAATGGCTCTGATTTGCTGTGATGCGTACAAAGAAGACCATATTTTCTCAGATTATGTCTCTGGTTTCTCGTTATGAGTTCCAGAAATGTGTTGACCTTTACAAGGGTGATTGGCATGCCAAGCACTTACTAGTCTAGTAAGCACTTCTATATTCCACAGACACTTCACACAAATATCCAAGTCTATTGGTCTGCTTCTGTTTAAGTAAGTTGATATCCATTCCATATTCAAAGTAACATACAATCAGTACAGGAAAGGTAAACGTCACATTGATAAAACATCAAAAAGTATAGAAAATGTGCCTTTTAAAGGAGGAATATAAGTTTTTCTTCTCCTAAAGCGATAAAAAATAACTCTCCTGATATGTAATTAGAAAATATTTTGTTACCTTTGCTGCAAAAAATATGGTTACCATTATACTTCTTATTATATTGTTTTTAGCAGCATTGCTGTTTGTTCCCTTTGCTAGGCAGCTTGCAAAGGACAAGATGGAATTGGCTGCCAATCCCATCAACGAAAAGTTTGGGATACTTGTGGGTATCATCAATGATGCGCTTCTTGCCGGTGGAGGTGAGGTCACTCTTTTCGATGATAATCCAAAACTCATGAACCTGTTTTCCAAAGATCAGGCGAATATTCTTATTCAGTTCTTCTATGGAACAGGTAATCTTACCATTACTCTGAACTATAAATATTATCAAAGAGAACTGGTCTTTAAAAAGGAGTTCTATCATCTTCGGGAGGCCAGTATATACCAACAGAAAGATGTTGCCAATGAGTTTATAGAATTATGCCAGAAGAAAATCATGGAGCATCAGCGTAAGGTATCTTATGAAAGCGTCAATGGTATGAAGCATCCTCATCAGGGTACTGGATACCCGAGTGATCCTACTAATGTTCTCAGTATTATGTTTGCTTCTGTATCAAACGAGATGCGTTGCTCTTTGGTCAACTTTGTGGTAGCTATTGCTCAGGAAGCTGGGTTGGTTGCAGAGAAGGATTTCTTGGAAATACCACCATTGGCCAACTTCATCCTTTCTTTAAATGTAAAATGGGAGGATTGCAGACAAAGATTATTGGCAATGGGGGAGGAGCAGATTTACAAAGATCTCAATGCTTTGGAGGAAAGTGCTGCTACAATGCTGATGTTGACTTCTGCTCAAACAGTCAGTTTGCTGAATGTTTCCAATCATCCTGAAATGGAAAGTAAATTCTATAGTTCTTTTGAGAGAATTGGCTACTCCAGGGAAGTGGTAGATCAAACCTTGACTAAAATGATGGCTATGAGCCAGATGTTCTTATGATGAGAAGAGTAATACTTATCTGGATGCTGGCTCTCGCATGTCTGCATACCATGGGAAAGGAAAAGTGTTTGCTTATCGGTATAGGTCATTATCCATCCTCCACCGGTTGGCATGAAATAGGATCGGTAAATGATGTGAAGCTCTTGCAGAAGTCAATGACAGCCTTTTCTGTTCAGACCCTGACAGATCAGGAAGCAACCCATGATGGAATATTGGCTTCAATCAATCGGTTGTTCTCTGAAATTGAGCAAGGTGATACAGTTCTCATTCATTTTTCTTGTCATGGCCAGCAGGTTCTAACCAAAGGCAAGGATGAGAAGGATGGGTTGGACGAGGCACTCATACCTTACGATGCCCGCAGTAAACGTTCCGGCAGTTATCATGGAGAAAATCATCTCCTTGATGATGAACTGGGTGTCATCATCAACCGTTTTCGCAAGAAACTGGGAGAACATGGATTCCTGATTGTTTCTTTGGATGCTTGTTTCAGTGATTCCATGAACAAGGGAGAAAAGAAGTCACGGAATGTAGTATATAGAGGTGGAGAAGAGATCTTTGGTGCCAATTACATAACGCCTGACAGTCTAAAGAAGGTGCAAGCCAGGAGATTGCTGCAGGATAATGTGCCTTTGGAATATATGGAGAAGGCAAGTGAAATCATAGTCATCAGTGCATGTAAGTCCTATCAGCGCAATTGCGAGATATCTGTCAAGGGAGTCAGTTACGGTCCATTATCCTATGCGATGGCTTTGGCTTTCCAGCATGGAGGGATTGCTGATGTGAGGAGTTGGTTGGACAGGGTATATGATGAAATGGTAACGAAGGCCTTTACACAGAATCCACAGATAAGAACTACTTTGGATTACAGATTTCCAGAGGTCACCATGGACGAGCCTGTGAACCAGGTAGAAGAGCAGTCTGTTGCACATCCATGGTATGTTTATCTGGCAGCAACCATTTTATTAATTGTTTTATTCGGAATTATTATATGGAGAATGAAAATACGCAAATCGTAAAGCCTTCCATAGGATTATCTATTCTGATGTACCTGTTTTTGATGGTACTGGTAAAGTGTTTCTTTGCACAGTATGATGCCATTGATTCATTGTCAGAACAAATCCTGATGGGCTATGATACCATAGTTGTCGTCAGTTCATTTCTGATAGATATATTTATGTATGTGTATGGAGTCGTAGCTATATATAAGACATTACAGAGAAAGAGTTATGGCATAGGAATGTTGAAGATGGCCGTTTTCTATCTGGCTTTGCAGCATACTTTCAAGTCTTTGGGTCCGGTGGGAATGGCACCTAAGCTTTACTTTTGCATGGCTGCTGTTTTTGAATGGTTCTTCTTCCTTTATCTGTTCAAGGCCAAGAGTCTGATGGTCTATTTGCCACCCAAGATGAGAACGTTTGGAGTTTATGGTATTTGTGGTCTTTCTCTGTATGTAATGGTTGGAGGCCTATATGGAATGAATATCTGGCAAAGTATCATGAAGCAAAGTAACAGCTCAAGAATGAATGTTACTAAGATGGAATTGGATAGCCATTATTATACAGATGGTCTTTATGCTTTTCAAACACCGGAATCTTGGGTCAAAGACTCCATCAAATCGGTAAAGGATGGTGAAGCTTTATTGGTCTTTCATTCTTCCAATGCCGCAATCATCCAGATGACAACAGTTCTAGGCGAGTGCAGGTCGAGATTAGATTTTTATCAGTTGGTGTTTCAGGCGAAAGTGAATGCTCTTGATTTCCGGGAAGTGGATTATGGAGAAAGACAGATCAACGGGTCCACATTTTACTATAGTACTTATGAGTATTTTAACAGGAAGGGGAAAAAGAAGTATTGGTCATTCTCCTCTTTGGTTGATACGCATAGCTATAAGATTTTATGTTTGTCTCAGATGGAAGCCAATTCGCCGAAGCAATCCCTATATGATGCCATTGAAATCATGGGGAATGCCAAAAGTTGCCTAGAAGAGTGAGGTGTTGTGCATCAAAGCATAAATCAGATAGAATATGCTGCATGTGGCAACAATCCTAAACAGGCAAATGAAGAGGGGAGACACAAAAAAGCCTATGGTAAGGTCTTTGACAGACTCCCACCATCCCTTTTTGTGTACACAGCGGTCATACATGACAAGGTATGCCGCCAAAACGCCACCTGCAAACAGCAGGAATTTAATCATTGATATAATCATTTTGCAAAGATATGAAAATTAATCGGGTTTCACAGAAGGATTATCCAAAAATATCATGGAAGAATAGCTTTTTTATGAATATTTATTATTTCTTCTGCTTCTATAGACTGCTAGCCTCTATAATAATAGGCTTGGCTTTTTCCATACTGCTTTTTCTGATTGTGATGGATTTGATGATTCCCTCACAACTGAGCAGCATTGATTATAAAACCACCTTGAAACTCTTCGACCAGTTACAGCAGGCTAATCGTCATCAGGATGCGATTAATCTGATGGAGTATAAGGGTAAAATCCTTGATGATTCTCCCGAAGAGATTGTCTACAAGTCAAGGTTGGCAGATTCTTATTATCATGTGGGTGACTATAGCAAGGCAGAAAAAATGTATCTTGATATATGGAATCTGCTTCCAAAGTTTATAAAGGAATATGGTGATTCCGAAGATGCTGATGTGCAGTTTTCCAAGCAAGCATTGTATTATGCTACAGCCAGAATCATCTATCTCTTTTACGAAAAGATAGGTGATGTCAATAATCAGCTCAAGTTTTATCATATTTACAAGAAGTATTATTATGGTGCACAACAGGAGATAGACCGGTTCGTAGCAAAGGCCTACAATGAAAAGGAGTGGTTTTCAACTTTAGATATTGCCATTCCTAAAGAGCTTATACAGTATGATTCCATTGTGGTTTCCTATTATCAGAATAAGGAATTGGCCATCAGGAGTATGGGGAAGTATGTTGATAAAACATTAGGTAACCAGCAATATCCCCCACGTTACAAGGTTAAATGTCTCAATCAGCTTATCAAGTGGGATTTTGAAAATGGTAAGGAGATTGATGCCTATCCCAGAATCCTTCAGGCTGTGGACCAGATAAAACAGATGAATGTACTTGCAGAGTGCGAGGACTTGGGTGAACTGTCCGACTATTGTTTCAGAATCCATGATCTTTCCATGAGTAAGGTACTGTTTAAGAAATATCAGAAATTCCTGGATCGCTATCATGATAAGAATGATTATGAATATATTGTGAACTATGTGAGAGGTTTCTGGTTTCAGGAGGCTGAGGGCGACTGGGATGGTCTCATCTCTGATTTGCAACTCTACTGTGAAGGTATGAAAAAGCAGATTGCCTTAAACCTACCGTCAATGACTGAAGAGCAGCGTGAGCATTTTGCCCAGCAGTTTGATGTGGCCTATAATTATACTTTTCATGTATTGCAGAAACATCCGACGCCTGAATTGGCCAATTTGTGTTTTGACAATATTACTTTTAAAACAGGACTTCTTCTCCGTTCCAATTTGTCTATCAGGCATAGTATCGAGAATATGGGTGACCCTGAGATTCTGAAAAAGTACAATGAGCTGGGTGATTTACGGAAGAACCTGTCTTATCAGGAGATTTCAGGAAAGAAACTGTTTAATCAAAAAGATGAGATACAGAAGAAAATTGATGATATTGAGAAGGAACTGGCGTTGAAATGTACAGATTTCAAGACAAAGAATGAACTGGAAAATCAGGATTACCACCAGGTACAGAAGAGTTTGGATTCTGGTGAAGCACTCGTCAATCTGGTTGAAAACGAAGGTCAGCTGTTTGCACTCATGCTGAAACACAAAGGTGATGTGTCATATATCCCTATGGGAAAGCTTGCTGATATACAGAGTCAGCTGCAGCGGCCTATCTTTGAAATCTATCATGATCCGGGGCTTACCCAAAAACTCTTGGGGAAGGTGTTGGATGCGGCTGCTGGTATCCATACCTTATATTATGTACCAAAGGGAATTTACAATCAAATTGCTGTGGGTGCATTATATATGGGCAATAACAAATATGTATGTGATACAAGGCAGTTGAAGCTGTTGTCCAATCCTATGGATATAAAGACGGCAAAGCCATTCAACTTGTCTGCAATCAGTCATGGTGCTACGTTATGGGGTGGTATAGATTATGGACCGGGTTCTGCAACTCTTCCGGCGTTGAAGAGACAGGCTATCAAGCGAGGAGAAACCCTTTCCAACTTGCCTTATGCCTATAATGAAGTGATGGATATTTCAGCTTTGTTTCGGGCTAAAAATGTAAGGAACCGGGTTTATACGGGTAAATATGCCACAGAAGCAGCCTTTAAGGCAAAGAGCAAGATGAAGAATAGCATCATACATATATCTACCCACGGCTTCTTTAAAGACAATGCTCCGAACAAAAATCCGATGTTGGAATCGGGATTGTTCTTTGCAGGGGCAAACAGGTATTGGTGTAATGACAAGCTGCAGCTATCTCCTTATGCAGATGATGGTATCTTGCGTTCTGCCGAGATTGCCACATTGAATTTGGCTGATTGTTCACTAGTGGTGCTGTCTGCCTGCGAAACGGGTTTGGGATACAGCAATTCCAGCGAGGGAGTATATGGATTGCAGAGAGCCTTTAAACTGGCTGGTGCCAAGCAGATTCTGATGAGTTTGTGGGCAGTGGATGATAGAGCTACGGATATGTTGATGACTGGGTTTTATCAAGGCTTGCTGCGTGGAGAAGATGCTGATGAAGCTTTGCAGAAAAGCAAAGCTCATCTTAGAAAGATGTATCCTTCTCCAGAAGACTGGGGGGCTTTTGTCCTTCTTCATTAAACTGTTCGTTCCAACTAGTTAAACAAACGGAGGATACATCATGGCGGTGTATCCTCCGTTTGTTTTCAATGATTGGATTTCATTTTTCTCAAGATAGAATTTGTCTTCAAATACTCATCTTCCGTGAGAAAATCATATCTTTTTTTGCCCAATCTGTTCAAGACAAAATGGTGCCAATAGCTGTGATGAAGGTTCTTGAGACCATGCAATGTGGGTGTAGGATTCTTGCAAAATTCTATGTTCATAAGGAGTATATTCTTGTCGTTGACAACATAAGGGGCAGAATTCAGGATTTCATTCAAAAGTTCGTATGCACTGGCGTATTGTTGGATATGGATCAATGCAGATGAAAGTTTCATCTTTTTTACATAATCCGGTTTTTCACGGATATCTTGCTTCAGGAGTTCTGCCATGATGGTGTAATACCGATAGTCGCGTCTGAACTTCCAATAGTTGTAGCCCCAGTATGCCACCAGGAAAATAATTAATAATTTAGCCATATATCGATCTTTTTGGTTAGTTATCCGGCAAAGTTACGAAAAATATCTGGAATATGGAAGGAATCAGTCATTTTTCTTTTAAATTCAAAAAAACTATTTGGGTGTTTACCTTTTCCAGGTTGATGTTATATAGGAGTGTAAGACATCTGATGGTGTTATTAGAAGATTAAATATGTTGAATTATTAAAAATAATAGATTATGATAATTATTAAAAACAAAAGATGTAAGTTGGAGAATATTCGTAAAGAATATCCTGGTGCAATAATTTTTGATGTTACTTCTAAAGGTGCATTAAAAACACTCTCTCCATTCTATCCTCATGGTGATATCCCAGTATTTGGTTCTGACAAAGAACCAAAGGCTGGAGATCCATATTTAGGTTCAGCAGAGCAGAGAGATTTTAAATACTATTCTGCTTCTGTAGAAGGTGTATGGCAAGGTCTGAAGGTGTTTGAGCATGCAGGTGTTGATACTTCTTGCTTTACTAACACTACTATGCGTAATTTGAAGCGCAGCTGTAGACGTTTTGGCAAATGTTTAGGACACATGTTTTGGGGAAAACTAATAGACTATGCTACTGCAAGAGACAGTATTTACAAGCCTGCTTATGAATACATGCTTTTATGGCGTTGTCGCGAGGAAACTGATTATCTGACTTATTTAAATGAACACAATAAGACAATAGTATTACTTGATTATAATACTAATTGTGATTTGAATGATTTGTCTTCTCCATTATCACATGCTTCTTTAATTAAAGAATTTGTAGAAAGTAGTATTTTATCGGAAGACTTTGTGTTCTCTCAGGAATGGGTAGATAAGCACTCAGTTAAGTAATATTCGCACATTTGTAAGACAAGCTCCTAAGCATGAGTGTAAACTGCTTATTTTTAATATGCAATAACACTACTGTCTGGATAAATCCGGATTATGTAGTGAGATAGAACAAATTAAGATATAATGGTTATGACAAATACTAAGATTCCGGGACTCAGCTTCTCCCTTAAACGAGCTATTGGCATTACTGCCGCTAAACGTGCCTTTACAAAGGCTACTGGTATTCCCACCACGAAGACTGGTATCGAGAGAAAGATCGGTGCTGCTGTCATTGGGTTGTTTTTGGGGAAAAAGAAATAGGAATGTTTACCTTTTCACACCTCGAGGTATTATATGATGAATCAAGTTCTCGAATTTATGAATAAGATGAAAAGAAAAATGCAAAGAAGAGGATTTGTTATGATCCATTCACTTTGCAAAAGTAAACAACAGAGCAGGCGTCAGGCTTCTCCTGTTGAGACCATCGGTCAGGCATCAGCGGATTCTGCGTCTGTTGCCATGATATATCGCAGTGAATTGGATTACATCTCACGATGCATTCTGGATTCAAAGACGATTGAAACGGGTGGGCAGCTCTTTGGCTTCTGGACTTCTACAGGGATTCCTGTTGTACTCTATGCCATTGGTCCAGGACCACACGCCAATCATCAGTGTACCTTCTTTAATCAGGATGTTGATTATCTGGTAAAGGTAGGAAACATGCTTCTGCAGAGATATGGATTGCAGCATATCGGTGAGTGGCATTCTCATCATCAGTTGGGACTGGCTCATCCAAGCGGTCATGATGCTTCCAACATGCAGATGGTAATTGACCTGAAGCATCTTGGCAGGTTCCTTCTTTGCATTGGCAACTGTGATGCGCATGCTTCTACGCTGAATGCTTTCTCTTTCTTGGAGGGACATCAAGACTATCAGCATGCTTCATGGCTCATCAAAGAGATGGATAGTCCATACCGTCAGCTCGTGGACCGGGAACTTCACGACATTCTCCTACATCCTTGTTGTCAGGAGCCTAACATGGTTGGCTTGAAAGTATTGGGTGAAGAAAAGCCTGTCTTCAGTCAGGAATACTGGCTTCGTGACAAGCAGAACAATCTTGTATTGAAGAAGATTATTGATTTTCTTGGCCAGTATGCCGACAACCGGGGATGTGATGTGAAATTGGATGGGAGAGGGCATGTGCATCTTTTTCTGGATAAGCAGGATGGAAGCATTGAGGAAATTTACTTTCCTGGAGGTTTTCCGCAAGAAGCCCCTGTGGTGAAGCTGCAGGATAGAGTGATGAAGGCACAATGGAACTATAATGGTGATATTTATCGATCTTTCACCTATTATTATGGTATGAGTTTGCCTCAGGAATTGGTTAGTAACTTATAAATTGAGAATGATATGATGGATTATCAGAGACTTCAAATGGAAAAGCAGGTGTTGGCTCGCAAGTTGCCTGCCTCTGCCTATGTTTTCCAGGATATGAATACATCAAAGCCCTATATTCTGTTAGGTGCTGTCACCAACAGTAAGAATATCTATACCATAAGAATAGATTTGGATCAGTTTCCTAATGAGGTGCCAAAGGCTTTTGTTACCAAAATGCTATTGACAAAGACTGGAAGCCGGATGGACTCTGCGAGTGCTCCTATGCATACATTGAGCAGTGAACATGGTTTTACGCGAATTTGTCATTATGGGTATAACTCATGGACGCCAATGGTTTCTATATACAAGATATATATCAAGTGCCGTCTTTGGTTGGAAATGTATGAAGCACATCTTCGTACTGGCAAGAATATAGATTTCTTCTTGAACCATCAGGCATAGTTTTTACTGTTACATTAGTCAAATTTAAAAAGATAAGCAATATGAGAATGAATGATAATGAGTTGAGCGCACTGGCAGACAGTGTTCGTGAACAGGGATTGAAGCAGGAAGCTTCAATGACACAGTTGGTTTATGATTCACAAACAGGAGAGTTCCGACAGATTACCCGGGGAACCCAGCCTCTCACTGGTGAGATTGTTACAGATATGACGGAGAACGGCTTTGCCTGTTCTCCTGTCATTTATCTGAGCAAGCAGGATGTGCTTGAATTCGCTTCTGAAGGAGACGAGGTTGCTGAAGGTTATTCTTATGAGTGGGAGGGAGAGCAGGTGGTTCATCTTTCCCTGAAGAAAGCCTTGCATGCTTATGGAGATGCCGGCCACATTCTTTTTGCGACTTCTACTGCTGCGGTGAATGAGGATTACACTGGAAAGTTCTGCATCATCGTAAGGGCTGAAGATGATGTCCATGTATATGAAAAAGTGAATGGAGAGCTGATACCGAGAGCTTTTGAATATATCCCTGCTAAAGATGAACTCTACTCTAGAAGCAAAGGTATTCTGGAAGTGAATGTATTGGAGGGGAAGCGGGTGATGATTGTTGGCTTGGGTAGTTTTGGCTCTCAGATAGCCATAGAACTGGCCAAGGCTGGAGTGGGGAGTTATTCTCTTTGGGATTTTGATAGGGTGGAGTTGCACAATTTGGCTCGTCATACCTGTGGTATCCAGGAATTGGGTCGTTTGAAGACCAATGCCATCCAGGATGCTATCTTGGCCAAGAATCCTTATGCCCGGGTTGACAAGTTCGCTTATGATATCAGTCAGCAGGAAGAGTTGATGAGAGAGGAAGTGGGCAAGGCTGATCTGGTTATCTGTGCCACAGATAATAATGCAAGTCGTTTCATCTTGTCGAAAGCGCTCGTTGATTATCAGAAGGTTGGAATCTTTGGTAGAGCGATTACCCGGGCTGAGGGAGGTGATGTGTTCAGATATCGCCCTGGTGGTCCTTGCTATTGCTGTCTGATTGGCAATCATTGGTTCAACTCGCATAATGAAGAGATTGCTGATGAGAGGTCTGCTCGTCGCTCAGGTGCCATTCCGGCATATATGTCATCGGAAGATGCTGATGCTGTGGTACAGGTGGGTTTGTCTTCTGATATCCAGCCAATCTGTAATATGATGGTCAAGTTGGCTCTGGTGGAACTTTCTAGAGGTAGTGAATCAGGTATCTCTTCGTTGGAAGACGAGCTAGTTTATGACTACTATATGTGGGCAAACCGTCGAGAACGTCACTATGCCAATTGGGCTGCTCTGCCAGGGGCAGGAAATATGCCAACCATTATGCGATGGTATGGAGCCAGGATAGATAGGAATCCTTCTTGTGCTGTATGTTCTCCTGCGATGAGCGTCTTAGACTTGGGGGAGGATATTGAGGCAAAACTGGAAGGACAGATTGAATTGACAGACATTGATTTTGAACTGAATTGACAATGGGAATGAAATATAACGATAGGACTGGAGAATTTGAAGAGGAGAATAGGGGACACAAACCGCCTACAGTGAGGAGTCATACCACATCTGCAAGCAGCCAGTCAACTAGACCAACATCATCTCCATCTCCTTCTCTGGGTAGCGATGATCCTGGAGGGTGTTTATCTTTTATTAGCTTATTTGTGCTGATTGTGGTAGGTTGTGCATTTGCCTTTATTTGTTATCAGGCATGTTCTGATACAAATGGTTCTTCAAGCACTTCCACCCCTCAGGATGTTCCTTCTACTTATCAGGATGTAAATAATGCCGCTTCTGATTTTTCTATAAGCAGTGATGCCCCAAAGCAGAATTCTTCCAACACTTCTGTTTCTTCAGAGCCTGCTAAGTCAACTCCATCATACAGGACAGAGGAATGTGAGGAAGTATGTACTACCTGCAAGGGCGAGGGAGTAATTCCATGTAAGGTTTGTCATGGTACAGGAAGAGCATATTGTCCCCATAATTGTCCTCAGTGTTTTGGAAGGGGATATACTGAGAGAAGCTGTATCTGTGGAGGACCAAGTATGGCTGGTGGCTGTTCTTTGTGTGGGGGAACTGGTGTGGTAAAGTCAAAGTGCATTTATTGTGGTGGTTCCGGTAGGCAAGAATATGCAGAATGTACCCGATGCAAAGGATCGCTGGGAAATACTGAATTATGTCCTACTTGTGCAGGAAAAGGGTACGTAACTAAGTCTAGGCTTGTTTTTGAATAGTGTGGATTCATTGCTGATTGTGATTTTATTATTAAGGATGTTCTCTTTTTACCAATGGTCGGTTTTTGATGAGAACATCCTTAATAAAGATACAATAGGCGGACTATGAACCTTGATACAGTTTAAATGACAACGTCTAACGTTTCTATTTTTTTCAGTTCTTACATTGTCTTTTATTTTGTATTTGAAATGCACTTAATGGTACAACATCGTCTTGGTTGGTTTAAGGAAATGTTGTATCTATAGTTAGCCTTAAATGTTCTGGATATCACTACTTTTCTAGATTTATTTCATTTTGTTTGGGATTTCTATTTTTTTTTGTAATTTTGCACAATAATAAAATTACGAATTATATAAACTTAAAAATATGAAGGCAAATAGAGTCTTGTTATCGTCAGGCATAAGCTACTTCTTTTCAGTAGTATTTTTCTTGTTTTTGTCTGTTGCATGTTATGGACAAGCTACCATCAGTGATCAAACAACAAATTTGGTAAACCAAATAGAACAAGAATTGAATTCTAAGCAATATGATGATTGTATTGCGACATGTAAAGAATTGGAAAATGTACTTATTTCGGCTAATCAGTCTGAAACGCAGATGTATGTTGATTGCTTGTTTGTAAAAGCTCGTGCTCTATATTATAGCCATCGAGAATCAGAAGCAATTTCTTTAGCTGAAGGGGCATTAAAAATTCTAGAAAGTATTGTTGGTACAAATACTAGAGAATATGTAGATCAAATAATAGTGTTAGCTAGTTACTATTTTAATTTTAATCCACGAAAATCGGCTGAATTGCAAAAGTTAGCTTTGCGGAGTTATGAGAATCTTTGCGGAAAAAATAGTGAAGAGGCTTTCTTGACAAGGGGGATATTGGCTTCATCTCTTATGCAAGCCTCTATGTATGATGAAGCTTATGATGTATATAAAAAGAGATTAGAAATTGCGGAAAAAATGTACACAAAAGAATCTGAAAAATATGTTGATTGTCTGCTAGACTTAGCTCTGTCTCTTCATTACTTGGGGCGTATTAATGAAATGCAGTCTTATATAAGTCAAGCTAGAGAGTTGGCAAGACATATTTCTTTTTCAAACAATGGCAATCATGCGTCTTTTTTGTATAAATATGCTTTACTAATATTTAACTATAATCTTCAAGAAGCTATTATGGCTCTTGAAGAGTGTACCTCAATTTTGGATAATGATATTGATGAGAATTCTAGAATATATATAAGTTGTATTAATTTATTGGCGAATTTGTATAAATTTGAGAGCAAGTCCAACGAGGCTTTAAAGCTTTTTTTAAAAGAAGCAACCTTATGTAAAAGAATATATGGTGAAAAAAGTATTAGGTACGCTAGAGCCTTGTTGGATGTAGCTAGTTTCCTTAAAGCTTATGAGGCTTATGAGATGCAACATAAAGCTTTGGAAATAATAAAAGGAGAATCTTATTTTATAGATAGTAATAACTATTTTTTAACACTTATCAATATAGTAAATGATATATCTTCCTTTACTAAAATATTAAAGAAAATTAAGCAAGATGACTGGGCAATGGCTATTAATAAAGAGGTTTTAATTGAAATTCAACAAGCGATTGATGTTATAAAACAGTTATTTGGTAATGATCATTCATTATTGTTTTATGCACGTGAATCCCTTAGTAATATATATGAAAATATGTCTCAATTTAAAGAGTCTGTTTCTGTTGCTAAGGAGAATTTAAAGTATGCAAAATCAAATTTTGGTATCAGTTCCCAATATTATAAAAATGCTTTGTTTGATTTATTTTTAAGGTGTTCACATGCAAAAATATCTAATGAGGCTATTAAATATGGTGAGGAGTGGCTAGCTATTAATACCAAATTTGGTGATAATAGTTCTTTACGATGTTTGCTTTTGGTCAATGGTCTAATAAAAGATAGACTCTCTGTTGATAGTAATGATTCCACAATTGTTTCTTTGTACGGAGACTATTTGGAGCGTTTGAAAGATTATGTAATTAAACGTTTTGGATGGATGAATTCTGAAGAACGTCAATCTTTTACGAAAGATATGATTGAGTCGATGCTCATGCCTGATTTGCTGGCCGAAGAAAATTTGAAAAAAAATGATCCACCACTTAATAAGTTATGTTTTAATGCCCTTCAATTAATAAAGGGATTGTTATTAAATCGTGATGTTGACTTTAGAGGAGCTGTAGAGCACTCCAAAGACAGTTCTATCAAAACTGATTATCAAATGCTCGTATCAAAACGTATAGAATTTGATAAGCGTGTAAAAGAAATTGACTATAATGAAGAGGAAATAAATATGTTGAGGAAAGAGATTCTTTCAATAGAAAGATCATTAGCGCAAAAATTGTCATGTATTGATAATTTTAATAAAGAAATTTGTATGAATTATCAAGATGTTCGAACGCATTTGAGAAAGAATGAGGTTATAGTAGATTTTTATGAATATATAGGAACATATTTTGCCTTTGTTGTTTCATATGATAGTAATAAAGTGGATGTGTTTGAAGTATGCTCAGATCGTGATATAAAGAAGCTTGATAAGAATAAATGTTATGGTACAGATTCTGTATATAATGTTATTTGGAAGCCATTGGAATCAGTAATAGATTCTGCATCTACGGTCTATTTTATACCAGATGGTGAACTCTATTCTTTGGCTTTAGAGTCTGCGGATTTACAGCAAAAACGAATATATCATCGTTTGTCTTCTTCCCGCCAGATATGTTTGGAGAAAGACCCATTTCTCGGTAAAGATGCTGTTGTTTATGGGGGTATAGATTACGATGTAGATAGTTGTGGACAAAAGATGGATGGTACACCGCAGAAGTGCACATTGCGAAGTTTACGTGAAACTCTTGATTTTCTTCCTGGTTCTCAGAAAGAAGCAACAGAAATATCTGGCATACTCAATCATAATGGATTTAAAGTTAAACTTTTGACAGGTCAATCTGCAACAGAAGAGTCGTTTAAGAAACTTTCAGATACTAGTGTCAATGTCCTTCATGTCTCAACACATGGTTATTGTTGGTCTCAGCAAAAATATGCAACAATGGTTACCAATAATCCTCTTTTAAATCAGGGAGATCTTTATCAGGTTGATGAAGATTTGGCGATGATTAGAACTGGTTTAATGTTTGCTGGAGCTAATAATGCCTTTATTAATAAAGTGGGTGATACCGGTTTGGATGATGGTATCTTAACGGCAAAGGAAATATGTAATCTCAATTTGCAAAACGTAAATTTGGTAGTTCTTTCTGCTTGCAAGTCTGGACTTGGTGAAGTTTCTAGAGATGGTGTATATGGTTTGCAGCGAGCTTTCAAAAAGGCTGGTGTAAAGAGTATCGTGATGTCGTTATGGGCGATAGATGATAGTGTAACTCAAGACTTTATGGTATATTTTTATAAAGGATTAGCATCTGGATTATCAAAGGCAAAAGCTCTTCTCCAGGCAAAAATGTTGATTAGAGAGAAGTATCCTCATTCAAATGATTGGGCCGCATTTGTTCTGTTGGATTAAAAAGTAAGGAGAAGAGAATTTTCCATATTCTCTCCTTCTTGCTTTTAACCTGATGGTGTATCATTCAATACTTTTCAACAACTTATTGATACGGGTAGCCATTTGTGGCTGTTCTTTCTTCAGACTAAAGAGCACATCCTTGGCCTTGTCTTTCTGGTCATCCTTAATATATGCCAGAGCAAGATACCATCCAATGGTTGCTGAATTTTGAGCACAGTTAACGTCTGTGAGGCGTTTGTCATATAAAGCTTGGAGTTCAGCGATAACCTTTGTCATGTCACGATCTTTCTTGATCGTTGTTGCTATGGAATCAAGTTTGCTGAGCATGGCTTCATCGCCTTCTCCTCGTTCAGTTAGAGCACCTCCCATGCTGATGTTTTCAGCTACAATGCTATTACGCTGCTGGTAGCCATACTCTGTAAAGCGGAGATAGCCTCCGAATCCTATGTAGATGAGCAAAGATGCAGCAATTGCCATAAACTCTTTGAGACTTATGATTCTTGCACGCTGTGAAGAGGCTTTTACCGCTGAATTTAGCTGTTCTGTGAAGGCTTTCTCTTCTTCCTGGCGTTTCTCTTTCATCGATTTTGCCATGAGGGAGGTAGCCAAGGCACGTTCTTTCAAGCTTGAATCATAGTTAAGATCATCTTTGAATTCAGCTTCTTCTTCCGGTGTCATGTTGTCTCGGATGAAGCGTTCGATTCGGTCATCCTGATCTATGGTAACAGATTCGTTCAGCTGCTCTATGAATGCCTTCTCTTCTTTCTGGCGCTTTTCTCTCATACATTTAGCCATGATGGCTGTAGCGAAAGCTCTTTCTCGCAAACCAGGGTCATTGGCCAGGTTTGTCTTGAAAGCTTCTTCCTCTTCTGGCGTCATCTTGTTTCTGATGAACTTGTCTATCAGTTCGTCTTGCAAGATAGCTTCTTGTATATTGTCCTGCTCCATGATGCTACTTCTTTAAAATTTTGAATACTTCTGGAAATAAGGATTCAAGTTTATCCTTGAACTTCTTGACACAGCGCGATTTGGTTGTCTTTACAGAATTGGCATTGCTGAAATTATATTTCTCTGCTACTGCTGTCAGATTCTCCATGTTATCCCAGTATATGCCATGGAAGATTTTATTGCAGTTGTCAGGAAGTTGGGTGATGATCTCTTTCACGGCTTCTTCCATCTTGCTCAATTCAATTTCACCTTCGTGTCCATCGGTGGCGGCTGACATCAGATAGGACAACTTGTCCATGTTAACGCTACCATCTTCGTTTTCCTGAATCATAGAACTCATAGAGACTTCTCTAGCTGTTTTATCCACCACGATTTTACCATTTTCATCTTTGTGCTTGGATTTTGGAATCGTCATCTGTCTCTTCCTGATCATGTTCATGGCAGTGTAGTTGCAGATTCCGAAAAAATAGCTTTCAAAGTTTCCACTTTTGCTGGCCAACTCTTCCAGATAGTTGTTTTCTACGTGCATGAGTTTTTCCCACACTCTTGTACATGACTCATAGAAGACATCATCAATGTCTTCTTTAGTTAGAGTATGCTCAAACTTCGAAGCTAGAGCTTTGATTACTTTGGGTCTTAGCTCGATTGCGATTCTGATAAGTTCTGTATTGTCTGATGGTACGTTCATATTTAAAAACTTTTTTCGATTACTAAATTCTGATTCATAGGCCATAGTCCTTCTTTTGTGATTAGCTTGTAGAGTTGGCTGATAACCGTACTTGCGTTGGTTGAAAGGCCAAACTTCTTAATCACTTGTGCCATATGGAAGGATAGGGGACCATAGATCTTATTGTTTGCCTTGATTTCTCGATTCAACTGATAGGGACGGCATGCTTCAAAGAAAACGACATGAGAAATCTGTCTTGTCTTTTGAACTTTGTAGTAGTTGGCTGTTTCCAGTTTCTTGGGCTTGAAATATTTGCCTCTAGTATAGGTGAATCCCTGCATAGTTCCTCTGGAAGGACATTCATCTTCATCGTCGTCCAGGCCTTTGGAAGCTGTACCGGCATGGCAAGCATCGAGAACAGCATAGACAACTCCTTTGGGTCCTATTTTTGTTCTGAGTTTGGTGATCAGCGAGGCAAGGTCATCATCCAGGATATGTTTATGGCCTTCATAAACACCCTTTTTATACACCTTTCTAGCATCTACAGGAATGATAGCTTCGTCCCATCCATCAGCTTCATCTCCATTGATGTCCTCAACCGGTTGTCCATGGCCGGAGAAATGAAAATAGACGATGTCTCCTTTTTGGGATGTTGCGATTAGTTTATTGATACCCTCTATGATGTTCTTATGGGTAGCTTTTTCATCTGTGAGAGTTGTTACCTTAAATCCCTTAGCTTTCAGAATAGGTGCGAGCAACTTTACATCATTAGCCCCATTGATATTGTTCCACTGATAACCTGTCAGGGCTGTGTCATATTTAGATATGCCCACTAGTAGTGCTCTTTTTTCTTGGGCTTGAAGCCTGAAGAAAAAAGAGCAAACCAATAGTATGATGAATATTTTCTTACTCATATTGTTTCTTGTTCTGTTTCCAAATTCAAATTTTGGACAAAAGTACAAAAAAATATCGTAAAGGTGAAATTAATTCATACAAAAAATACAGATGCTGGGGAAAAACGGTCTTTACTTTGCTTCAAGGCAAAAGGTTGCCCGAAAGGTCACGGTTGCCGTTGAGCGTGTTTTCACGCTCTATATGATGCAAGATGCCGTCAGAGAGATGACCATATATATGAAGTATCCATACGATTTTTTATTCAGTTACATGCCAGTTACATGCGCCAAGCACTGTTTTAAAGGGCTTTTGTCTGTTTTAGGGCTGTTTCGAGTCGCCCAGTTACATGCCAGTTACATGAGCTATGCCCAAGTGACGACCTCAAATAGCCGAGAACGACCTCAAATAGCCAAAATAACGACTTAAAACGACTTAAAACGACTTAAAACGACTTAAAACGACTTATAACGACCGAATATGCCCATATTATGACTTGACAATCGCAATTATGTAACAAATTAATAATTCAATTCTTGTTCACCTTTTTCTGTAATAATCCATTGTTTTCCACTAATAGTTTTTGTAATAAATCCTTCTTTCGCTATTTTTCGAAGAAGATTTCCTATTTTTCTCAGTTTCTCGTCCTGAGTTAAACTTGATGGAAAAACATGTTGTAGTCCCTCATAAACGTCTTGACGTTTGAATCCCATACTTCCTGCATTATGAGCCAATTGCAACAATAACTTTTGGATACTATTTTCTGCAAGACCATTTTCTTTTGTATAGTGTCCTGTCTGCTTAGTCATTTTGGCAACTTTTAGCGATATAGTATAGTGTGGTGCACGACCTTCTATCAAACCCTTTTCATGAAGATGTTTAGCAGCTTCCTTGGTGATAGGATGATGCTTCTGTACTGCGTCTAACCAAAGGCACTCTTTCAGTGACAAAGAGTTATTTGCTTTTAAGAGATTGGTATATTTCTCATCGATCATTTTGCCATAGATGGTTACCCCAACAGTACGATGTTCGTTGTCGATGTCGTAATCTGGCATAGGGAAGAAACGATTACGTTGCTCAGTGTAGATCTTCTTGATACCACGTCCTACTGTATCAATCATATTGAAATTGACCATGCCCCGACAAAGACAATCGTTACGATAATGAAATTGAGGTCCTTTATGATCCAGGGCATTTTCTATTGTTCCTGGAATGAAACTGCCACCATTGCCATAATATAAGGTACTAGGACCTTCTACAAAAACAATTCGCTGCTGTAAGGTGTAATCCTGATGTGCGATGGCGTTATGTAAGGCCTCTCGTATGGTGTATTCATCATACTGTTTCATGGTGTCAGGGAACAGGGTTCCACCTGGCAACTCACGCATAGTCTTGTTGCGTATTTTGCTCAACACCTTATCTACGGTCAAGATGAAAGGTATTGTAAAATGCTCATAATCTTGTACGATGCCTTCTTCATCTTCCCACGTCCAAGTAATTTGTGCTACGGCAGGATGAATCTTTTGAATAGAAAGGGGTTTGCCCAATAGTAGAATGGCTGCACGAGTGAGCTTCCCTTCTCGCATCATCATACTATTAGCCAAGAACTCTTCTGTACTCCACGCATCTATTTCTTCGCCAGGAATACTTGACGAACGAACTTTTTTGAACATGACTTTAGCTGTAGCTACGGCTAGTTCATCCAAGTCATTGGTCGTGGCAGTTGGTACGAGCTGAGCAGTCCAATCTGGTATGGGTGGCTGTTGGCGGATAGTATCTTGTTTTGCCTGGTTCAGTGGTTTCAGGCTTTCGCCATCACGACCATAAGCCACACCTTTCCAGTGCATCACTATATTGCGTGGTGATGCTGGTATCTGGAATAATAAAACTCGTTTGCCTTCGATATCTAAAGGTACAATATCTCTAAAGATAAGGTTGTCGGTGGTATGTTGAGACATATCTTGCTTCAAACGGTTGAGTGCAACTTCACCATCTTTGAATGTTGTACCGATAATCTGATGTTTTTTGTCCCAAACGCCAAATACAATCCAAGCAAACTCATGGTCACGTAAGTTTGCTTCATTGCTAAGAGCGGAGAAGTATTTGCCCAACTCATCGATATCAAAGTTTGTCTCTGCTTTCTTAAACTCGACAACCTCATTCTCTGAGTGTTCCCAAAGCTTGTTGAATATCTCTATATATTTTTCCATTGTTTCCTTCTTTATTGTTCCTAAATGAGCCTACTTAAAAAATAAGGCATTGTCTTAGGACACATTTATATTAAAACAGCTACAAAGATAGCATTTTTCTTTGGAAATAGGGTATATATTCAGGAGGAAAATGTATTTTCTTTGTGATTTTTTCAGTTTTGGGTGAAAAAATCTATGTATGGGGATAAACTAAAGTGGTGTATGTAATCGCAAGAAATAGTGTGAAAGTATGTGAAATGACACCTTGCTTTTGGCGGTCACTATAGATTAGCATTGAAATATGTTGCCAAAATGTTGCCAAAAATAGAAAAGAAAAAATCCTAACCGCTTATTATCAAGCAGTTAGGATTTTCTTCGGTGCGCCTGATAGCCACATTTTTGTGAAATCTTATGAAAATTAGAGAAATGTATAATTACCTGATTATAAATGATATAGAAAAAATCATTGTTTCTTAATTTTACCTAAAGTTTTGTTAGAATACATAAAACTCGGCAAAAACTCGGCAAAAATGTTGGTGGGCGAATGTAAAATAATTACTTTTGCACTCGAATTTAAACAATGAGAGTATGGCAAATATAGATTTGAAACTATCTTCCAAGGAAGACAAGGTGACGCATCGCTGCGAAATCCTAATCCGTTTTTACCAAGGTCAAAAGATTGATTATCGTGTAAAGAGTGGCTTGTTTGTGGAGCCACGCCATTTCCGATATTTCGTTAATCGTAATGCAAGTAAGAAGCAAGGTGTGGTTGTTCCAGATAAGGTTACTTCTGTAACCAAGGAAGAAGCGAAAGCCAAGGGATATGCGATTACTACGAGAGGTGAAGTAGTAATCACAGATCGTCTTATTACTCCCGAAGTGAAGTTTGATAAAGAACAAGCTCGGTTGTTGGGGGAGTTGCAGACAACTATCATGGATGCTTTTGTTGCTGCAGACAAAAGTAATCTTAGTGAGGATTGGCTTGATAAGATAGTCTATCGTTTTCATCATCCTCTTGGTACAGGTAAAGTGAAAAGACAAAGAGGAAAGAAGCGAGTCTCTATGTATGAATTAGCAGAGGAGTACTTGGATAAGAAGCGTTTCTCCTATGACCATACCAAGGCTTTTCGAGTTTTAGTAAGAGACTTGGCACGATACGAAGCCTTCAAGAAGAAAGTGCTTCAAGAGAAATTTACTTGGAACATAGATAAGATGACTCGCAAGGATATTGAGGACTTTGAGGATTATCTGCGCAATGAGAAAACATTGTCAGAGAAGTATCCAAAGCAGTTTGAGAGCATCTTGGAGGAATATCCTGCAGAAATCAATGTGGTACATACAATGGTGAAGTTGCAAGACCGTGGAGAGAATACCATTGTGAAACTTAAAAAGAAATTCAAGGCGTTTATGCAATGGTTGTATGAAACGGAGAGAACAACCAATCGTCCTTTCGATGGAATTAAGATAGGCGTGGAGAAGTATGGTACACCTATTTATATAACAAAGGAAGAACGAAATCTTGTGGCTGAAACAGATATTCCTGCAATGTTTGAAAAACTGGATGATGAAGATAAGAAGGCATGTTCAAAACTTCCTTTAAGGACTTTGGAAACTCAGCGTGATATATTTGTGTTCCAGTGTTTGGTAGGTTGTCGTGTTGGTGATCTTACAAGATTGACTTCTCTGAACATCACTCAGGGAATCTTGGAGTATGTGCCGAGTAAGACGGCCGATGAGGATGCTCCGGTGAAGCCTCGTATTCCGTTAAATCCATGTGCTTTGAAATTGGTGAAGAAATATGAGGGTGTTGATAAGGATGGACGTTTATTCCCTTTCATCAGTCCACAGAAATACAATGATGCCATCAAGGCTATCCTGTTGATTTGTGGCATCACAAGAATCGTTCAGGTTCGTAACTCAACGACTGGGGAGAATGAAATGAAACGAATTTGTGATGTTGCCAGTTCTCACATGGCTCGCCGTACTTTCGTTGGTGCAGCTTATAAGGCTGTTCGTGACCCGAATATCGTTGGAAAGATGAGTGGTCATGTTGAGGGAAGTAGGGCATTCAATCGCTATCGCCAGATAGATGATGACATATTGAAGGAAACAATAAGTTGCATTTAGCCAAGGTTTTCTGAATCTTGTAGAACCGTACGATACAAAATCGTGCGGTTTTTTGTTTTTGCGAAAAATAATAAATTTTCAAATTTAACATAAAATGGGCTGTTTTGTCAGATATTTATTACGAAAGTGTTAAATATGAAGTTTAATTGTGCATCGCCCCCTTTATTCCTTTTTGTTTCGTACTTTTGCACCAGATTTCAAAAATAATTAAAGTAAAAAGATGCGTATTCAAGACATTTTAGCTACAGGCGCACCACTACAATTGGTGGTGGATGCGATGGATTTGAAGGAACTCTTCTTGAATTGGAAAGAGGAGATGGTGCAGAAACCTCAGAAGGAAGAGTCGCCTCTGTTGACACCAGCGGAGGTGACGGAGAAGTATCGTGTTTCCAAGGTCACTTTGTGGCGTTGGGACAAGATGGGATTGCTGGCTCCTATCAAGATGGGGCGCAAGTCATTCTATCGTCAGTCAGATATAGAGCGAGTATTTGATCTTAATAAATAGGTGTATGCTCAATATCAATCAACATTCGTTGGAGTCGCTGCCCAAGCAACTGCCAATATATGCCCTTCGATGGGAGGTGCAGAAGATTATCGAGCATTATGCAGAAGTGTTTCAATGTCCTAGGGACTTTATTATTTCTGCGGTGTTTGGTGTTGTTGGCACGATGTGTGGTAGGCATGTGACAATCTTTGATGGGAAGTATCGCAATCATCCCAATCTTTGGATTTGTCATGTTGCTCCAAGTGGTTCCAACAAGAGTTCGCCTATCAAGGCTCTGATGCGACCGATGAATCAAGAAGAAAGCAGACGCTATAAGGAGTTTCGGGAGAAATTCAAGGAATTCAAACGAAACACAGACGAGGAAGAACCGACTTTGAATCAGTTGACGGTTTCAGATGTGACTCCAGAAGGATTGTATAAAATCTTGGATGGCAGAGCGGAATCGAAAGATGGTCTTTTGCTCTATAGGGATGAAATCAAAGGCTTTATAGATGATATGGGACGATACCATAACAGTGGTGAGGTGAGCAATTACTTATCAATATGGGATGGAACCACTTTTCCTGTCACTCGCAAGACTCAGCCACCGATGTATATCGAGAATCCTTTCCTGTGCATCATGGGTGGAATCCAACCCGATGTATTCAGTGAGGCATTCAAGCGAGACTTGGCAGGTGTGGGCTTTGTGCAAAGATGGTTGTTCGCCTATCCCGATGAGATACAGAAGGCTCTTTATTCTGATTCAATATTGGATGCCAAGTATGAAACTGCATGGAATGAAATCTTTGAGAAGTTGTTGGCTATTAATGATATGGAACTTACGTTGAGCAATGAAGCAAAGCAAGTTTATATCGACTACTATAATGAGACAATATCTCGTACAGATGATGCTGATTCCTATATGTCTTCGATGCTATCCAAGTTGAGAATCCATGTGTTGAAGTGGTGTGCCATTACTCACATCTTATCATGCTCGGATAATGCAGGAGGTGGGCAATACTTTGTTTTGCCAAGTTCTTTGGAGATAACTGCTGATGAGATGCGGTATAGTGTGGAGTGCATGCGCTACTTTGAGTATTGTGGAACCAGGGCTTTGAATCTTGTTGTGGGTGAAGGGCAGATAAAGAAACCTACCAAAGAACAGTTGATTAAGGATTTGGTTTCATTAGTCGGAATAGACAAAATGAATATCACGAAGTTTGCAGAAGGAATAGATGTAAGTCGTCAATATGTGAGCAAGGTGATAAAAAAGTAGACTAAGTTGCGTGGTTGCGGTAACGATAGTATGTATCAATCTGTGAATCAGGGAGATGAATAAGAACGCAACCGCAACCAAGAACAAATGTGATGATTATGAACATATTTTCAATAAATGTATCTGTTTATGATGGTGTGATGGATAATAAGGGAACCATCTCCTCTCTTGGAGATTTTCTGTTCTCGCAAGAACGTCAGTATGAGATTCTGATGCTTCGCCATCTGTCAAGCAAAGAAGAGCGTGATAGTTGGAAGCGAAAGTTGCCACAAGCCACGATAGGTGGAGTGTTTCAACCAACGAGGTCTATTCAGAACATCCAATATCGTTCTGGGTTGATATGTGTAGATATGGATGCCAAGGAGAATCCTGCCATATCTGATTGGAATGCAGTGAAGGAGCAACTTGCCGTGATACCTCAGATAGCTTATTGCTCATTGAGTGTTAGTGGCAACGGACTTTTTGCAGTTATTCCCTTGCGCTATCCAGAGAAGCATTTATTGCAATTCCGACAGTTGCAGCACGACTTCTATCGAATGGGGATAACCATAGATGCAGCTTGTAGTGACATCACAAGAATGAGGTGTGTCAGCTATGATGCGCATCCAATTATTAACGAGAATGCCATCCCATACGAAGGCATTTATATGGAGCCGCCAAAAGTGAGGCGGTATTTATCTTATAGGAACATCAGGGAGAACGACATCTTATCTGAAGTTGCTGCTTGTTGCAAGCAAATAGAACAGCGTGGCATTGACATAACAGATGGTTATGACCAATGGCTGAAAGTGGGTTGCTCACTTGCCACGTTGGGTGAGGATGGGCGAGACTTCTTTCATCTGTGTAGTCAACAGAGCATGGACTACAACGAATCGAAGACCGACAAGATGTTCTCGGATCTCTTGAAACGGAATTATCAAAATATCAACATCGGAACATTCTTCTGGCTATGCAAGCAGAATGGAATCCAGATGAAGTGAAAACTAAGATGAAAGAGTATGTGCCTTCATCAAACTAAACAAGTATCTGAGATTATTGCTCGAAGAAAGGCTGGATGGAACCTTATTAGATTCGAGCAATAATCTCAGGAAGTTGTGATGCGGTCGTATGCTTGTTTATGGGATGTATTAAGGTCATTTTTTATCTTGCGCTTGCGCCGATAAAACGAAACATTTATTATAGCAGGGGAGATTGTCTGAAAACCCATAGCAGCCAAAATGTCTCCTAATATTTCTTATT